>WNFJ01149955.1_pt3 | contig 14756 bp, 18 predicted proteins | sample 5400461 | NCBI WGS metagenome assembly WNFJ01 (sample SAMN13153349, study PRJNA577476) | soil metagenome | isolation source: 115 cm saprolite on Douglas fir-dominated hillslope | place: USA:California | collected 2013-09-17 | reverse complement strand
GCAGGGCTTTTGCTATAACGTGTCGCGCATGATGACGGCGCCCGGTCCGCTGATCGCCGGCACGCTGGTCGGCACATTCGGTTCCATTCCGCGAGCCTGCAGCGCGGTAGCCCTGTTCATGATCGTTGGACTTATTGTGATTTGGTTTGGCCCGGAGACGAGCGGCAAGCCGCTGCTGGACTAGTGACCGATTGCCGAACGAACCGCAGCGAGGGGGCGCCCATGAAGGAACACATCGTAGAGATCACGACAGTAGATGGCCGGATGGAGACATTTGTCTCTCATCCCGAACGTCGGGGGCCATTCCCTGCGGTGGTGCTCTACATGGACGTGTGGGGCATCCGCGAGGAGCTCTACGATATCGCCCGGCGAATCGCCACTGTAGGCTACTATGTTGTGGTGCCCGATCTCTATTATCGTTACGGACGCATTCGCAACGAGTTCCGTGCGAACGGTCGGATGGTCTCGCTGCATTCCCTGCCGAAGGCCGACCAGGGCAAAGTGCTTGCACCGCTCGCCAAGCTGTCCGACACGATGGTCGTGGCGGACACCGGTACGCTGATTGCCCATCTCAAGGCCGCGTCGAAAGCCGGTGAGCCTGTCAAGCCAGGCGCCATGGGCTCGATCGGCTACTGCATGGGCGGCCGGCACATCATGAGCGTGGCTGCCGCCTACCCCGACCACTTCAAGGCGTCAATCGGCCTGCATCCAACCAGCCTGATTTCGGAGCGTGCGGATTCCCCCCACAAGGCCGCGACGCAGTTGCGCGGAGAGCTTTATTGCGGATTCGCCGAGAACGATCCCTACGCTCCCCCGTCAATGATCGAGCAGTTGAGCGCACTCATGGCGCCATGTCCGGTCATCTATCAGCAAAAGGTCCACAAGGGAGCCGAGCACGGCTACGCTCTGCCTGACCGCGATATCTACAATAAGCAGGCGGCGAACCGCGATTGGGAGATGATCTTCGACATCTATCGCCGGCAAATACCGCCGGCATGAGGATGCATGGATGTCCCACCTGCAGATTTAGAGTTGCTAGAAGAGGTCCACGACATGACACATCACGGTTTTCACTCGCTCGCTACCTTGCCCGTCGAGGTCGTCAATGACAGTTGGACACGCCGCAGCCTTATCGGCGAGAAGGAGATGATCTCGTGGGCCAGCATGAAGAAGGGTTATCGGGCCAATGCGCACAGTCACCCCCACGAGCAGTTTATTTGGGTGCTTGCCGGCGCGATGGAGATCCGGCTCGGCGCGGAGACGCGGATCTGCGCGAAGGGCGATATGGTGCTGATTGCCCCCAATCTCGAGCACGAGACCGTATGCATCGAGGATACCGAGTTCGTAACCATGCTGGCCCCGCCGCGAGCTGACCTGCTTCCCGGCACGTTGCCGGATTACGAACGCTGAACGGGATTCTCCCCCACGATCGCGAGATCATCGCAAAGGTGTGGTTTGCCGTGCCGTCGGGGCCATCGAAGCCTTTTCTTCTCTTGCCCCGTCCAGCCGTTCGCTCAACGGGTGAAAGACGGCGGTCGACGTTCGCGAAAAGAAGCAACCCCCTCAATCGGATCTGGGCCCGAGAAACCCAGCATTTCCAACGCCAGTGAGGCATCGAATGTCGGGCCTGCGGCTCGCAGCCAGTTGTTCAAAGTATACTTCGTCCACCGGACCGCCGATTGCGGGCCTTCGGCTAGCCTGACGGCTATCGACAAAGCCGTTGTCTGGAGCTCTGCTTCGTCGACTGCGAGAGCGACAAGCCCCATCATTTCAGCCTTCTCGCCTGTTATCGGCTCATTGAGCAAAAGATGATATTTCGCCTTCGCCATTCCACAGAGCAGCGGCCATATGATTGCCGCGTGGTCGCCTGCGGCCACTCCCAATCGCACATGACCGTCGACAAGCCTTGCAGTCTTTGCAGCGATCGGAATATCGGAAACCAGCGCCGCAGCCAGCCCCGCGCCGACCGCTGAACCCTGAATCGCCGAAACGATCGGTTTCGAGCAATTGATGATATTGTAGACCTCTCGCTTCGCGCCACATCTTGGCTCGTTCCTCAAAACTCTCCGTCAGCCTCAAAACGACGTCGAAGTCTCCACCCGCCGAGAAAGATTTTCCGCTCGCGCATAATAGGACGGCGCGCGTGGAATTATCCTGATCGATCACACGCCAGATGTCGGCCAATTCACGATGCCCATCGGCATCAAGCGCGTTAAGCCGTTCGGGACGATTGAGCATGAGGCGCAGCACGCCATCATGGGGACGTTCGACGAGGATTGATGGGAAGGCCTCGTAGCGATTACTTGACATAGCCTCTCCTTTTCAGATGTTTCGCACGCATTCCTCAGATTGACCGGCGCGAAGTGAGCCCGCCATCGAGCGTCATGATGGTCCCCGAAGTGTACCCAGAGAGCGGTGACGCGAGAAAAGCAAAGAGGTCCGCAACTTCCTTTACAGTTGCGGCGCGTCCAAGCGGATAGGCTGCGAGCAGCTCGATATATCGCGCTTCATCGCCCCATTGCTCGACGGCCCGTGCTTTCAAGATTTTAACAATGCGTTCCGTCGAGACCGGCCCCGGATTGACGCCCACGACGCGGATGCCGTCATCAAGGCTCCGTCCGCCGAGGGCACGCGTAAAAGCCATCAACGCGGCGTTTCCTGTCGTGCCCGCGATGTAACGGAAGTCGAAATTCTCGCCGCCATTACCAATGTTATTGAGAATAACGCCGCCCCCGCGCTTCTTCATGTCCGCATAGACGATACGACTAAGATCAATGTAACCGAAGACTTTCACCTGCCACCCACGACGCCAGGATTCAGCGTCGAACCTGCCACAGGTCGCCGCCGGGTATTGCGCCGGCGTTATTGACCAGGATGTCGATACGGCCCGCGGCCTCGGCGATCGCCGTCGCCGCGTCGGCTGCTGCGAGATCTTGCTCCTGTACAGTGACCTCGATGTCATGCGCGGACCGCAGCCGTTGCACCAACTGGGTCATCTTGGAACCAGACCGGGCAACGAGGTGCAGATTGCACCCTTCCGCCGCAAAGACTTCCGCAAGACCGAGGCCGATTCCTTGAGAAGCGCCAGATATCAGAACTTTCTTGCCGCTCAATCGTAGATCCACGACCGCCTCCTATTGTCCTAAATCACGCGCTCGAATCCCAATTGATTTGGGTTGACAAGGGCTGAAAGATCACCCTCTCCTTTCCAGCGCTGATGCTGCGGATTACGCACCTCGTATTGCGGAACGAAGGCCTCTTGCGGCGCAAGGTCGCGTCCAGCGCCGGCAAGCGCCTGGCAGAATGGGGGCGATGCCTTGTACGTCTCCATCAAAGCGATGAAAACAACGCTCGAACCCCACCTGCTCGGGTCGTCAGCACAGACGATAGTCGTTTCCTCGCTCTCCTGAGTTTTAGACGATGTCTCTTCAAACTCGGCTGCACCCCCTCTTCGGAAGATCATGCCCCGCGGATGCTGACTCGGACACGCCTTGGTACCGTCACCGACCGCTCCACCGAAACGAACCTTCACATCACATGCGGGGCATGGTAACTATTCACAATGCAGAACAAAATTCCTGTTTTCTTGAATGAAATTCAATCATGAGAAAGAGAGCGAATCAAGACCTGGCACCAAACTTTGTCGGAGCAGTTGGCAATGCTGTCTCCATCCTCAGATCATTGGCTCATTCGAGCGAACCGGCTGGCGTTGCAGCGATCGCGCGCAACGCAGGCGTGAGCGTGAGTACCTGCTTTAACATTCTCCGTACATTGGCGAGCGAGCGGCTGGTCGTGTTCGATCCTGAGAGTAAAGCCTACCGGATAGGTCTTGGGATGCTGGAGTTCTCTGTGCCGCTCCTGGGCGCGAATCAGGCCGATGTCATTCGGCCCGAGCTAAAGCGGTTGGCTGGTGAGCGAAGCTGCCTGATTTGCCTGTGGCAGCTGACCGAGAACGATCGGATACTTCTGATCGATCGCGTTTCACCCCCACGCACCGTACGCGTCGACATTTCACACGGTTCCAGGCTTCCGGCCTTTGTAGGTGCCGTTGGCCGTTGCTACGCCGCACACAAGAATCTCAGCCGACCAGAACTCGCGAAGCGGTTTGCAAAGCTCCAATGGCAGTCGCCACCGAGTTTCGATGACTATGCCGCAGACGTGGAGCAGGCACAGCGTGACGGCTTTGCCTTTGATTTCGGTCAGCTGTTCACCGGGTTGGAGATCGCGGCCTCGTTGGTGACTGACTCCAACGGAAAAGCCAGATTTGGCATCAGCGGCATAGCCATCGCGGGACAGATGTCGAGGTCGTCGCTTCGGGTTCTCGCCGCTGATTTGCGTGAAACTGCGAATTATATCAGCGAAACCCTTTTCGGTGTTGCCCGACGAACGGGCCAATCTGAACGGAAGGATCCGCTTGCCCGGGCGGGTAAAAAGCAGAGGAACCAGTAGGTTTCCCCCGGGGCTTTGCCCTGCGAAATCCACGCGGCTTGATTCTGTCGTTGTCGTTGTCTCCCTAGTCGCAACAAAATTGAAAGCACGCTTTCTCACAGAACGATAGCCCCACCTGAACAGACGACCGCGCCAACCGTCCTGACTTGTCGCCACTAAACCGTTTGCGACCTTAGGGCGACATAATTGCAGTCATTCAAATAATGCCGCCGTAAACTTCTCTCAAGATGGTCCGCCTCGAAACCAGACTTGAATGGATACTTGCGAAAGTTCGTGTTGTGACGGCCATGAAGAAGAAGAAGAACTCGGACGTAGCGAGCTCGCTTCGTTCTGCAGGTGCCGTTTCCGGCAGCTAAACGAAAACCGAAGAGATAGCTTCAGACCAAATCGAACTCAGCCACAAGCGACCCGAGCATCCATGTCCTTGAACATGCGCTCGATCGCCGCGCCACCTCTCGTTGTCGGCTACGGGTCAGATCCGGCCTTTGGCTATCCAACATTCTGGGTCAACCGCCAGAAGCAATCACTTGAGCAACTCGACGCGATTCCCGACGCTGAAGGTACCGGCATGAGTGATTTGCTCAGTTTCCTAGCGCGCTAACGGCGACCGGCCCAATCACGCGGCCTCTGTGGCGAGTCCTCAATGAGTGTCTGAGAGCCGGCGCGCGGTTCCGTCAGAACGCGCCGCGCAGGCCGCCCTTGGCGGTGACGGTGGTGCTGCGGTCGTTCATCCAGATGCCTTCGAGCGCGCCGAACACGCTGATGTGCGCGTGGCTGGCGAATTCGAAGCTGGTGCCGGCGAGGCCGCCGAAGGCGTCGGCCTTGCCCGGCGTCACGAAGGCAAGGTTCTGGCCGAGCGGCACGGTGTTGACCGTGGTGTCCCCGACGCGCTCCAGGCCGATGGCGCCGACATGCAGCCCGGCCTTGAGCGTGTCGTTGGCGCCGACCGTCATGGTCCGGCTGAGATCGAGCTCAAACCGCTGCTCGAAATCCTGGATGGTGCGGCTGCCGACGGAAAGATTCTGGGCCGAGCCGGTCTCGCCAAAACCGTCGAAGAAGCCGGCGACATAGCGCAGCCGCGCGGTCGGGGTCAGCACGTATCCGCTGCCGACCGGCAGGCGCCAGCCATAGGCGACGTCGGGGCTGATGAAGAAGCCGTCATATTTGGCGGTCGCGGTCTCCAGCCCATTGGGCGCGAGGTTGTTGGCTACGGTGCGGCTGCTGTTGCTGCTGGTGTGGCCGCCATAGAGCATGAAATCGGCGAATTGCGAGGCCCAGTCGAACCGGCCATAGGCGCCGCCAAAAATGTAGTCGGTGGTGACGCCCTGCGAATTGAGATCGACCGCGAGCCGCCTGGCGCCGCCGCCGACGAAGCCGCCGAGCTTGAGGTCCGGCGCGACCTGCCGGTCGACGCCGAGCGCGGCCCCGAGCGCGCTGTCGGTCGCACCGAGCATCGCTCCATCGGCCGATTGATGGCGGACGCCGCCGAACGCACCGGTCCACACCGTGGTGATGCCGGCGCCTGCGAACGGCTGTGCCTTGAAGGCGCTAGGTGTTTCCGGCGCATAGGCAATAGCGAGCGATGGGATTCCGTTGAACGCCTCCTTGTCCGCGGCGGGCGCGAAGCTGCTCACGCCGGCGCTCGATCCCACCGGCGCCATGCCACCAAAACGGTTTTGGACCAGCGCGGAGATTCCGCCGGTGACATTCATCAGCGAGCGGTCGGCAAGCCCGAAGGCGGTGGGGTCGAGGGTGGCGACCTGGTTGCGGCTGATCACGAACGGCGCGCCGCCGGTGACGTTGACCGAGGCGCCGGTGCCGACAAGCCCGGCGGATCCATTGCCGAACGTCAGCAGCCACGCCACGTCCCGTCCGCTGCGGATGTTCACGGTGTCACTGGTGCCGAGCAGGATGTCTCCGATGATGCGCGACCCGGAAAGGAAAGTCAGGCTGTCGGAATTGCCGCTGCTGAAATCGATCGCGGTGCCGGCGGTGCCGATGATCGTGCCGGAGTTGACCAGGGTCGAAGCCGCAAGGCCCCTGATGCCCGCCCCACCGGAGATTGTGCCGGAATTGGTGACATTGACTACGTTTCCGGAGATGCCGACAACCCGGCCCGAGATGTTCCCCGAATTCATGACGTCGGCGGTGCCGACTGTGAGGTTTGCCTGGATACCGACTCCGGTTGCCGAGATTGTCCCCGAATTGGTGACGGTGGCATTCTTCGTAGCGATAGCGAGAGCGCCCGAAATGGTGCCGGAATTGGTGACGTTGGCAGTGGTGGCTTCAATGCCGCTGAAGCCGCCTGAGATGGTCCCCGAATTCGTGACGTTGGCGGTGGTGGCTGTAATGCCGATACTGCCCGCTCCGGTCCCCGAGATAGTGCCGGTTGCGGTGTTGGTTACGTTGAGCGTCGTGCCATTGTCCTGAAGTCCGAACGCCCCTCCCGTCAGCAAAGTCGAGTTGGTGCAGGTCTGATTGGCGTCGACCTGGTTGCATTGCGCCAGTGCAGCATCGCCAAGTCCCAGCAGTGCGATCGCAACTGCCGCGGAAAATATCAGAGCGCACGAAGGCGCACGGCGCAAGCCATGACCGGAGGCCATGCTACGCCACACCTTATCCGCGGCGATTACCAGGAGGATTGCACGCGCTGCGAACGCAAGGTTTTCGACCAAGGAATGTTTCATTGCGATACCCAACGACTTCTGATTCCAGTCGCGCGAATCCGGTTCGCCTTGGATCGCGCTTGCCGGGTCACGCTACACGGCTTCACGCCGGACCGTTTGACATCGGCCGAACTCGATCGGCGGCCAGGTTGGACGAGACCGAACTGCAGCAACGTTTCCCGAGCATCATTGCTTTTGTGCAACAGTCACGACGCGAATCGGGATTGTGAATCCCCGATGCGCGATGCTCGAAGACGCAATTCATTCTCTCTCGTGTCGTCGTTCCCTGTGCTGGCTCAAGCTCCGCGGTGCCCGCGCTTCTCCGAACGCCCCGTGGTCGCCGGCTCTCACGCGGCCCGTTGCGCAAGAGCCATGATCGGCGAAAAGGCGCACCGATTTCGGTCCCGTCCAACGCGGCTTCGGCCCCGTCCAACGCGGCGCGGGGTGGAGTTCGGTGCGGGTTAACGACAACAAACGAAAGCTTGCGTAGCGTCGGCCGCGCGCCGCGGCCGACGCCGACGTCGCGCAACGTCATAGCCACATCCGCTCCATTGATTCGGAAATTTTCGCTCATCGCCCGTCGGCGTTCCCTCTCATCCCATCCCGCTGAACCAGTCGCCGCGCTGGGCGACAACGTCGCAACCTCTGCTGCTCGAATTGGAATTACGCAATGATTGTGCATCTCGTTCCGGCCTCCGTCGCCATGGCCAGTTTTTTCCCCGAAGCGACCGACGTCTCCAGATTCTTTCGCATCTATTCGAGGCCCGATCAGGCCAAAGCCATCGTGGTCGAGGGCGATCTCGCGATCGCCGGCAAGGGCCTCGTTCGAACCGATGAGATGTTTCCGGATCTGACGTCCGGATTGGACAAGGGAGCGATCCTCGCGGCCGTCATCGTGACCGGCAACATCGACGCACCGGCGACCGTCCTCATGGAGCCCGATATCGACCGGTCGCCGGGGCTGAAAGTGCTCGGCAATGTGCGGGTCCGGAGCCTGATCCTTGGCGGCAGCGATTCCAAAATCGCCGGCGACCTCGTCGTCGCAGACACCCTGTACGGGTTCTACCATCTCGGCCACCTGCGCGTCGGCGGCAAGACGCGGGCCAAGGTCGTTTTCGCCGCCGACTACGAGATCGCGTTCCTGCGCGAGGTCGATTGCCAATACGCCATCTCGTGGGACGGCCGCATGAACATCCCGATCGATTTCGCGCGCGACAGGCTGGATCTCGTGCTCGTCCCCGAGGTCATCGACGAGACGAACTGCCCCAAGGAAGACGAGATCATCGCGCGGCTGCGCTGCGGCAAGACCATCATCCGCCCGCGACGCCAGATCGGACGCACGCCAAACCCGAAGCTCAACCACCTCGGCAAGGCGCGGCTCGCCGCCCTGACGGCTCGCGCCGGCGCGGGCGCGACGATCGCCGCGATCGACCTGCGCGCGTGCGAGCCCGGCTTCGTGCCCAAAGAGATCGGGCAATTCCCCCATCTCCGGGCGCAGCCGCTGTCGAGTAGCGAGGCGAAGGTCCCGCCCGACTGGATCGGCGAGCGCACCGGCCTGGAAATCCCGGAAGCAGCAAACCGCACAATGTCGAGCATCCCGGCGTCGATCGCGGAAGACGAGATCGGGGACGTGGCGGCCGGCGCAGGGACCTATCCGGCCCTCGAACATTTGTGGGTCGGCGGAGGATATGGTGCGCGCATGACCTTCGTGGGCGGCCTCGACCTTGCTGATTTCCCCATGCTTCGCTGCGCCGAGCAGCAATTCGACGGTATCCCCGATGTCGACTATCTGGCCGACGCCGACTTCTGGAACGCTCCTCGCCTGGAATATCTCGGCTTCGACGCGGTGTGGACAACGACCGTACCGGCCGGGCTCGCGAAGGCCGCCGGGCTCAAGGGCCTGTCATGCGGCCTGACGCAGCAAAGCCTGCGCTCGGCGCTCGACCTCCTGCCGCGATTAGCCCATCTTGAAATCCTGTCGCTCGGATGCGGCAGCAAACTCGGGCGCGCGGACTTGCAGGCACTTTCGAACGCGCTTCCCGGCGTTCATATCCGAATCAAGTCCTGCGACGACCTGAAGGTCGGCATCGACGACCCGCGATACGCGTTGAGCAGGAAGATCGGATGCGCCAATTCGTACGATGAAGCCGCTGCAGCCGCGGAGCAGCTGTTCGCTGACATGAATTTTGCAAAACCCCGGTTCGAGACCGAGTTCCAGGAATCGGCCCTGAAGGGCTGGCTACGCACCCTGACCGACGTGGCCGCGCGGGAACGCAAATCCCGAGGAGCGACGCAACAAGGTGTTGCGGGCGGCGCAGTGGGCCGATCGCATCCTCGACGCGTTGCCGAAGACGCCCGACCTGTGCTGGCTGGTCCACTTTCGCGATCTCGGGCTGTTGCGTTTCGACTGCCTGCTCGCCCAGGCCAACCGTCACATCCACCAGCCGAGCCCCGAATCCGCGCAAGCGAAGGCCCTGCTCGACCGCGCCCAAGCGGAGATGGATCGTCATGTCGCGCGATACCCGCACTGGCGCCGCCAACTCGCCGCGGCAATCGAGGCGCTGCGCGCGGCAATTCCCAAGTGACAATTCCAAAGTGACGAAGCGACGAGCGCACGGCTTTCATGACGGCCGTTGTCCTCGCGGGTGCTTTTCTTGACCACCACAGAACAAGAACTTGGACGAGACCGAACTCTCGCGACAAGTTGAACACGATTGTGCTGCGTCGCGATATCACACGGGAATACCGGTGTAAGTAGATTCGGATCCAAATGGTCAGACAGGCTGGATGATGAACCCGAACATGAACGGCAGCACACCGCTGAGATTTTCGACCGATGACCTGCCGCCCGGCAATCGCGTGGCCGTGCTGCGCGAGGTCATCGGCCGCATCCATTTTCAGTGCGACATCGCGCCGCTCCCCGGCGTCCCGCTGCGGGCCGCAGCCGAACGGCATCCGTGGTCTTCGGTGTCGCTCGTCTTCGGCGAGACCGCTGGCTTCAGCGCCACGCGGACGCCGGAGCTCGTCGCCCACGGCGGCGGCGACTTCCGTTTCGTGATGCACGTCGATGGAGCAACTTCTTACCACTTCGTCTCGAAGGCTTTGCCGAAGAGATGACCGGTGGTGACGCGGCGCTGTTCTTCGACGGCGCGATCGGAACGAGTGTCCTTGGCCGGTCCCGCGCAACCACGATGCGGATTCCGCGCGCCAGCCTCGCGGCGGCCGTGCGCGGGCTCGACGACAGGGCCATCCGCCGGGTTGCGCCTGGATCGGGGCCGTTGCGTCTCCTTGTCGACTACACCAGGCTGTTGCGCCGCCAGGGACCGACAAGTGATCCGGCCCTCGCGTATCGCGTCGCCAATCACCTGATCGATCTGGTGGCGCTTGCGCTCGGCCCGACCGAGGAAACGCGGATGCGCGCGTCGAATGGAGCCGCGCGGGCGGCGCGGCTCGCGACCATCCGCGCCGATGTCATCGCCAACCTGTCGCAGGCGCGACTGTCGGCCAAGATCATTGCCAGCCGTCATGGCGTATCGGATCGCTACGTCCATCTGCTGTTCGAGGAAACCGGACAGACCTTCGGCCAGTTCGTCGAGGAGGAACGGCTCAAGCGCGCCTTCACGCTGCTGAACGATCCGGCAGTGGCCGACGCGCGGATCGGCGACCTCGCCATCCATGTGGGTTTTGCCGAACATTCGACGTTCAACCGCGCCTTTCGGCGGCGCTTCGGCGACACTCCGACCGGCGTACGCCGCACCCGAGGCGGATGACCCGGAGGCGCAACAACGAGCGGAGAGGCACGACAGAATCGCCACCATGACGGACGCACGCGAACTCGCCGAGACAAGCGGCTTCGCGAAGAAACTGATCCCGCTGGCGCTGCCGGCCACTGCGCCGTTGCAAAACAACAACCGTCGCCGGAATCCGCGCGATTGTTCGTGCCGCGTCAAATCGATTTCGGTCCCGAACAGAGACGGCGCACCCGAAACACGGCAAGAGTACAGCTCGAAAAACGCTCGCCAACGCCCATCCATCCTCGCGGGACGTGCGATCGTGACAGCCTCGTTCGGACAAGGATACCGGAGAAGACCGCATGCAGGAATTCGGCGACATTTTCAGTTTCGAGAGCACGACGCACCTGTATGTATGGGGCTCGGTCGCGTTCCTGCTCCTTTATGCGCTGGCGATCGTCATCGCCGTGACAATCCGGCGCCCCGCTTCGACGACCGCAAGTTCGCCCGGGATCGGCGCAACGCAGGCCGCATGGGGAAAAGCGGGCAGACATGAAACGCGTGGCACGCGCTAACGACCACCACCAGCTTGATTTCGCGCGCCACTTTGCAACGTGGAAAATCGATTTCGGCCATGCGCCATGCAGCGCACGCGAATCACGGCGATGATGGATGCGGCCGTCTTTCCGGATCGATGCGGACGCGCCTCAGACGGCCGACGACGAAGTTCTTACGATGGGCGGGATGAGACGGATCGACATCATGACGAAGAGATAGAGCGGCCTCCGCCGTGGGGACGCGGAAGCCGCTCCTGCTCAAATCCCGCGACAAGAGGATAAATCCCGGGACTCGAGAACTGTCCTCTCCGGCGAAGGCACCAGCGCGACGCAAGAGAGTAAAAATTTCCGCACCACGCATCCCTCCAACGACAGCCCGCGAATCCGCCTTGCTCGGATCGCGCTTCGAGGGGGACGCTACGCAAGCCTCGGTTTGCTGTCTTTAACAGGGGCCGAACTCGCCCCTCCCCGCATTGGACGGGACCGAACTCGGCGCGCCTTTTTGCCGATCATTGTTTTTACGCAACAGGTTTTGGCGCGGATCACGGTGACTAATCGCAGACATGACCACCGCGCCGCCGCCGCGATTCTTGTCGCTGGCCGAACTGAATTTGGACACAGCCGAAATCCTTCGACCGATGAGCTTGCCACGCTTGAACACGCGCCCGCGCGCATGCGACTTGAAGAAACGAGACTTGCGTCGCTGAGGGAGGCTGACGCAGGACGTGCCAGCGACGATTGCGAACACGCGTCGCGTGACATTTGCGAAGTGACGCGCGCCGACCAGCCGCTGACCTTGCGACGATTGGGTGCCCGCGCATTTCGGTCGAGTCCCGATTGCTGTTCGCTTTCGCCAGAGATTTGCAGCTATCGCTTTGGCTATGGATGTCGTCCGACAAGTGCGACCAATATTCCGAACAAGGCCGTTCGCTCATTTTCCAGCCGTTGCAGAACAACAACTACTCCCGAAATTGATACCAGGCTTCGCACGGCGTCACGTCGAGTTCGGCCCCGGTCAATGCAACGCGCGCGATTCCCGGCCATCTTCGGCATCGTCGATCGGCGGTTCGAGATCAGGAGCAACATCGTGCGCAGTCTGGTTTATTCAAACGTCTTCACATCAAGCCTCTTCACATGGGCCGTCTCGGCGGCCTTGCTCGGGGGCCCGATGGACGCGACCGCGGCCGATCTTGCCTTGAAGATGCCGGTCAAGGCGCCCGCGGCGGCTGTCGCGGCGCCGATCTACTCCTGGACGGGTTGGTACGGCGGCATCCATGGCGGCTACGGCTGGGGCGATTCCCGCCCGGGAGCGGCGATTGATCCTGGAACCGCTCCTCTGCCGCCGTTGTGGGCCATTAACGGGCCGGTGCCGGCCGCCATCGCAATTGCCGATCCGCAGACGAAGGGCGGGCTGTTCGGCGCGCAACTCGGCTACAATTATCAGCTCGATCGCACCGTCATCGGCGTGGAGACGGACATCAGCTGGTCCGCCATCAAGGGAAGAAGCGACAGCGCGCCGTTCTCCCTCGCACTGACGAGCGGTGGCGACGACGGCCGCTTTGACGGGACCGGGCGATTGGACACGAAGCTCGACTGGTTCGGCACGTTGCGCGGCCGTCTCGGTTATTCACTCGATCATGTCCTGCCCTACATTACCGCTGGACTGGCCTATGGCGACATCAAGACAATCCTCGCCGTGAACGGCTCGACCTTCGACACCGGTGCCAGTCCGGCGCGGTTGGTCGCCTCTACCGGCGCGTCTGCGTCTACCAGTTCCGTGCATACGGGCTACGAGCTCGGCGCGGGCACGGACTGGGCGGTGACGGATCAGTGGATGCTCCGCGCGGAATACATGTATCTGAATTTCGGCGGCACCGGATCACTCTCCATGCCCCTCGGAAGCGTGCACGACAGCGGCATGACCGTGCATCTCGTGCGCGGGGCGCTCAACTACAGGTTCTAGTGCGCCGACCACTTCGGAGAGCGCTCGGTCGCGATCACCTGCATACGTCTTGGAGCGACCCGCTCTGATGCCCAGGAGCAACGCCACCTGTGGAATTAGCTGGCGCGATTTCGGGCGCGACCTGCGCGCGGTCAGGGTTGCCTCGGATGAAAGCCTTGCCGAGTTTGCCAAGGGGATCGGGATCAACAAGGCCACGGTCTCGCGCGTGGAGAATGGCAAGTCGGTTTCCGCGGACCATTTCATGGCGCTTTGCTCGATGTGCAAATTGTCGCCATGGACCTATTTCCGGAGCTGATGGAGCATGCTCGACTGCCTCACTTCTGGAAGCTCACGACGAGCGTTTGGAGCAGCAACAATGCGCGATCGCCAAAGCCCTGGCCGAGTTGCGGCGGATCATTTGACACGGCTGTCCAGGATCGCTGTTGTCGTTCTGCTGCTTTGGCCGCTCGCCGCGAGCGCGGAGGTGCAATGGCGGTTCGACACCAGGAACGGGAGGCCCTATCTCGAGGTGCGCGACCGCGGCGAGGAGGCGGATACGGACTTCTGGGCCTCCTGTCGGAAGGCGGGTGATGTCGATATCGGGATCGGCGCCAACACCGGGGTCGGCAAAGGGCAGCGCGAGCCGGTCACGCTGCAACTTGTCGGCGCAGCGGCCCGGGTTGCGACGCTGCAGGGCGTGTCGCGCCGGAGCGCGGACTATCAAATGACAGCAGGCACCGAACTGCGCGCCACTGTTACGCTGGGGGATCCGCTGTTCGCGGTTCTTGCCGCGGGCGGGTCGATCAAGGTCACGGGTTCGATTGCCCGGCCGCTGACGCTGGACGTTCGCGGCCTGGCGACCAGGCTGGACGCCTTCATGCGCGCCTGTGGATCGTGAGGTCCGATCTCCCCCGCGCGTCGCTGATGGCGCGATATGTGGGCACCATCGAGGCTCCGCCGGGCAAGGCGTCCGCGCCGCCTCAAGCGCCGGGCTTGGCAATCAAGGCGCCAACCGTGGCCGTGGCCGCGCGAATGTCGGCGGTTTTCCACGAATCCGGTTTCCGGCGAAGGCGAGATACTTGTCCAATCGCTTGTCCTCCCGGACGGTTGTCCGCGCCTCGGTAGCGGCACGTACCACATACTACTTTCCGATCGACCATTCGTCCCGCTACAATCGGCCCCGCGGCCCTCGACCTCGCCTTCCGGACAAGAGAAGGTTTTCGGGGGCATGCCTTGAGGCTCCCGGGAGGATGAAATGGCAACCGTCGTAAACGAACCGCTTTCACGCCACGCCCTCGCCTTCGTTCTTGCAGGCGGGCGCGGAAGCCGGCTTTTGGAACTTACCGACCGGCGCGCTAAGCCGGCGGTCTATTTCGGCGGCAAATCGCGCATCATCGATTTTGCTCTGTCC
>WNFJ01096364.1_pt1 | contig 14756 bp, 16 predicted proteins | sample 5400461 | NCBI WGS metagenome assembly WNFJ01 (sample SAMN13153349, study PRJNA577476) | soil metagenome | isolation source: 115 cm saprolite on Douglas fir-dominated hillslope | place: USA:California | collected 2013-09-17 | reverse complement strand
TGTCAGAAATTCGACGAGGGCGCCATAGCCGCCGATTATGCGGGCCTGCGTATTCCGTCCGCCATCCATCCATTCGTCGCGAAGCGCCAAGGTACTGGCCCGCTCCGGATCGGCCGCGTCGTAGCCCTCGACCATCCGCTCAATGGAATGCCGCAGCCGACCGTACTCCGGACCGGCGAAACGCCGTCTCAGGAATTCGGCGACGGTCAGATCGTCCTTCAGTTCTTGCAACGCCTTGTGGAGCTCTGCCCCATGAGGATCTTGAGATTCCTCCCGCGAGAACTTCCCGTCCTCCACCGTCCATTGCGTACCCTGGATCTGCAGCAGCGAAAGCCCCGCCTCGCGCAACAAGCCGTGCGTGAGCGGAGCCCCGCCATGGACGAATTCGGCTCCGCCCTCCGCCAGGTATCCGAAGTCGGCAGACGGAAGCGGATGGATGCGCCCGCCGCATCTGTCTCGCGCCTCCAATATGGTCACTCTCTTGCCCGCGCGGGCGAGTTCGCGGGCGGCCATCAGCCCCGCGGCGCCGGCGCCGATGACGACGATGTGGTCTGGATGTGGTCGGGCCATACTGGAGCGCTACCGATCGGTCGCCTTGGAATCCGCGTTCTGGATGCGGTACCGCAGCAGCATTGCGCCGCCTTCCAAAGCCTGGCTGCTCTCCAGGGTCATCGCCGTGACGGGGGCTCGGCGATCGGCCTCCGCATCCGTGGAGTCGAATACGCTCGGTGCACCCTTCGCGCCGTCCACGGCTGGACACAGGATCAAATTGAGCTCGTCGACCAATCCCGCGCGCAGAAAGGCACCGTTGGCACCGCCGCCTCCCTCCAGCAGCAGCCGCTTCACGCCGAGTTCGCGATTGAGGATGTCCAGCGCGAGGGCGAGATCGAGCTCCGACTTTCCGGCGAAGATGTAGGACACGCCCTCGCCGCGCAGGCCCGCCAAGTGCGCATCCGAAACTGCCTCGGACAGGACGACAACGATCGGATCGCCACCGATGTCCGAACGGCCCCAGCCGATCTTGCCGTGAGCGTCGAGCACGACGCCATAGGCCTTCGCGCCGCGTCGCGCGAACCAGGGCTCGCGCGGAAAGGTCTCTTTCGTCGACGCGGGATACGGCTTGCCTTTGGCAAACTCCTGGCCGGTGACCCGGCCAACGAGCCATGCGTCGCCGATCAGTTCGTCGTGCACACGCTCGAACAGCTCCCCGCCCGATCCCTTGGGACGCCAACGACTGTGGAGCGTCCGACCGTCCACGCTGGAGGCCATGAGGCAGATGACATGCGGTTTCATGCAAGCTCTCGTGAGGTTGGAAGTAGGCTCGGCCGTTCGTCGGATCGGCGCAAGGAGGTTTGTACGTATCGCCGGCGGCGACCAGATGGATGACATCCCGTTATCGCTTTGTAACTGACCTGGAAACTCAACCCCTGACTAGGCGGACTTGCGCTGCTGCTTCGACGCCGACTTCTTCGCCGACGTTTCCTTAGCGGTGAGAAACGACCGATCAAGCATGCCGGACGAGCACCTGACATGGTGCTCACAGAAGTGCGCGAACGTGTGGCTGCGCTGCTCGGAATCGACTGAACTCCTTGTTCATCTTTTAGGCTATTCGGAATATCGTGTTGAAACCTGAACATCCACGGCGCGCAAACCTCGGATTATCGTGTGAATTCTCGGTCGTGCGGCCCATTTGCCGCCCGACGCTCCGCGGCGCGATGAACTTGCCATTCTCTTGACAATGCCACCATTATGGTGGCATTGTGTTTGAGCATGGAGAAGCGGAAGCCAACCTACGATCTCGCCGCCATCAAGGCGCGATCGGGGCGGCGGAAACGCTATCCATCACCTCGTCGGCTCTGCGCGACGCGGTGGGCCTTGGATTCGACCGTGGCGGCATCGCAAAGGTCATCCAGACCATCGCGCGGCACATGTTCTACCTACAAGTCGATGACGACGCACGCCGATCACCGAGTGTGGCAGGACGTGCACCATGTGCCCGTCGAGAATGGCCCGACACTGTACGTGAAGTTTCAAGCGAACGTCGTGACCGAGTTCACGGTCATGTCGTTCAAGGAGAAGTAGCCATGGCAACGAAGGTAGGAACTCTTCCGAAGACGATGCCCTCGCCCGAAACCGGCGAGACGCTGACCCGGGGCGTGCGGCCGTTTAAGGTCGCGTATAAGGGGAAAACTATCACCGTCGATCTGCCGGGGTACTACCCGAAGGGTGGCGGCGACGGCGTGCATGTGGGAAACGACATGAGCGTCGTCGACCGCGCGCTGCGCATGCTGAAGGAGAAGGTGGATGGCATCCCAGCGCCGGAGACGATCCGCAAGGTGCGGACCAAGCTCCGTCTGTCCCAACGGCGAGCTGGCGCCTTGTTCCGGGTCGGACCAAATGCGTTCGACAAGTATGAGCGAGGCTTGATCGAACCGAGCGGCCCCACTGTTCAGTTGATCACGATCCTCGATCGCCACCCCGAACTCGTCAAAGAGCTTGAGGGAGCCTGACGGCCAAAGCGCGCCCGATCCTCCCACAGAGTTCTTTCGCTCGGTGGGCCGGCGGTGGGTCCAAGTGAGACGGAAATCGCTGGGCCGATAAACCCACCCGATGTGGGTGCTGCTTCGCTCCGAGCCGGTTGCGATAAGCGCAGAGTCCACACGGATAGTCCGTTCAAGCGGATGGGCACTTCAACACGATAATCCGCATAGCCATCTTTTACCTCCCTTTGCTGACCGCAATTGGCCTACATCTGATCTACAGAAAAAGCCGAGACGGATTCTCGGCTCTGGTACAGCCACGGGGCTGTTTCGGCGAACGTCCGCTTTGCGCCACAAGCGGCCATTCCATAACCGTTCATTATGCGAAGGGGCTACGCGCTCGATAATGCCGCCACGACGGAGCCTAGTGTCCCAGAAATGCCCGACGCACCTCCGGCGATTTCGACAACTCGTCTCCCGTCCCCGCCAGCTGGATGCGACCATTCTGAAAGACATAGGCGAAGTCCGCAATCTCGAGTGCGAGACGGGAGTTCTGCTCGGCGAGCAGAAGCGTATATCCGTCGCGACGAAGGTCTTCGATCGTGGAAAACACCTGCTTGACCATGATGGGAGCAAGCCCGAGCGCGGGCTCATCGAGCAGGATCACCTGTGGCCGCGCCATCAGACCGCGCCCGATCGCGAGCATCTGCTGCTCGCCGCCCGACATGCTTCCGGCCAGTTGACGCCTCCGCTCGCGCAACCGGGGAAACTTGCCAAATACGGTTTCCATCCGATCCTCGATACCGTCGCGCGCGCGCGGCGCGATCCCGCCGAGGCGCAGATTTTGCTCGACGGTCAGGAGCGCAAAGACCAGCCGGCCTTCGGGAACGAGTACGATTCCACCGTCCACACGCCGGTGCGTCGGGATATCGACAATCTCCCTGCCCTCGAAGCGCACGCTGCCCGCCCGCGCCGGGATGAGCCCGGCGAGCGTTCGCATCAGCGTCGTCTTCCCGGCGCCGTTGGCGCCGATCAAGGCGGTGATCGAACCCGGCGCGATGTCGATATCGACGCCGTGCAGGACGGTGACCTGTCCGTAGCCGGACAAGAGGCCTCTGATTTCCAACAGCGGAGTCTTGGTTGCGCTCATCCGAAATAGACCTTCAGGACGTCCTCGTTTTCGGCGATTTCGGCCGGCGTGCCAATAGCGATCGGCGTACCCTGCTCGAGCGCCAGGATGCGATCCGAAAGCTGCATCAGCGCGTCCATGACGTGCTCGACGAGAATGAACGTGAGCCCGCGGCTGCGGCGCAGTTCGGCCAGGGTTGCGATCATCGTCGTCACCTCGGTAGGCGTCAGCCCGGCCATCACCTCGTCGAGCAGAATAAGCTCGGCGCCGGTGGCGAGCGCGCGAGCGATTTCGAGGCGCTTTTGCCCCGACAATGTGAGTGACCCCGCCGGACGGTCCGCGGCGTCGGCGAGGCCGACGGTCTCCAGCGCGGCGAGAGCGGCGTCCCTGGCCGCGCGGGGCGAATGCCCCGACGACGCGCCGTAGAGCGCCGAGACGACCACGTTGTCGAGAACGGTGATACCAGCGAACGGACGCACGATCTGGAAGGTCCGGCAGATGCCCATGCGGCAGATATGGTCCGGCCGCCGCCCGGTCAGGATCTGATTCCGGAACGACACCGTGCCGCCGCTCGGCCTGACCTGACCGGCGATGATGGCGAACAACGTTGTCTTGCCGGCGCCGTTGGCGCCCATCAATCCGAAGATCGATCCCTCCTCGACATCGAAGGACACGTTGGACAGCGCCTTCAGGCCGTCGAAACTCTTCGAAATGCCGTCGACCCTGAGAATGGTCGTCATGCCGCACCCTTCCGATCAAGCAGGCCGGAAAGTCCCTGCGGCAGGAAAAGGATGAAGAGCACGAGGAAGATGCCGAGGATGATCATGTAGAGCTGGGGGAAGCGCGACCACAACAATTCGGACAGAAGCACGAAGGCCACCGCTCCGACGATCGGACCTCGCGGGCGGTCCGAACCGCCGACAACCGCCATCGTGACAATCGAAAATGAAATGAAGGGATCGAACACCTGAGAGGGTTCGAAATAGCTGGTCCGCAGCGTCATCAGGCCGCCGACCACCCCCGGAATGGTGGCTGAAAGAACAAAGGCAATCAGCTTCAAACGCCGTACGGGAACGCCGATCGCTTCGGCAGCCTCCTCGTTTTCGCGAATGGCAATCAGCCCGCGGCCGAATTTTGAGGGCCGGATCAGCACGGCAGCGGCCGTCGCCGCCACCGCCAGTCCAAGCATCGAGAAATACAGCGCGAGCAGGCTTGGCGCGTCGAAGATCAGGCGGCTGAATTGCCCGAGCTGCGTCTCGATCTGCACCACGATATGCTTGGTAAGTTCGGCAAGGCCGAACGTCAGGATAACGAAATAGGGCCCTCTCACGCGCAGAACCGGATAGCCGACCAGCAGAGCCGTGAGCGAAGCGGCGGCGGCCGAGCACAAAAGGGCCACCGGCAACGGCAGGCTGTTCATGGTCAGCACCAGAACATACGCGCCGATGCCGTAGAACACGGCATGCCCGAGCGATACGTAGCCGGTCATCGCGGAAAGAATCGACCAGCTCTGGGTCAGAGCCACCCACATCGCCAGATTGAAGGCAATGCCGAGCAAATAGTCCTGCCCCGTGAACGGAACAGCCAAGGCCACCCCGATCAAAACGACGCCACCAACGAAATCGAGACCGGGAAGCTTCATCTGGTCTTGATCGCCTTGCTGAACAGGCCTTGCGGACGCAGCAGCAATACGCCAACGAACAGGCCGTAGATCACGATCGACCGATAGGTCGCCGACGTCAGTGCGATGCCGAAGGTTTCCACGAAGCCGAGCGCGAGTCCGGCCAGGACGCCGGCCGGAATATTTCCGAGACCTCCGAGGATGATGACGACAAAGGAGACGATGGTGAAAGGAAAGCCCATGAACGGGGTAATCTCCTCGGTCATGCTCACCAGCACGCCCGCCATTCCGGCAATCGCAAAGCCAGCGCAGATCGTCACGGCCTGCACGCGGTCGACATCGACGCCGACCACCGCCGCCGCGTCCCGCCGCTCGATCACCGCACGCAGACTCCAGCCGAACAGATGGAGACGCAGGAACAGCAATACCCCAAGGCTGATCGCGGTCGCCACGCCAAGCAGGATCAGGCGGTTTCCCGTGGCCAGCACGCCGCCGAAATGATGGACGTCGTTCATGTACTGATAGCCGCGCGACGTCGAGGAAAACGCCAGCGCGGCGGCGTTCTGCAGAATGACCGAAACGCCGTAGAACAGAATGAGCGAGTTGGCCTCGAGCCGCTGCGCCAGTTCGGGCGTCGCCAGCAACTTGCGAAAGATGCCGACATAGACCAGCCATCCGAGGCCAGCGCAGATCCCCGCCGCCACCGGAATCGAGACGACCGGCGGCAGGCCGAAGATCGACATCAGCCAGAAGGCGATATAGGCGCCGATCATCACCAGATCGCCATGCGCGATGTTCAGCAGCCTCAGGGTGCCGTAGACTAGGTTCAGCCCGAGCGCGACGAGCGCGTACAGCGAGCCGGTCACGAGCGCTGCGAATAGCAATTGGCCGAACAAATCTCTCTCCCGGGTGCGGGCGATCAGGAAAACGCCCCGCCGGTGAGGGCGGGGCGTATTTCTCTACCACGCCGTCTTCGGGCGGAAGTCCTTGGTTTTCACCGCGTCCGGCCAGATCAGCTCCATTTCACCGTCCTGGATCTGCAGAAACGAGGTCGGAGTGATGACGTTCTGCACGCCCTCGAACTTCACCGGGCCGTTGATGGTGTCGAAGGTCGTGCTGGCGATCGTCGCCCGCAGCTTTTCCTTGTCGAGACCGGCCACGGCCACCGCCTGCTGCAGGATTTCCAGCGACATGTACGACAGCGCGGTGTCGAGCGCGTCGGGGATTTCCTTGAACTTCGCCTTGTAAGCATCGAAGAACGGCTTCGCCCGCGGCCAGCTCTTCTGGTTCGCCGACCAGTGGCCGAGCGTCACGACGTTGTTCACGCTGGCGCCGAAGGCTTGCTGGTAGGCGCTGAATGTCGGACCGATCAGCGACAGCACGAATGGCGATTTGATGCCCAGCTCCTTCGCCTGTCGGGCGAAGAGAAACGAATCGCTGGGATAGCTGAGAGCAATCACGGCATCCGGGGTGACGCCGTTGATCTTGGACAGAAGCGCGGTCATGTCCTTGATGTCGGGCGGGTAGTTTTCATTGACGGCAACCGTGATGTTCTCTTTCTCAAGCGCGGGAACCAGGAAACTTTTGATTTCCTGCGAGAAAGGCAACACGTTGGAGATGATCGCTGCCGATTTCACGTTTTCCCGCTTCATCAACTTGGCGAGCTCCGGGCCGATCCGGTCCGGTATCGCGGAGGTCGGGAACCAGATATAGCCAGGCGCAACCGAGCGAAGCTGCACCGAGGCAGCGGTATTGCCGACCATCGGAAACTTGTAGCGGTTCAGTACGGGTGCGATCGCCAGATGGAACGGCGTCCCCCACGGCGCGATCAGCAGATCGACCTTGTCCTCGGTGATCAGCTTTTCATAGATGCGGACAGCGTTGGCGGGATTCGACTGATCGTCATAGGAGACGAATTCGATCGGACGCTTCTGGCCGGCAACGTCAAGACCGCCCGCCGCATTGACCTGCTCCTTCCAGAGTTCGTAGGCAGTGACCTGAGATGGCGCCGCCTGCGCAAACAAGCCGGTCCGCGACATCGAATAACCGATGCGGACCGGATCGGCCGCATGCGCCCCGCCGACCAACGTCAGCATGGCGACGGCCACCGCTGCAGATCCCAGTTTCAATCGTTTGATAGCTTTCACGACGTGCTTCCCTCTCGTTGCTGACGTTAAGGTTTTCCGGCATCCATGAAGTCCAGTGCGGCCTTGACCCACACGCTCTGCGGGTCGCCACCGAGATAGCTCGCCCTGAAATGATCCGAATCCGTCAGCACCAGCCGCCGGACGGGCACGTTCAGGCCCCGCAGCCGCTGCTCCATGTCCTCGGCCTGAACCATCAGATGCGGGAAATCGCGATCGCCGTGGGCGATCAGGAATGGCGGCGCGGCATCGATATCCTCGATCGGACTAGCCTTGCGCTCGTTGCCCATGTTCTCCGCGCCGAGAAATCGCGGCCGCACCGTCATGCCGGAGCCTTCTCCGAAGCGGTAGACGCCGGAGATCGGCAGGCAGCCCCTAATCGGATTTTCGGCCAGACGCCGCGCCTCACACCAGTCCGCCCGCGTTGCGAGCAGTGCTGCGTAGTGACCGCCGGCCGAATGACCGCCGACAAATAGCCGCTCTGGATCGCCGCCGTGACTGACGATGCGGTCCAGGGTCTCGACGAGACCGTCGGCAACATCATTGTAGGCGGCGGGAAACACATGCCCGGGGGCGAGGCGATAGCCGATCGAAACGAACGTCACGCCGGCGGCGGTGAAAGCCGGCGCCATGAAATGCATCCATTCCTTGTAGCCGTTGGTCCATCCACCGCCATGGATGAAGGCGAGCACCCGGCCGTCCGGCGCGGGCGCCGGAAAGATCGCGATGCCCTGATAGGGACTTTCACCGTAGCTTCCTTCGACAAACGGCCCGGCGCCCGCCCCAAGGCGCATGACCTCGTCATGATAGGCTTCGGCGACTTTCGAGAATGGTTCCTGCGGCGGATAGCTTGCGATACGCATCAGTCGTGTCCTCCGTTGTCGGCCTCGACCGCAAGAATGCCGTCGAGAACGCGTTCGGACGTGAGCGGAAGATGGTAATGGCGGTAGCCTGTGGCGTCGTAGACTGCGTTCGCGATGCAGGCCGGTACCGTGTTGATGCCGATCTCTCCGGCGCCCTTGGCGCCAAACGGTCCGTCGGGTTCCCTGTGCTCGACGATGTAGGAATTGATCTGGTACGGCGCGTCGAGGAAGGTCGGGATCTTGTAATCCATCAGCGATGGATTGGCCAAGCGCGCCCCGTCCCAGACCATCTGTTCGTAGAGCGCGTAGCCCATGCCCTGCACGAAGCCGCCTTCAAGCTGCACCTCGACCAGCCTCGGATTGATCGCGCGTCCGACATCCGCCGCAGTCCAGGTTTCGATCACCCGGGTCTGACCGGTCGCCTCGTCGACTTCGACTTCGGTCAACTGTGCCGCGAAACTGAAAACGCCGATTCTCGGAAACGGCAGGCCGAGAGCGACGGCGCGCTTCGGATCGTGCGTCGGTTGTTCGAACACCAGCGTCTTGGTGCCGACGATCGGGCCGCCTTCCGCCCAGTGGGCGCGTGCGGAGATGGCGGCATAGGGAAGGTCGGTATTCGCACCGACGATGCCGACGCGTCCGCCCTCGCGAATCTCGATCCGGGCTTCATCGCAATCGAGCATCGCCGCCGCGTGCTTTTTGACCTGAGCCACGACATCCGCGGCCGCGGCCGCGACCGCCCGGCCGGTCGTATAGGTCACGCGGCTCGCTGTCGTGCCCCAATTGTAGGGAGATCCGTCGGTGTCGGGGCTCGCCACGCTCACCTGCTCCAGCGGCACCTTCAGGGTCTCGGCGCAGATCTGCGCCAGCACGGTGTCCGAACCCTGGCCGATGTCGGTGGCGCCGGTGTTGAGCGAGATGGTGCCGTCTTCCAGCATGCGCACGATCGCGCCGGTGCCCAATAGACCGGAAATATGCGCCGTCACGGCGAGGCCGTAGCCGCGCTTGCTGGCGCCGTCCTGCTTTTGCATCCGATGCTTCCAGCCGCTCGCGTCCTCGACCTTGTCGAGGCATTCGAGAAGACCATTCGAGGCGACCTTCGGTCCGACGAACCATGGGTCGCCGTGCCGCAACATGTTCTTGCGGCGGATCGCGAAGGGATCGATGCCCAGCTTCCGGGCGATCTCGTCGATCTGCTGTTCGCCGGCAAACGTGACCTGCGGATTGCCGAAGCCGCGAAAGGCCCCGAAGCGCAGCTTGTTGGTGTAGATCAGCCGGCCATGGCTCTTCATGTTGGGGATGCGGTACGGACCGCACGCCATCAGCAGGCTGTAGCCGAGCACGCCGGGGCTGTCGTCGCCGAAGGCGCCGCAGTCGAGCAGCACCTCGCACTCGCGCGCGACCAGCGTGCCGTCCTTCTTCGCGCCGGTCTTCATGCGAATCTTGAACGGATGGCGGGCCCGCACCATCTCGAAATCTTCCTCGCGCGACAGGATGATCTTGACCGGACGCTGGCACTTCATCGCCAGCGCCACCGTAATCGGCTGGACGTGGGCCTCCATCTTGTTGCCGAAGCCGCCGCCGACGCGCGGGGTCAGGCAGCGCAGCCGGGACATCGGCAGGCCGAGCGACTCGCAGACATTGGCCTGCACACGAAACACCGACTGATTGGCCGACCACAAGGTCACCCGGCCGCTCGCGTCCACCTCGGCCAGCGCGCCGCATGGCTCGATCGCAAGATGCGCCTGCGGCTGGGTGGTGAACTCTTCCTCGACAATGAGGTCGCAGTCATCCCACGCGGTGGCGACGTCGCCTTCCTCGAGCGCCGTGCGCGAGGCGATGTTGCGCTCGGAGCCGGCGTCGAAAACCTTGAAGTAATTCTCCAGATCTTCGTGGAGGATCGGCGCCCCCTCGGCCAGTCCCTCTTCCGGAGACAGAACGGCCGGGAGCTCTTCATATTCGACGTGGATAAACCGGCATGCTGCCCGGGCCTGGGCCTCCGTCTCGGCGGCGACCGCCGCGACGGGCTCGCCGACATAGAGCACCTTTCCCTTGGCGATGGCGTGCTCGTCCTTGATGAACGCACCCATGCGACCGCTGCCGACATCATCGCCGGTGATGACCGCGACGACACCTTCCGCTGCGAGCGCGGCGGAGATGTCATAGCCCAGGATGCGGGCATGGGCGTGCGGGCTGCCGAGGATCGCCCCATGCACCATACCCGGCCGAAACAGATCGGCGATGTATTCGGATTTCCCAAACACCTTTTCGCGATTTTCCAGCTTCGGGACCGGCTGCCCGACCGTCGTCTCGGCAAATCTCGCTCGCGCCGCGTTGTTCATGCCGCGAGCTCCGCTGCCGCCGACACCACGGCATCGACGATCTTTCGATAACCCGTGCACCGGCAGAGATTGCCGGAGAGCGCCGCCTGTATCTGCTCGATCGTGGGCGCCGCATTTTCACGCAACAGGCTCTGGGCCGAAATCAAGACGCCGCTGGTACAGAAACCGCATTGCACCCCCCCGCTGACGATCATGCTACGCTGGAGCGCCTCCATGACCCTGTCGCCAGCGAAGCCCTCGATCGTCTGCACACGCTTGCCCTCGCAGCCGGCGGCCAGCGTGAGACAGGCGCGCTGCGGGCGGCCGTCGATCATCACGGTACAGGAGCCGCAAACACCCTGGTTGCATCCGCGCTTCGGGCTGAGGACGCGCAGATCGTCGCGCAGCACCGCGAGGAGGGTCGCACCCGATTCAGCTTCGAGCCGCGTCCGCTTGCCGTTGAGATCGAATTCGCATGCTTCCCTGTCATGCATGGATGCGCGCCTTTTCCTGCTCAAGGTCGCGCAGGGTCGTCGTCAGCAATCTCGGAATCAGCCTGAGGCGGTAGGCCGCGCTGCCGCGGACATCGTCGACCGGATCGGCGCATGCGACCAGCCGTTCGCCCAGCGCCGCAACGGCTGAGGGATCGTCGAGCCGGCCGCGCAAATCCTCTTCCGCCCTGCGATCGCGCACGGGCGCAGGTCCGCAACCGCCGATCGCGACATTGATGGTCGGGCCGGCGGCGGTTACGTCGAGGGCGAGCGCGCAGGACGCGGTGGCGAAATCGCCCGCGACCCTGGCGAGCTTCCGGTAGACCGAGGGCAAAGGCTTCGGCGCGGGAAGCGTGATACCCGTGATGATCTCGCCATGACCGAGCATCGTCTCGTACCAATCGACGATCAGACTTTCGATCGCGATCGCGCGGTATCCGTCTGGCCCGGAAATCTCGACGCCGGCGCCCGCGCAAATCAAGGCCGGCAGATAGTCGGCGGCCGGATCGGCATTGGCCACCGACCCTCCGATGGTCCCCATGTTTCGCACCGGACGATTGGCAATCACCGACGCCGCCCGGCGCAGCATCGCCAGGCTGCCGGTCAACAACTCCGATGCGGCGGTGTCGCGATGCCGGGTCATCGCGCCGATATGGATGCCGCCATCGGCACGCACCGAAATTCCATGCAGCGCCTCGATGCGCTCAAGGCTGACGAAATGCGACGCCTCGACCAGACCCGCGTTCTTCATGGCGACCAGCGTCGCGCCACCCGATATCGGCCGGGCGCTCTCGTGTTCAGCCAGGAACGAGACCGCCTCATCGATGGTTTGCGGCCGGATCAGAAAGCTCATATCGCCACCGCGGACCCCTGCTCGACCTTGCTGCGAAAGCTCTCGACAAAGACGAGGCTCAGCGCCTCGGCCTTTTTCTGCATGATTCCGAAGCCGTATTTGCCGAGCCTGCCGGTCATGCTGATGTCGGCCGAATAGTCGACGCGGGTTTCAGCCGGGCCGATTTCGGAAAGGACCAGCAGATTCTCCGAGGTCACGACGCTGGCGCGCGTCCCCTCTTCGCCTCGGGTGCGCGAATGGACCACGCTCGGGGGCTCTTCCTTGGTCACTTCCACGACCAGGCTGAAGCGCGCCTTGATCGGGCCGACCTTGACGCCGACGATCGCGCGGTAGGAGTTCGCATCCAGCTGCTCGATCGCCTCGCAGCCGGGGATGCAGCCTCCCATGATGCCGGGATTGCGAATCTGGTCCCAAACGGCCTCTCTCGCCGCATGAACCACGAATGTTCCTTCCAGTTTCATGCGATGCCTCCGGCCGATCTCTGGGGCTATTCTCCGACTTCAGCGCGCGACGCGCGGAACGATCATCTTCGGGTCGACCAGCCTGCCCTTTTCGACCACGACCTTGCCGTCGAGCGCGATGGTGCAGTCGCGCATCGGCACGTCGTAGTGACCGCGCGTCGTGCGCTTGCCGCCACCTTGCGAATTCGGCCCGGTGGAAAACAGGAAATTGCCCGGGAAACAGCGAGCCGCCGCCCGGCTGCGCTCCGGGGCGTCGCCGTAGAGTGCGATGGAGTCCCACCGGCATTGCGGGTTGAGGCCCCAGCCGAGATGCGACAGCGCGTAAGGATCGCGATCGCCTTCGCCAGTCTCGCCGGATTTCAGCCATTCACGCATCAGCGTGGCGTCTACTCCGCCCTCGATCGAGGTAACGTGACCGGCCTCGACCGTCAGATGGATGGGGTCCACGACATAGCGGCAATAGGGCAGAATGATCACGTCGCCGGGCTGAATCACCACCTTGCCGCGGGCGCTGGTTTCGTTCGGAAACGTATGAATGAGTCCGACCCCCCAGTGGTCGAAGCGGCCCGGCTCGTCGGCCATGCCGTACTGGCTCATGACCGGATATTCGCCGCGCTCGAAGCGCAGGTCCGTGCCGGCAGCGCTGGTCACATGGATGCTCCGGCTTTTCTCATAAAGACCCGCGGCGTGCAGGACGGCCTCCTTGAGGCCGGGCGGTGACTGCAGTTGTTCGAGATCATCCGGGGCATCGATGATCATCTGCACGCGCACCTTGTTGTCCATGACCTGGCGCAGCCATTTGGCGAACAGCGGCACGTGAAAGATCATGATCATGTCGCACTGCATCAGCGCATCGAGCGTGCCCTTGCATTTTCCGATGGTCGGCACACCGACCTTGGTCCAGCCGGGTATCATGTTCACGCACATCTCGTAGATGTCGAAGTCCATCTCGTCGGCCGCGGCGAAGGCGGCCTGGATGTATTCGCGGCGCGTGCCGAGGTCGGAGACGATGGCCACGGTCTGTCCGGGTCCAACCTTGCAGAGCTGGAATTGCTTCCTGAACAACGTCGCCAGCTTGGCCGGGTTGAGTTCCGGCGTACGAACTGCGGCTTCCATCATGTCGAGATCTCCTCCTGTCCGTTCATACCTGCCGATGCAGATCCATAAGCGAATGATATTCGCTAATGAAAGGCGAGGACAGAAGGCCTGTCAATAGCGAATATCATTCGCTATAAAGATTCGCTGGGCGCAGGGTGCGCAGCGGACGGTCGAGTACCGATGCGCGGTACCGCGCCGCATAAATATGTCGGGGGGCTGCGTCTTGGCGCGTGTGAAGAGCGAAGCCGTGAGGGAGGCGATCCTCTCTGCGGCGACTGTGGAATTTTCCGAAAAGGGCTATCTGAAGACGACCGTCAACTCGATCGCCAAAGGGGCGGGCACCGCCCCCTCGAACGTGTACGTCTACTTCGCTTCCAAGCTCGAGATCGTCCTTGCCATCTACGAACCCTGGTTCAAGCGGAAAATCCTGGCCCTGGAAAAAGCCGTCGCCAAGAAGAAGACCCGGGAGCAGAAAATTCAGTGTCTGGTAGAAGGCCTGCTGCGGGACATTGCCGACGACAATGCCGGCTACACCTCGACCCTGATCGCGGCGTTGGCAACGGCACAACCGCCGGATGGATACAGACCCGATCTGCTGTTGTGGGCAGAAGGCAGAATCGCGGCCATGATCGGAGAGGCAGTCTCCGAAACCGGCAGGACCAACCGCAACCTGCCTTCGCTCGCGCGCCTTCTGATGCTGGTTTTCGACGGCGTGGCCGTGCGGAGCAACCTGAAGCAAAATATCGGGACCACCAACGCCATGTTGAGCGTCATTGCCGGACTCATCTCGTCCGACTTTGAGACAGAGGACAGCTAGGCGTTTAGACTTCTACGAGTTCATCGAAGATGTCGTCGCCGTTGCGCGCTCGAAGTGATTCGAACTGCCCCCAGATTCGCATTCCGGATCTCAACGACCGATCGAGGAGACATGCTGTTTCGATCGGCTCGCGCGCGGCTGCTCAAATTGGCTATCTCTGGATTTTATTTGGTGCACACATTGTGCACACGCCGCCTTCTAACCGATTGAAATGTTTGACCTCTCGTTCCCATCCATCATCGGGGCGATGGAAAAGCGATAGTCTAACATGTTGTTTTCATTAAGTTTTGTAGCTTGAATCGGCCCACTGATTTCGGTCCAACAAATCATCAGAGCGATAGAACTAACGCGTTTTCCTTTCTTTTCAACTAGTTGAATCAATTCTGGCTTCTTGATGCAACTTGCCTTCGCCGATTTTGTTCAATCCAGTACTGCATTGCTGTACTGGCTGAGCGCGTGCAGTACCGCACACTACCGT
>WNFJ01050005.1_pt1 | contig 14757 bp, 12 predicted proteins | sample 5400461 | NCBI WGS metagenome assembly WNFJ01 (sample SAMN13153349, study PRJNA577476) | soil metagenome | isolation source: 115 cm saprolite on Douglas fir-dominated hillslope | place: USA:California | collected 2013-09-17 | reverse complement strand
GATCTACAAATATGAAGGCACGCTCGAGCGCTTCCTCGGGGACGGCATGATGGTGCTCTTCAACGATCCGTTGCCTTGCCCCGATGCGCCCCAGCGTGCCGCGCGCATGGCGATCGAGATGCGCGACGCGGTGGCGGCCCTGGCGCCGGCCTGGAAGCGCAAGGGCCATCTGCTGGGATTCGGCGTTGGCTTGGCGCAAGGCTACGCCACCATGGGTACGATCGGTTTCGAGGATCGCTTCGAGTACACGGCCATCGGCGCCGTCATCAATCTTGCAGCCCGGCTCTGCGCGGACGCCCAAGACGGCCAGATCCTGACCAATAGCCGGCTGGCCGCGGCCATTGGCGACTGTGTCGAGATCGACGAGCTCGGTGAGCGAACGTTGCGGGGAATGTCGCGACCAGTCGCTGTCGTCAATTTGCGGGCCTTGAGATCGTAGTCAGGGTCAGCTGGCCCCGCTGGAGACGGTACCACTCGAACAGCTTGGTGACGATGGGAGCGACGGCGGGATCGGCGGCGATGATCTCCGCGTTCCACGCGACGTGCGGCTTCCTGAAGCCGCCATGGCCTACCAGTTGAGGCGTTGAGGTTGCGGCGGGTCAGCGGGGCGCGTCGCCAAAACCGCGTTACCCGCAGGGATAGGGTTGCTGGCGTTGAACACCTTGTTGTCGTGGATGTTGGCCCCGATCGCGTAGATCGCGAACGGGTTGGCAAATCCCACAATCAGGTTGCCGGAGATTTCCGGCGGCTCAACCTTGGATGCTGTTTCGATCGCCTCGGTATACTGGCTGGGATTAACGTTGCCGCGGCGAAAGTAATTGTTGGTGACCTTAAGTCCCTTGGCTCCGCGAGCGACCACAGAGACGGGAGCAGCGCCGTCGCCAGGGGGGAATACCAGATCGACAAACCAGTTGTTGTCGATGACAAAGTTGGTGAACACCTGCCCGTTGCCGTTGCCGTCGTCACCGCCCGTCTCGATGCCGGTACGTTGCACATTCTGATAGATGTTGCGCGTGAACAGGATGTTGCGCCCGCGATTGGGATTGGTGCCATTGTCGATAGATGCCAACTGAGCCACCTGCCTGGGTTGGCCAGTAAAGTGATTGCCATCGACCTTGACATTGTCCCAGTCGTACTGGCCCAGGATATTGCCTCCGCAGTGGAAGAAGTCGTTGTTGATCACCAACAGCGAGGAGGCTTCGGTCATACGGATAGCCGAGCCGTTCAGGCCGTTGGCCGCCGCATTGTTGAAGATGCAGCAGCCTACGGCACCGTTGGTCGAACTGTCGGCGTTGACCAGCGTGCCATTGAACACAAACCCCTGCCCTGGCGCTTTGCCGCGCACTGTCCAGTTCGACATGCCGCCAAAGTCGAAAGCGCCGGCGGTACCCGGTCCCGGAGCGCCATTGATGGTCACTGGGCCGTTGGCGAGGACGGTAATACCCGACTTGGCCCTGACCGTACGACTATTGAAGTTGAACGTGCTGTTGGCGGGAAATGCAAGCGTGCCGCCGGCCGGAGTCGAATTTAGCTTGGTTTGGATGGCTGCGATTGTATCGGACGAATCCACCATGACAACGTTGCCCGCCGCAGGCGCCGTGGATCGGGTTGGCGCCTGCGCCTGGGCTTGCTGCAGCTGTGAGCCGCAGCCTGAGATCGACAGCACAGGAAGCGCGGTGCCAGCAAGAAGCAGCCTACGCCGATTGACATTAACCTTCTCCGATTCGTCGCTCAGCGGCGACATGGAGGTCTCAGCCAGAGTCCTCGGCGATTTGGGGGCGATTGGCACGCTCATGATTTCCTAACGACCCCGATCTTGTCGAGCACGATCTTGGGCTCGAAATTCATTCGCGAGGCGAATTCCTCGTAAGCGACGAGCGCGCCGTCCCAGAGTTCATGCGGCTTGCAGTCGTCTATCAACAAGATGCCGCCCGCCGACAGATTTCGGTAGAGCTTCGGCAAGATGTCGATTATCGGCTGATAGAGATCGACGTCGAGAAGCGCAAAGGCGATTGGACCGATTCGATCAAAATCGAATTTGGTCGCGTCACACTCGATCGACCAGACGGAATTAATTCCGGCGACCTTGAGCGACTTGTCGAACCACTTCTTCTTGTTGGTCACGAATGACACGGTGATGCCGTGGCGGTTCTTGCTGCGCTGCTCGACTTCGTAGTCCACTTGCCCCTGGACGAAACCCCGGAACGTGTCAATGGCATAGTAGTCCTTGGTGATTCCGCTTTCGTCCATGAATTTGCGGAGAAAGCCGGTGGTTTGGCCATAGGCACAACCGACCTCCACGCAGCAACCTGGTACATCCCGCGCTTCGGACAGGCACTGCGTGAACAAAATGAGCTGTCGCGGGCTGAACATATAGTCGTAGGCGGAGAAGACCCTTCTGCCGAAGATTCCGTCGATGATGCCGGTTGATATCAGTGCTTCGGCACACACCGTTCGGGCTGCGCGACCCACAGAGCTTTGTAGGAACATGGTTCCCGCACTTTTTAGGGACATGGTTCCGGTCTCCGGCTCTTCTGATTTGCTTCGCCCGCAGAAGCCATCTCAATCTACTCCTTCGCTGGTTTCGGAAGACCTCTCAATGAAAAGGATCACAGTATTGCTACGGACCAGCATGCCCTGCGGCCAGGCGGCAGCCCTTTATTGCCTCTTCGATTCTGACCACATCAACGGTGAAGACGGCGCCGAAGGAGACGGTGGACGCCGGAATTTCGTCAGCCATGGGAGGTGGAGTCTCATGCCGTGCTTGGCCGCGAGACCCCAACCGTTTGCGGCGCAGAGTAGGCGCAGCGCGGCCAGCGAACGGCAGCGATAATGTCTTGGCGATCATTAGCAACAGCTATGTAGTTTCCGGGGAAAAACGCATCTTCCTCTCGCGCTGAGTGCTTGAACACGACTCCTGCAGGTGTCAGACGTCCCACGCTAAAGCCACCAAGCAGATCGTAAAAGTCTTGCAATGTGATCCCCTGTAAGAAGGAGAACTCATTAACTTCAAACTGCAGCACTTGCACCTTGGTGATATCGGATCCAAACCCCATTAGGACCTGATAGTCGTGTCCTTCGCAGTCTACTTTTGCAAAGTCAATGCGAGGAAATCCAGCGGAGTAGTCGCGTGTGGCGACTATGTCGACGTCAATGAATTTGGCCTCCGACGCCCAAATGCTATGCTTGAACTTTGTGAGCGTCGACACATCCGACTGATCAGGATGAAATTCAAGCCGATCTGTTCTCGTATTATTTGAGAGGCCGAATCTATTCACTACGATTCTATCGTTATCTTGAAATCTCGATGCGAGAAGGTCCGCTGTGTGTGGAGCAATTTCGAACGCATGAATGGTCGCGGAAGGGAACGCAACTGACGCGCGCTCGGTCCAGTCACCTATGTTGGCTCCAATATCAAAAATGCAAGAAAAATTAAACTTCGCTAGAGCATCAATCAGCCAATATTCGCCGTTCCGGGAGGCATCATAGTCCCATGAGATATATGCTTGATAGTAGCGTAAGGCCAGCCGCGAAATTACGCCGGCTCCCAAACGCCTTGTTCTCGCATGCCAGCGGATCGGCCGTTTTAGTCTCGCAACAATTTTGTCTCCCACCCATTCCTCCATCAAGTCGCAATCACACGTTATGGGAAGGCATTCTTTCTCCACCAGTTGTGAGTCTTCTCTCGTTCGTCTAAGCGCGACCCGATCGACGCAAGTGGCGACAGGCGTCGCATCGCGCGACGATATGGCCTTCCTATACTACTCATCGCTCGGCACCATTCCGCCGGGCATCGGAGCTACTTCCTGATCCAAGCGCGCTTGCCGCCAACTTTGCCGAAGGAATCGGCGCAGCGCTCCGCGCATGAGGTGGCAGGATGTCAGCGCGCGCGCTCACGATACTTGCCACCGCCCCGACTGACCCGCCCAATTCGGCAATGATGTGGTCCGCGAGCCGCAGCGCCAACGCCACCAAGGTGATTGTCGGAAAGTTCCCGCCGGCCGTGGGAAATATCGAGCTGCCGGCGACGAACAGGTTGTTGACGCCATGCACGCGGCAGTCGCGGTCAACGACGCCGAGCTTCGGTGAGTCGTGCATTCGCGTCGTGCCGATGTGATGCCATGTTCCTTCCTCGCTGAAGGAATCCGGCCACGGGCCATCGGCAATCGGCGGATCAAGATCGACCTCGGCGACGCCTGCCGCGCGCAGTTCCTCGGCCACGATGGCGAAGTTCCGGTCAAAGGTCCGCTTCACATTTGCGCCAAGACGCCAGTCGACCTTGACGCGACACATGCCGAGCCGGTCCTGCTCGTCAGACAACGTGACGCGGCTGTCCGGGTCGGGTTCGGGCTCGACGATTGCCTCCAGCCTGCAGCCTTTAACGAGCCAGCGAGGGCGCATGAAGCGCGCCAGCACGTATCCGGTGGTGGCACCCGGGTGGGCAACAAGGGTCGAGAGGTCGCGGGCGAAACTCCGGTCAGGCGTCTCCCTCTGCATGACGAGACGGCGTAGGTTCATCAATGCGTCCTTGGCCTCGGAGTCCTCGCCTTGGAAAATCGAAGCAAACCAGACCTTGGCGTTTAGAAGGCCCTCGCGTTGCTGAATGCTAGGTGGCAGCGAGAGCGCCCCCGCGACACAGGTCCCATAAGCCGCCACCACGGGGCTGTGATAGTGGTACTTGTGATCATAAAGCCTGTTCAGCGCCCATTGACCATGCGGGCGAACCCAGGCGCCGTAGACGCGCGGATGATCCATGAAAAAGCGCCCGACGAGGCCGTTGTGGTTGCCGAGGCCGTCCGGCCGCCTCCCGCGCGAGCTTAGTAGCATCAGGCGGGCGTTCTCGATTCCGCCTGTCGCGAGCACGAATACCTTCGCCGACACGCGCGCTCGTCGTCCCGTCAGCGTCGCGATCCTGACGCTGCGCACCTCGCACCCAGCATCGTTCGTGTCGATGTCGACGGCGTTGGCGTGGAGGTAAATCGCGAGGGAGGCGGACCGCTGTAGCTCATCCAGGTAGTCGCGGCCGAACCGGACGGGCGGGCTGAACTGCGAGATCCCGTCAACGACCCGCTCGTTCGTCAAAGGCAGCCGCCTGACGTCGCTCCTGCCGATCGCGTCCACCCAAAAGTCGGTCTCAAAGGATCTTGGACCTAGGCGGAGAATAGCATGGCCGCGTTCGTAGTAGGGCTCCAGCTCGGATTTACCGAACGGCCAGCCGCTATGGGGCACCCATGGTCGCGATTCAAAGTCGAAATCCTCGAGAGGACGGCACCAGCCGCCCCAGCAATTGCTGCTGCCGCCGAGGAAGCGGCTGCGGCAGCCGTCGGCGAATCTGTAGGGGAGACCGACATTTTCTCCGCGATAGAGGTCACGCGTCGAGTGGTCTGCGCGGTTGCCACCGCTCTCAAGAAGGCAGGTACGAATGCCTGCCCGGTCGAGCTCACGCGCGATCGTTATTCCGGCAGCTCCGCCACCGATGATGCAAACCTCGGCCTGGATAACCGAGCCTTCGTCGATGCGTCGCGTGTCGATAAACATCTAACGGTCCAATGCTGCATGTTCTCGAGCGATGGCGATGGCGGGCCAATCGTGCGGTCGTAGGTCGAGTTGGGTGGCAAGGCCTGACGTTCTCTTCGTGACGCCGTTGGCTTCCTCGCCACGCACAAATTCGATCTTCCGCACGAGATGCCTGATCAGTGTCTCGCCATCGACGACGCGCAAGGAATGCGCGACGCCGATCAGGAGAAGAAGAGCAATCACCTGGCCCGCGTTGACCATGATTGGTTGTTCGTTGCTCAGATGCATCCCGAATACGACAAGGGAGAAGGCACCGATTGCGAAACCGACTGCGATCTCGGGGGCCGTGTGCAATCCCAGCATAATCCGGCTCGCGGCCAGCATGCCCACGAGCATTACAGTGCCGACGCAGATAAGCATGCCTTCGGCTTGGCTGCGGCCGGCCGCCAACATCAGCGCGCAGCAGCCATAAAAGCCGGTTGCGATTGCCACATGTCCACTGGGACTACGCAGCGCGAAGGAATTCGCTTGGTTTCCACCGATAAGCAAAAAAGCGAACTTACTTGCTATGGTCAGCACAACGCAGAGCCCGAACGCCACCGCCCAACTGCGGGCCAGAGCACGCCGCTGATCGTCGCTCCAAAGATAGAAAAATACAGCCAGGCCGCCGAGTAAGAGAAGGGTCGGATCTCCCAGGGCAGTCAATCTCTTGAGTAAATCCTGGTGCATCACGGTCAATCACCCGCAGTCGCGAGCCCGCTGGGAAGCCGTCGGCCTTGGTGTCTCCACGCGACACCGCCGAAGGCACTGCCTGACGCGCTAAACATCAAGGTGATCAGTAGTCTCATGACGTGCTCGGGCGTGAGACCCCAACCATCTCCGGCGCAGAGTAGGCGCGAAGGCCGCGCGCGGCTTCAACACGCAACTGATAGGCTATGCGGAGCGCAACGCCCCAGAGCGCGTAGTAGGGGATCGTGTAATAGGGCTTTTCCATCGTGTCCTCGCCGAAACAGCTGGAGAGAGTGATCACGGCGAAGGCGAGAATGAGAAGGATCAAATTAGCCACGTCGTTCCGGCCGGTATGGCGGCAATCGAAATAGGCGCGGAAACCCACCCGGAACAACTCGACCTGCATCCATAGCCACGCGAAAATTCCGATGAGGCCGAGTCGAGCTGTTACCGAGATGACGGAATTGTGCGGCTCTCGGGTGGTGACGCCGAGCGTATCGCTGAAATTGGTGAGCGGAATGCCGTAACCCAGTCCGGTAAGCAGCGTCACCTCGTCCGCAGTAAGTCTATCGTAAAGGCGAGTCCACCAGCTCAAACGCATGTCCACGCCCTGCGCTGCTGCTGCGAGGTCCCCCTGGCCAATTCCGAAACTCGACAGAATATGGTCCCAAAAAAAGGACAGCGAGATTTCCGACGTCAGCCGGCCTGAAATCCGGATATCAAAGGCCGTAATAGCCAGAAGAAGAAAAGCCAGGACTGGAATCGCGAGGCGCAGAGAGCCGAGCGCCCGCGGACGAACGAACAGCATCAATCCAACAAGGCTCATGAGCTGGAGATATACTGTGCGCGTTTGGAGCACGACCAACGCGAATGCGACCAGGAAGCCAGCCATCAGGGCGTAGCGGATTCGCATCGCTCGACTCTCGCACGGCTGGATCATGTAGAAGCAAACACCCCACAACAGCATGGTGCCGGCGTTCGCGGATGCGCCGAAGATCGCTACCTTCTGGTCTGACCCGCCGGGCAGCGTCGGCGATATTGCAGTAAGTTCTTTGTCGAAGACGAACAACAGTCCATAAAAGGAAGCAATGAAGATGATGGAACGCAGCCAGCGAGCCAATCGGGCCACCATGCCCGGCAGCCCGACCAAGGTGAAACCGACGATGAGGAAAAAGGACTCGATCAGCTGCGTCGAATCGCGAAGCGCCCAGAAACCCTGATCCACAGTGTCTGAAATAAAGCGCGCCAATCCCCAGCCCCACCAAATCAGGAAGGGAAGCAGGAATACGACTGCATTCATTCGTAACAACACGCGCGGCACATCGGTGGTCAGCAGAATCACAAATAGGAGCAGTTCGCCCAACGGAAAGCCGAAACCGACTGGGGGAATCCGCAACTGCATGAACGGGTAAGTGAAGATGAGATACCCGGCGAGGACTACCAGGAATGCCGTGACTTTGAACCTATCGAACGCCCCGCTCATGACGCGAGCCCGTAAATCCGGACCACCTTCTCGTGCCAAGTGAAGTCGTGGCAGCGCCGTTTCGCCGCCTGGGCAAGCGGAAGTCGTGTCGACTCTCGCGCGAGGTCGATCAACGCCTCGCCCATCTCCCGCACGACCTGCGCAACGTCCTTGTCCGCCGGATCGACCGCATAGCCGCAGCTCTCATTGACCAGCGTTGCCGGTCCGCCAAGTTTGAGACAGACGACCGGAAGGCCATGACTCATGGCCTCGAGAATGACCATTCCGCCCGAATCATGCATGGCCGGACACAACAGAACGTCATGATTCGCATAAAGGCTCGCCATCGCCTCGCGGTCCTGCTGCCAGGGGAGCCATTCGACGTTCTCGGCGATTCCGAGATCTTCGGCCATCTTCCGCCAGCGCCGCTCCGCCGGCCCTTGGCCGACCATCGTCAGCCGGGCGTCAGGATCGGCATCGATAAGCCGCGCGAAAGCCGGCAAGCCAATATGCATCCCCTTGCAGTCGATGAAGCGGCCTGCATAGAGTACGCGAAAGCATGCATTCTGCGGCGTCCGGCGCGGCAGAATTCTGCCGAAGATCGACGTCGGGTCTTCCACGCCGATTGCGAGTTCAATTTGCGCCTTGTTGCGGAAACGGCGTGGCATGAGCTTCAATGTCTCGCCAGACGTGACATAAATGCGCTCGGCGCTTGCAAATGTGTCCTTCATGAACGGGGTGAACTGAATCATCAGATTGGCGGCGTCACGCGCAGCGTCATAGAGCAATCCCTGCAGGCTATAGCCGCGCCGCAACCTCCAGGGTGCGCGCTCGCCGCCGCCGACAGGCCCTAGAATGAACGGGATGCCGAGCCTACCCATGAAGCTTGGCGCGCGTAGCCCGGCGTAAGTGACGTGATGCACGCAGTCGAATTTCTCGCGCTCGTGCAGCTTCTTTGCGAAGGCTGCCGCCTGCCACTGCCACAGAGCGTTGTGCAGATGAAGCGGCCCGCGCGCCTGCCAGCGCAGGGATTTCGGGACGTCGAAATACTCGAAACAGAGGTGAGGATCCGGCGGCGCTCCCTTCCCTATTCGTTCGACGGCGGGCCGCGCGCGCGCGCGCGTCAGCACAACGACCTGATGGCCGGCGCGGGCAAGGAACAGGGCCCAATTCCATCCGACGGCCGGTTCCGAACCTGCGTTCGGCTCACAGGCAAAAGCGGAAAGCAGGATCTTCAAGCTGTCGCTCCACGTCACGCCGGACAGTAAAATGATACCAGTGCCAATAAGAAAAGAAAATAACAAAACCCCTGTTATTATCGTGACTTTGTCGCCCCGGGGGGAGCCCGATCACACTGTTGTCGCTTGCGAGTGTCCGTGTGCCGCGACGATAATCCCTAAAACGGGGTAGCCAGAGGGTGCGCGTCGGCTCAGAGCAACTGTCGGCGGCCGCGAAGCTGTCTCGCGGAGCTGCTGGAGCGGACGCCGGCAAGTCGCTTCGTTGCCGCTGCGGTCTCGCACTGAAGGAGTTACTGGATGTTGGAACAGCCACAGGTATCCGTCGTCATACCGACATTGCGGCGGCCAAGGCTGCTCTTGCGGGCACTCCAAAGTGTGTTTGGCCAGACTTTCCAACAGATCGAAGTGATAGTCGTGGTCGATGGACCCGATGAGGAGACCCTGGCCGCGCTCGAAGCGGTGCGTGATCCTCGGCTGCGTGTATTCATGAACCCGCGTTCGTTGACCGCCGCGGGAGCCCGCAACGTCGGCGTGTCTCACGCAAGGGGTGAGTGGATCGCGTTCCTTGACGATGACGACGAGTGGCTGTCCGATAAACTCGAAAAGCAGATCGCATTTGCCCATGGTCGGGGGGCCGTACTTGTCACCTGCCTCAGCCAGGTGATTACGCCGAACGCGACATTTATCTGGCCAGAGACGATATACGATAACTCCGTTCCTATCGACGAATACCTGTTTGACAGGCGAACAACGTTTTACGGTTCGAGTTACATTCAAACCTCGAGCTTTCTCGTGCTACGCGCCTCATACGAAAAAGCACCCTTCCGGGTTGAGGGTGCGGAACACGACGACTGGGATTTTCTGCTTCGCCTGTCAAAGGGGCAGGGCGTACGGATTGAAACGGTCCCGGAGCCTTTGGTGAAACGTTATTGGGAAGAGCAGCGGCCATCACTTAGCAACACCGGGACATGGTTGAAATCACTCGCATGGATCGACAGCGTCAGACCGATGCTTACGCGAAGGGCGTACAGCGGATTCTGTCTGAGCGTGGTGGGGGCCCGCGCCGCTAGAGAGCGAGTCTATCCGGCGTTTTTCCGATTGCTTGCCACGGCATTTAGGCACGGCTCGCCCCGCGTCCGGCAGGTTCTGGTATTTCTTGCATACTGGGTCGTGCCTCAGGGTGCTCGCCGGCGGTTGCGCGCATGGTTTCGCGGGAGTCGGACCCAGGCCGATCGTTCCGATAAGGACGCCCTACTGGGCATGGTGGTGAAGGCAAAGTGAAAATCCTGATTGTGCATAATGCTTACCAGCAACGCGGCGGCGAAGATGCCGTTGTCGCTGCGGAGGTGCGGCTGCTGGAGGCAAATGGGCACGCAGTGGTCCGCTACGAGCGGTACAATGATGAGTTGCGGGGACGCGGTGCGCTTGGTGAAATTGCAGCGGCGGTCGGGACCGTATGGTCGTCGAGGTCGTTCCGCGAGGTGCGGGAGCTGATCGGGAAGGAAAGGCCTGGCGTCGCGCATTTTCACAACACGTTTCCATTGATCTCCCCTTCCGCCTATTACGCCTGCGCGCAGTCGGGTGTGCCGGTGGTGCAGACGCTGCACAACTACCGGCTGTGGTGTCCCGCGGCGAAGTTTCTACGCGACGGCAAAGTTTGCGAAGCGTGTCTCGGTCGGAACGCGTGGCCGGGGGTGGTGCACGCATGCTATCGAGGAAGCCGCTCGGCGACGGCGGCGGCGGCGGCGATGCTCGCGGTGCACCGGAGGATGGGCAGCTGGCAAACAAAAGTAGATGCCTATATCGCCCTCTCGGAGTTTACACGGCGGAAATTCATCGAGGGCGGGCTGCCTGCGGAGCGCATCGTGGTGAAGCCGAACTTTGTGGCTGGCGATTTGGAGCCCAAGACGCAGCCGGGTAGCTACGCCCTTTTCGTCGGCCGCTTGTCGGAAGAAAAGGGGCCGCAACTGCTGCTCTCAGCATGGCGCAGCATGCCCACGAAGGTCCCTCTTCGCATCGTCGGCGACGGGCCGCTCCTGGAGACATTGTCACGTGAGGTCAGGGCTTCTTCGCTCGCCGAGATCGAGCTGGCTGGTCAGCGCACACCCGATGAAGTTCGGGCCCTAATGCATGGCGCCCGCTTCCTGGTCTTCCCGAGCATGTGGTACGAGGGCTTTCCGATGACGATTGCCGAGGCATTTGCCGGCGGACTTCCCGTCATCGCGACGCGGCTCGGTTCGATGGCCGAGATCGTACAAGACGGGGTGACCGGGCTGCACGTCGAGCCCGGCAACGCCGCCGATCTCGCCGCCAAGGTAGCGTGGGCATGGAATCATCCGGAGGGGCTGGCGCGCATGGGCCGCGCCGCGCGCGCCGAATACGAAGCCAAATACCAGCCTTCGACGAACTACGACATGCTGATGGATATCTATCGCCGCGCAATGGCGCGGCGCGCGCAACAAGACGTTGGGCGGGTAGCTCGCGTTGCGACCCCGCAGAATTGAATGGCAACCGCCGTCCAGCACCTCGCGTGCGATCAGCATGCCAAATCACGGCCGCGACCGTCAGCTATGCCGAGGGATCGCTACCAACCAGGTATGAACGACCAATAGATCGTCGTTAGAGTAGCCGCGAAACCGGTCCGCGAGAGGCGTCCGGGCCAATTGCGCTGGATCGCCACGCTGGCTGATTTCATCGACGACTTGAAAGCCGCTCTCGCTGAAGGCTCTTCGGTAGTCGCTGATGCGCAGCCGGTTCAACGGAATGATTGGATTGTTCAGGCAGCGCCACGCCCAATCCGGGAAACGCAAAAAATTGAACTGTGTGATCCCAGAGTCATAGGAGGCATATTGATCGTCGAGACTGATCGTGTGGCTCATCACCGCGTCCGGCGCGGCAATTCGCCGGAACTCCTGCAAGATTTCGAATAACTCCGCCGGCGAGAGGTATTCGAAGACGACATCGGACACGATCAGGTCGACGGATTGCGGCGGCAAGCCGCTTCGGCTGGCGTTGCCTGTCCGGTAATGAATCCCCAGCCGCTCGAGCAGCGCCGCGGGCCCCAACTCTTCCGCCTGCTCGCAGAGCGCCATCACCTCTCGCAACAGAGTCAGCCGCTCGGGCAGGGCGTGAAAGTGACCTCGCAACCCCTGCCCTTGCTCAAGCTCGAGGAACCGGCGGATCGTGAGTTTCAAGCGGTCGCGTCTCAGGAGTGGCGCGATATCCCAGGTCCAAACCTCCCGAGCGCCACAGAGGAAGAGCCCGATCGGGACCGTCGGGAACCAGCCAGTCCCCAGCTCGAGAGCCGAGAAGCTGCTTCTCGTTGCCGTCGAGCCGGAGAGCTGGAGCTGTTCCAGATGGTTTCGGCAATTGCGTAAACTGACCTCGAACCTTTCCTCCGTTAGGTCCAGGGAGTGTGTCACGCGAGCCTGGAGCAGCTCGTTCCAATAATGGGGATTGGGCAATGCGCCTATGCCCCGCTGCACAAGTGCTTTCACCAGCCAAGAAGCCATTTAACGGCCCCTTCCTCTCCTCCGCCGCGCGGCGGACAGGAGCCCGATGTGTGAACGCCCGGTACGCAAACTAATCCAGGGATTGCTGAAAAACCGGCCTCATCCATGAATGCTGTCTGCTTCGGCTCGCCGGTAACACAGAATCCGTCTCAACAACATGTTTTCTTTTCGTTTCTTTTCGCTTATGATAAAAAGACGCGTTTCTCGCGTCGAAGTAGTGGAGCGCCCGGCATGAAAAAGGTTGCGATCGGAATACCAGTCTACAACGGCAGCAACTATCTTGCGGCCGCCATCGACTCGTTACTCGCGCAAAGCTATGGTGATTTCGACCTCCTGATCTCGGACAATGCTTCGACCGACGACACGGAGGAGATTTGCCGCGCTTTCGCCCAGAAGGATCGGCGCATCCGCTATATTCGCCAGCCAAAGAACGTCGGGGCCGCTGCCAACCACAACCTGTTGGTCCAGATGACCGACAGTCCGTACTTCAAATGGGCTGCGCATGACGATCTCCTGGCGCCCGGCTTTCTCGCGGCTTGCGTCGACGTTCTCGATCGCGATCCCACCGTGGTCCTCGCCTCGCCAGCCTCGATGCTGATCGACGAGGTCGGCAAACCGCTCCCTTATTCAGCCGAGCGTGGAGGCATGATCGACCGCTCGGGCGTGTGCTGGCCGGTCATGCCGGAAAAGAATGACGGCCTCATGGCGAGCGATCCCGCGCGGCGCTTCGAGGCAGTAATGCTCAACATGGTCATGTGCGTCGAGATCTTCGGCCTGATGCGGCGATCGGCGCTACTGCGCACAGCCCTACAAGGCCCGTTCAGCGGCGCCGACAAGGTCGTGCTGGCAGAGATGAGCCTGGTCGGCCGCTTCTGGCTCGGCCAGGAGACGCTGTTCTTTCGCCGTTGCCACGCCCAGCAATTCAGCGCCGCTACGGACGGCCCTTTTCGCGCAATGTGGTTCTCGGGGCGCCGCGATTCGATTTTCACCCAGCAGATCAAGCTCCTGCTGGCCTACTGCCGCACCCTGTATACGACGGAGCTCACAGTTCGGCAGCGCTACAGCTGCCTTCAGTCCATAGCTAACCGAGCAATTTCTCGGGGCCACCACTGGCGGCGACTGACAGGTGCGTTGGTGGGGAGTTCCTGACGGGCGCGGACATCGGCCAAGCGCGCAAGCAACGCCGAAGCGTCGGCAGGGCACCCGAGAGCAGCAAACCGAGCAGCGGCGTATCCTGGAATGTGCCGTTATAAGTGAGCCGCGGCAGGGTCAGCAGCCGATCGCGGTCAGCAGCGAATATCGTATTACTTTCGGTTGTCACAGCGGTCTGGAAACCCAGCTCGCGGCAGAATTTGATTTCGCGCGATCCGAAGGATCTTTCGTCGCCGTATGGGTAGGCGAAGTGACGAATCTCGGCACCAAAAAGAGCTTCGCAATCGCGTTTCCCTTGCATGATCTCCCGATACGCGCCGCTATTGTCGAGGTGGCTGAGATAGGCGTGGTGCACGCTATGCACGCCGAACTCCACCAATCCGCTGGCGTGCATTTCCCTTATCATTGCTGGCGTCAGCGCATTCTGGTCGCTCAGCGCCATGAAGTCGATGCCATAGCGAGCACCCAAGTCGGCGCAGAGATGCTTGACGCGCTGGGGCTGGGCGGGGACAAAAAGCGAGGCGACGGTCAAAAAGGCTTGACGCTTTTGCCCCATAGTACGGGCGTTCAGCCTGACTTCTTTGCCCTCCCACGTGAACTCCAAGACGTCGTGGGCAGCAAGCGCCTTCTCCAGTCCGAAGGACCACATGGGAAATTCACGCCGCACGAAGCCGGACACAAGATAGACCGTCATCGGCACGCCCAATTCACGGCAAATAACGTACGCCTCGCCATAGTTGTCGACAAAGCCGTCGTCGAAGGTGAGGCAGACGAACTTTCGCTGCCCCAGCTCCTCCGTCCGCAAGCGGTCGGCAAGTGCGCTCATCGTTAGGAAGTCATAGCCACGTTCCCGCAGTGTCTGGACGAGGCGCCGGAAATTCTTTGGCGCGATCGAAAGCGACTGCGATCCGAATTCTTGGGGTTTGGGAAGGTAAACCCGATGGAAGGACAAGATCGCCCCCTGGCCCGCAGTGTACCTGGCCATGACCCTCGGCAGCCCGCTCGCCGCCAGGAACCAGAGGCCGGAGCGGTACAGATTCCGTCTAATTTGCCAAGGCACGCCACCTGGGGCGCGTGTGGCCTGTCCCGTAGGGACAACGCATTCGGCCCCTTCCGACGTGATCGCTCTGCTCCAGCGGACGAATGC
>WNFJ01653745.1_pt2 | contig 14760 bp, 19 predicted proteins | sample 5400461 | NCBI WGS metagenome assembly WNFJ01 (sample SAMN13153349, study PRJNA577476) | soil metagenome | isolation source: 115 cm saprolite on Douglas fir-dominated hillslope | place: USA:California | collected 2013-09-17 | reverse complement strand
TGTCGGTAGCACATGATATGTCCGGTTGAGATAGCACGTGATCTGTCCGCTTTGCAGGCGGTGAGGGTAGGAGACCATGCGAAGCATGGTTTCCTACACGAAGACCGCGATGGAGCGGGCAATGAAAGTACAGGAAGTAATATTGCGGGCTTTGGCCAAGAAAATTACCTGGTGGCAGGCGGCCGAGATCTTGGGTATCAGCGACCGTCACATGCGTCGTTGGCGCGAACGTTACGAAGAATTTGGTTATGACGGGTTGTACGACCGCAGGCTGGGGAAAGCCTCACCGCGGCGGGTGCCGATGGCGCAAGTGGAACGGATTTTGGAACTGTATCGAGAACGGTATTTCGACTTGAACGTGAAGCATTTTCACGAAAAGCTAGAACCCGAACACCAGATCGAAGTGAGCTATACCTGGGTGAAGCTGGCGCTGCAGGGGGCCGGGTTGGTGAGCCGGGGACGCAAGCGTGGAGTGCATCGCAAGCGACGGCCGCGGCGGCCTCTGCCCGGGATGTTGTTGCATATCGACGGCAGCCGCCATCGCTGGTTTCAGGACGAGCGCTGGTACGACCTGCTGGTAATTTTGGACGACGCCACCAGCGAGATCTACTACGCGCAGCTGGTGGAGGAGGAATCGACGGTTACGGTGCTGGCGGGACTGAAGGAAGTGATTGAGGACAAGGGCGTGTTCTGCGCTCTGTACAGCGACCGGGGTAGCCATTTTTGGCTGACTCCGAAGGTGGGAGGGAAAGTGGATCCGCATCGTCTGACGCAGGTGGGGCGGGCGCTGCGCGAGTTAGGGATTCAGATGATCCCAGCCTACTCGCCGCAAGCGCGCGGTCGCAGTGAACGCAACTTCGGAACTTGGCAAGGGCGGCTGCCGCAAGAGCTGCGGCTCCATGGAATCCACACCGTCGAAGGTGCCAACGCCTTTCTGCGAGAGCACTATCGGGCTGAGTTCAACCGCCGCTTTCAGATCGCGGCGGCCGAGCGCGGCAACGCCTTTGTGTCCAGAAGCAGCCGCGATCTGGACCTGATCTTTTCCCTGCAGTTCGAGCGCACGGTCAACCGGGACAATACGGTCAGCTTTCAGAATCTCACTTTACAAATCGAACCGCTGCGATGGAGAGCCACACTGGCCGGCTGCAACGCAGTGGTTCATCAGCACCTGGACGGAACTCTGAGCCTCACTCACGGACCACACCGAGTCGGTCATTACACGGCCCAAGGGGTAGCCCTGACAGCAAACAAAACAGCGGCGCGACGGGCTGTGGAAAAGACGCGGGGTGGAAAAGTCCAAAAACCGACTTTCCCACCCCGCTTGGAAATCCCGCAAAACCCGCGGGATTCCCACTTTCCCACAGCCCCAACGGCTGCTGGTTAATTTAAAACCGGACAAGTCACGTGCTACGAAAACCGGACCTTTTAACTTGCTACGGACACCCTAATCTAAGGGTTCCTACCGAAACCACACGCCACATTCTGCCCGCTTGCCCCCAGACAATAAAGTCGTAGCGCTCGCTGTCGCCCCAAGGTTTGGCGATGCCGAATCCCAGACTACTTGCCTTGTGCAAGAATGCGGCCTCGGAAAGTTCACCCATGCGTTTTGGAAGGCTGCGTCGTCTTTCCCACTCCCCCGAATCGGCCGCTGCCATGATGCGAGACACAATCATCGGTAGAGGCCCCGCGTTTCCAGCTTCGTTCTCCGCTCCCACAGTCATGACACTTCTCCCCTGGTGTGCCGTTTCGACGGCACAGTCCATTCACCTCAGAATTGTTCGTGAATCTCTAGGGTACGGAGATACGGGATGCCAAGGCAAGGTTTTATCGTTGTGGGGAACCCGAAGTGGGAAGAGAAGGTACGCGGCGCAGAAAGAGCAAAGTCAAACAGCTGCGGACAGGAGTCTGTACTCATCATCTATCGCATCCGGGCCACCGCCTATAGTGTTGGTCGGGTGCCCATGGTCTCAAATTCGGTCCGGTAATCAGTGGCTACCTGCGCCCAGAGGGTATGGAGAACTTCGAAGACTTCTCTGATATAATCATGATCCCGGTTGTATTTCGCAATCGCCATCCTGATCACGGTGTAGCGCGACTCCCGTTTTCCACTTAGTTCCTCATTCGTCATCTCGAATGATCTTCGCAGCTGCTGCGTGCCGGCGACCACACTCTCTCGGTCCGAAAGCCGCGCTTTTGTGCTCACCTGCATTGGGCCGAGCGTGTGACTTCCCCACGGAAACACGGCACGCTCGACTAGCCGTGCCACCCAGGGTCGGTTGAACGTCTCGTAGATCAAAATGGCATACGCCACCAGTTCCATGTACCTCTCAGGGAATTGGGCATCGATCAGATCACCATACTCTCTCCTGAAATGGTCGAATCTTGAGCGTAGATACTTTTTCTTCCTCCTCGCACTTCGTGGGCTGGGTGTTCGGACGTCGTTGAGGACGGCATATAGGAAGAGGGCAACGATGACCCATAGCTGATTTCCGATGCTTTCGACACCAGGAAGCAGAGGGCGTCGAGGGAGTATGAAATGAACATAAGCGAGATACGCCGCGCTGACGCCGACGATGGCCTGCCTCAGTAAGGAAAACCAGTCAAGGAGTGCGGCCCTGCCGAAGGCGATGTTGAAGAGAAGTCGAAACGCGAAGTAGTAAACCGCCACGAGCCAAACGCCCCGCACAAGGCTGTCACGCTTGAGGACATAACATATCGCAGCGACGATGATTATGTAGACGGTTGGCGCCAGAGCCTTGAGGACGAAGTTGAAGGCCGGAGCCGGAACCTCTCGAACGTGAAGTGAAAGTCGCAGGTATCCGAACGTCGAAGAATGCTCGCCTATCCAGTTCACCCCAAGGAAGAGAAAGATGGCCAGTAGGAAATACCAGAGGTGAAGCATAGCGACCTAGATAGTACGCTCCGCCTTTATCTACACGCAAAGAACTAGGCTGCAGCGCCCTCCCGGCGGCCTTACCTCGGGTAACTGACCCCCGTGGGGAGTTGCGGGCCCGCCTCCGAGAACAGTCCTCAGTTTTCCGAGTCTTGCTTTAGCCAGGATCGAAGCTCAGCGATTCGAATCTCCGTCAGTCTAGCAGCTTCGCCTGCCCAGAGTGTTGGCCTGATCGTTCCGCCTCGATTGAGGTAGGTTGCAAAATCACATTGGGCGTTCCGGTATGAAAGCCATTTTCCTTCGGCGTCGTCCAGAAAGTGCAACCAATTGTCATCAGCGCTCCCAGCAGTCAAAGGCGAAAGTTTGTCGTCCGTGTCTTTTACCCTTGCTCGAATCTCAGAGAGCAGCTGGTTCAATTCGTCTTCCTTTTTTTTGAGACTCTCACCTGCGGCCATGTTCATATCCGTCTGCCTCAATGGTACGAGGCCGAACCTCTCGATTGTCAGCACTTCTTCTAGCGCCTTGGTAAACCGTATCGCTTCATTTAGAAACTCGTCGACGTCACCAACCTCGTAAACTGACTTTCTGGGGGTCTCATGACAGAGTATGTGTCTAACTTCGAACAGCCGAGTGAGGCTCCGCGCCAAAACGTCGAAGTCGCTGATTATTGGCTTAGAGGGCTCTTTTTTAATTTCAATGGCCCATCGATCAACAGCACCCACAAGCAATGGGCGCAAGAGCTTGCCGAGAAGCGTTTCGAAATATCCAAGGATCTGAGGAAAGGAATTTACGGAGACGCTGTGAGCCACAATATCGCCCAGAGTAATCACGCGTCCTTGAATGCTTTGAACCAGTGCGAAATCCATCTTCAGGTTCTTTGAAAGTTCGATAGCCCTGTTCGTGTACTCCATCCCGTGATCAATAAGCTCTGCAATATTTGCCCTTGTGAATACCTCCAGCAACGTTACAGCTCTGATTACGTAGAAGTCAGGTGTAGATCCGGTGTTCGTGCGGTTTTCGTCCATTGGGATTTCAGCCTCTCAAGGCTGTACGAGCCAAATCTATGCCTAAACGGGTTTCTTTCCTTGACCTCGAGTATTTCGCCTGTGCGGTCTTCCTGCTTACCCCGGACTTACGTCCGGGGCTAATATATGTCGCCGCTCCGCGGCTGGAGTGTTGTGGCTCATTCTGACCGGGCGGTCCACATCTTCACGTGAAAAAGCCCCACCGTTCGACTACGGTCAGGGCGGGCTTTCTCGCAAAGAGCGCGAGAAATAGGGCACCTCAAACTCTAGAGAGTTTTGAATTCGGAAGACCTCCTTCCGCACCCGCCGGGACCTGAACCACTGAGATACTCAGAGGTGCCTCCCCGCGCCAAATGATTGCGAGTATCTGGTAGCATCCAGCCCAACAACTCACAATCTCAGGTTTTTCCCGACCACTCCCTCCAGGATTTCCCCTAAGCACGATTCAGGGTGCTCCTCTCAAGGGCGGAGTGTGTCCGGACCTGGCCCGAGTATCAGCAGAGGAGATTCAAATGAGGAAATCGTTTCTAGTCAGCATGATAGCGTTCATTTTCGTTACGATTGGTTGTGGAGCAGGGCATCCCGGATCCAGTTCCGGTCCCGCTTCCGCTCCCAGCTCCGGTTCTGCTCCCACTTCTGGTTCCAGCCCTGTTTCCGTGTCAACAGCCTTCACTGCCGGGGTCAGCCATATCAACGGGAGATACAGATTCACCGACAACAACTACTTACTTGAGGGCGCGCAGAAAATCAGTGATGTCGGTTCTAATTCCATCTTCATTTATCTGACCCCCTGGTTCCGTAGCGAGTACCCAGACGAATCGAGCGCCAACTGGCCCGCCTCCGATCCGACCGGCCTTGACGGATTGGCCCAGACCGTCCCTTACGATCAGGTCTTTCACCTGCCATTCAAGACGATTGTGATGACTACCTTCACTTTCGCAAATGCGGACCAGGTGCAGGGCATCGCGCAGGCGCAGAGTCGGCTGAGTGCTGAAGAAAACGAGTTCTATCAGCTCACGAAGTATCTCTATTCGCATTTCTCCGGATCGGGAAAAACTTTTGTATTGAAGAATTGGGAGACAGACGGGTTCGCTGCCTACCTGGGAAACACGACCGGAGACATTCCACAAAATGTGGTGGACGACCTTATTGCATGGCTGTCAGCTCGGCAGCGCGGCGTGACTCGCGCCCGCAATGAAGCCCACGACTCGAGCGTTCTGGTGCTCAATGGCGCGGAGGTGAACCGTGTACTCGATTACGCACAGAACGGGCTGAAGCGGGTCATCAATGCGGTCATCCCACAGGTGAATGCGGACATGCTGACCTATTCGTCGTACGATGCAATGGTTTACGGTACGAACGCGCAGTGGATACAACAGAACCTCACCCAGGCTCTGCAGACGATCGCGCAGTTCGCGCCCGATCCTCAGGGGATGGGCACGCGTCGCATCCTCATTTCTGAGTACGGCCTGTTCGAGAATGAGCAGCCAGGAGACACATGGCGCGCGGACGCTGTTCTCAGTATCGCCAAGAATGCCGGCCTCTATGGAGCTTTCCTGTGGAACGTGTACGACAACGAATGCAAGCAGAATGGACAATACTTGCCGGTCGCCACCGCCCCAGGCGATCCGTTGCGCCCAACGAATGCGGAGTGCCGCGGGCTATGGATTGTTCGTCCCGATGGAAGTACCAGCTCGGTGCTCGACGTGATCAAGAAATATTGGTAGCGCCTGGGCGAGATCAGCCGCTACTATTTGGGTTTTAGCGTCTTGACTGACTGGTGTGCCACGTTGTTCGAGGCGTATATCAACGTCACGATCACGCGCGCCGAACTGATCTGCGCGATTTGCGAGGCCTTGCTGATCGATAGGGGGCGAGCAGGGCTCCGAGGCCGCGAAAAGATAGGAGCAGAAGATGAACCCCGAGGAATTCAGAGCATCAGTTGCTGATGAGGCCCCGCGCCCGGGACTATCAGCCCCGCTGGCCGCGCTGTGGTGGGACGCAAAGGGCGATTGGGCCCGCGCCCACGCGCTAGTTGACGAACTGGAAACCGTGGACGGCATGGCCGTCCACGCCTACTTGCACCGCAAGGAGGGCTCTACCTCAAACGCTGATTACTGGTACCAGCGCTCCGGGCGCAACTTTCACCGGCCCACGCTCGACGGCGAGTGGGCGGCGCTGGTCGAGGGACTACTGCCCGGGGTTGGGAAATCCGGGGTTGGGAAATTATGAGCAGCGCTGCGGCTAAGAAGGTATTGCAAGGCAAGATCGCACTGGTTGCCGGAGCTACCCGCGGTGCCGGCCGAGGGATTGCCATCGCACTGGGCGAGGCGGGTGCGACGGTTTACTGCACCGGCCGCAGTTCGCGAAAACGTACGCGGAGACGTCCCGCGACGCCAGGCCGTCCTGAAACGATCGAAGAAACCGCTGAACTGGTCACGGCCGCCGGCGGGCGCGGCATTTCCGTACGAGTGGATCACACCGAGCCCGCGGAGGTTAAGAAACTCGTCGCCGCCATCAAACGGCGGCACAAGGGACTGGACATCCTGGTCAATGACGTGTGGGGCGGGGACGCGCTTACCGAGTTCGGCAAGACATTCTGGACCGTCAACCTGGAGAACGGCCTGCGCATGCTGAAGCAGGCAGTCCATTCCCACATTATCACTTCACACTATGCCGTTCCGCTGATGCTGGGTCGACGCGGAGGAATTATTTTCGAAATTACCGATGGGGATGCCTTTTACTATCGCGGCAATCTTTTCTATGATCTGGTGAAGATTTCCGTCATCCGGTTGGCCTTTGCCATGTCCCGCGAGCTGCGCAAACGGGATATTGTGTCGGTAGCGTTGACTCCGGGATTTTTGCGTTCTGAAGCGGTACTCGATCATTTTGGAGTCACAGAGGCCAATTGGAAGGAAGCGGGAAAACGGAACGTAAGTTACCGGGGCGACGACCGAAACAGTCCGGACCAGAATGACGCGCCCGCAGATTTCATGGTGTCAGAATCGCCAAGGTACATAGGCCGGGCCGTGGTAGCGCTGGCCGCTGATCCGAAGGTGAAAAATAAGAGCGGACGAGTTTTCAGTTCCTGGGCAATAGCGCGGGAGTATGGATTTACCGACCTCGACGGCACCCGTCCGCACTGGGGTAACTATGCCCGAAAAAAATACGGCAAGTACAAAGTGTGCGATGAGAAATTTTATTCCTACTGGGTGCCTGGACTTGTAGAGCTAATCTTCCCGGATTGGTTCTAAATCGAGGCGGGAGGCGGCATCTGGCCATTTCTCGATCCCCTTGTTAGACTAACGAGGCTGTTTACGCCTGTTCTGAGTAATGCAGTTGAGCCTAGAACCCTTGGTGCCTTCATGCAGAAAGCCTTGGTTGTTTCGCTCTGGATCCTCGTCATGGTTGGGATAGCATCCGCTCAGTCACCGACGCTTTCTTTGGGAACTGTCGGCGGCGTGACTCCTCTTTCATCATGCCCATCCGGGTACGCTACCGGGGGACGCTGCTTTCGAGCCACCGTGAGCTGCCCCAACACGCTGAATATTCAAGTCATTTACGGATATGTGAATCCCTCCGGTACTCCTCGGGGGACAATCGTGGAGTTTAGCGGCGGAGGAGGGACCGCGCCCTATGGCAGTGACACAGCCACCGCACGCTACAACCCCACATACCTGCAGGCGGGCTATCAGATCGTGCAGACTAGTTGGGCGACAGACTGGGAGGATACGGGTATCTCCGGCGACAAAGACTTGAAGGCCGCCGCCTGCCGCCCCGCAACTCTCTTAAGCTATCTGCACCAAAATCTCTACATGGGGAACGGAGGCATGTGTGCGCAAGGTTTTAGCGCGGGATCCGGCGCGCTGGCCTATGGCATGGCCTGGTATGGAACCTCGGATTATCTCGACAAAGTCGAACTGCTTTCCGGACCAGTCTTCAGCGATGTCGAGCAGGGCTGCGCTATACCGGATTTTCCTTCGGTAACCGTCTGTGCCACCGGCCGCTTCGGTTGCGTAGGGTCACCATGGAACGATCCTCCGCAGTACGTGCTGGAAGGTGCACAGCTGGTCGGGAGATGGACTGGACTCGCATGCCAGGAGAACCAGACGAGCAGTCGTATCGATGCCATCTGGAAAGCGATGAGTATTGTCGATGGGACCACTGGTCCAAACTTTCAATATCCCAAGACCGCAATGGCCGCATGGCTGTGCAGTAATGCATTGAATAATTCCGCTGCCGAGGGAGACCTCTTTTATCGAAATCTGACCGGCCAGACCCAAGTCTCAACTTTTTCGGAAACGCGCATTGATGGTTGCAATGGCTCCGAAGGGGTGGAGGCCGGCACCACTCCGTCGAAGCAGAATGGATTCGTCGCCATTACTGCTGACATGACCGATCACGTGGTGGGATGCCTGAAGCGTCACTAGGAGGCTGTTGGCGATTGTTCGCCTCCTTTGTGAAAAACGAATGTGATTTCTGTCTATCCAGCCAGTGAGCCTACTTCCGGGGCGGTTTTTTGCTTCTCGGAGAAGTGCCGGAGCGAATCGGGGAGTGACTCCGCGGTGCGAACCTATCCAGATTCTCGGCCAGTCTGCCTCTAGATCAGCGCCCGCACGGGGTGTGTGCGACCAAAAACCAGCCGCAGCAAATAAGCAGACCAATCGAGATGAGCACTAGCTTTCCTATCCGGCCGAAGACCTTGAGAGAAAAGTCGTGACTCATTTTGTGACCGAAGGCATAAATGTCGGCGATCATGATGACGGTAAAGAGGATCATTCCCCACGACAACTCGGGGAGGGTTAGTTGTCCCAGGACGGTAGACTTGCCTTCGGCTCCAACAAGGAGTTTGGCAACGGCAAAGGCCCCGCCATTGACAGAAAAAAGCAAAGTGTAGCGGCGGTGTTTGCCATCTTCGTAGAGGGACAGCTTGTCTTTTAGGGAGATGTCTTCCGACATGGTGGGCCCTCCAACAAGCGCGGGAAGGATCAGCTGTTGCTTAGGGTCCGCATTATATAGCTACTTCAGCGGAGCGCAAGAGAAGTTGCAAACAACGTTCCTGCGTGGGATGGTCTCGTTCGGGCGAGGTCTCGTTTGGAGCGACGGTCTCATTCGTCACGGTGCACTGTGTCCATCGAGAACGCGGGGACACAGACGGCGATGTATTCAGCGCCGCCTTCGTTTGGGGTCGAATAGCGGATCCATTCGCCGGCGTGGGCAATGACGGCTTGTCCCGCGGAAACGTCGAGCGAGGCGGGCTTCCCATTTGCTTCTCGGTGTTCGACGCGCAGCGTGCCCTTCAGCACAACGGTGAACTCGTCAAACTCGGGAGTCTGGCCGGACTCGGTCCACCCCGCAGGGCTGCGCATGTGGGCGACGCTGGCCGCGGAGGTTTTTGTGTTAAGGCGTCCGACGTATTCGTCGATCAGCTTAGGTTTGTTGCCGGCGGATTGAATGCGCGTTGCTTGCGAAATGAGTGTGGGCATGATTAGGAACTACTAACCACCAAGGACACTAAGGTACACGAAGGGAGGCATTTTCTGTCCTCTCGATCTGCTCTGCTGAGATTACTGAGATCCTGTAGCGTGTCTCTACGGACATTGATGTAGTGATCCCGGGATCGACGGAGTGCCGGGAATGATGTTGTCGGGCGTGTTTGGCGAGTCCGGCGTGTTAACACGTGTCAGCGTCAGTGTCAGTCGGCGTGACCATCGGTTGACGCTTGGTCACGGGTTGCGGCGGAATTGCCGGCTGCTCCTGGGCTTGCCGGACACTTTCGGTCACCCGCGCGGTTTCCAGAATCGGCAATCACTCCGGTTTTTCTGCGATCCAGCGCGACACTGCGGTCACCATCTTGCGCGGGGCGAAGCGCACCGACTCGGCGACCAGCCAGTTGCGCGTGCCTGAGATTACGACTGTCTTACCTTTCATCAGGCCGCGGTAACCGTCGCGAGCGACAGTTTCCGCATCCATGGCGCCAATCTGCTTGAGAAGCCGTGATCCCTCCGTACCAGCGCGTTTGGCAAAGCCAGTGTTGGTCGGTCCGGGACAGAAGCAGGTCATGGTCACACCCGATCCGCGGAGTTCGTTCGCCAATGCTTCTGAGAACGAAAGTACATAGGCCTTCGTCGCATAGTACACGGCCATCAGCGGACCCGGTTGAAAGGCGGCGGTCGACGCCACGTTCATGATCTTGCTCTGGCGGCCCTTAAGCATGGGCGCGAGGAATAGTCGGGTGAGATGCGTGAGGGCGGTCACATTGAGCTGAATCTGCCCCAGGATTTCTTCTTCGGGTATCACGGCAAATTCACCAAAGGCTCCGAAGCCGGCATTGTTGATGAGGATATCGACAGGGACGTTCTCGCGCTGTAGCTGGTCGAAGAGAAACTTCGGCGCGGGCGGCGCTGTGAGGTCGAGCGGTATCGTCTTCACGGTGACGCCGAATTGGTTTTGCAGTTCGGTAGCAAGTTGCGTGAGCTTCTCTGCGCTGCGAGCGACCAGCACCAGATTGCAGTGGTCGCGGGCGAACAGCTTGGCCAATTCGTATCCGATGCCGCCGGAGGCGCCGGTGATGAGAACAGTCTGAGATCTAGTGTCCATGGAGTCCTCTGTGCAAATCCTAAATTGCGGGGTGCGCGAAGGTCACGCTAAAGATCGCGCCACGAAGACGGTACCGGACGTTTGGCTGCGGGCTGCGAACCGCCGAGAGTGAAGCCCGATGGGTGGTTGTTCATACCAGAGTGGTAGTTAATTCATACCAAAGTTTCCAAGAACGCGGCAGAGAAAACCATTGGAGGCCCGTGAAGGAAAAATAATTGCATGCAGGATTCTGGGTACTTGACGGACTCGGAATACAGTATTCGCTTCTGTCTGACAGGGCGAGCGGTCCAGCAATCTCCCCGGCGCGATTACAGCTTTGGATTGATTGTGCCGATAAAAAGTTAGTCCTAAAAGCAAAGGTGGCACGCAAGCCGGATTGATATCAAAGCTGGCCTGCCGCCAGGGCGGTTAACATGCCAGCTCGTTCAAGAACACTTGTTTTTTTGTCCTCGATTGCTCTATTCGTGCCGATTTCCCTCGCGATTGAAGCGGTTGCCCAGATCAGTTTGGACGATGTCCACGTGATGTCGCGTCAGACCACGCCCGCCATGGCTAGCATAGTTACCTCCACACAACTGGTGGCCGGCACCTATCTCCATGTAATCAAGCGGGATGTAAATCTGGTGCTGGTGCCGGTGAGTGTGACTGACCCGATGCAGCGGCTGGTCACTGGGCTGGGCCAGGAGAACTTCCAGGTATTCGAAGGCAAGAAGCCGCAGGAGATCCAGCATTTTTCGAGCGAGGACACACCGGTTTCGGTCGGTATCATTCTGGATAGCAGCGGCAGCATGAAGGACAAGATGGACCGGGTGCGGGAGGCGGTCCACCAGTTCTGCGAGGCTGCGAATCCGCAGGACGAGTTTGGGGGGGGGGGGGGGGGGGGGGGGGGGGGGGGGGGGGGGGGGGGGGGGGGGGGGGGGGGGGGGGGGGGGGGGGGGGGGGGGGGGGGGGGGGGGGATGCCGTCTACATGGCACTGGGCAAGATGCACGAGGCGAAGTATGGGAAGAAGGCATTGCTGATTATTTCGGACGGAGGGGATAACCACAGCCGCTATGGCGAGCGAGAGGTGAAGGCGGCGGCGAAAGAGTCGGACGTGATGATTTACGCGGTCGGGACTTTTGATCGCTATGTCCCGACCGAAGAGGAGAGGCTGGGGCCATACTTATTGTCGTCGATTGCAGAGCCTACGGGCGGACGAGCGTTCACTCTGCAGAATCCGAATGACTTGCCAGCGGTGGCTCATCGGATTGGGACGGAATTGCGAACCCAGTACGTGATTGGATATCGTCCGCAGGATGCGCCTCGCGATGGGAAATGGCACAAGATCAGCGTGAAGTTGAGGTTGCCCCGGAAGCTGTCGTTCTTGAACGCCCATGCTAAGACGGGATACTACGCGCACGGTGACTGAGGCGGCATTAACAGGTGTCAATTTGTAGCCGGGCCAAAGAAAAAGCGCGGGCGAAGCTACCCTGAGCGACGCCGAAGGATCGCCCGCGCTCACACAATCTGTTGATCTACGCGCCGACTAGAGCGGGCTCGGCCTGGTAGATCGAGTGCCACGAAGTCGCAGCCTTCAGCTTTTGGTTGACGTTGTTGATGTTCTTCACGCCCTCGGTTTCGAGCCACTTGCGGAAGGCGGCTGCGCCCTGCTTGGCGTAAACCGGGATGCCATCCTTCCAGGTGGCGCGGCCACAGAGGACGCCGTTGAACTTCACGCCGGATTCTCCGGCCAGTTCGAGCGTCTCGCTGAATTCCGCGTTACTGACGCCAGCCGAGAGATAAATAACAAGTCGATGGCTTCTTTCTTGGTGTATGCCTTCTGTCCGCCGAATGACTTTGTGCCTTCGACGAACTTCATGTTCACCGGTACTTCGCCTTTGAGTACGTCGACGCCATAGCGGTCTTTGCTGAACTCGCGCATGCTTTCGGTGACGATCTGCGGCTTCTTCTTGGCGTAGTCGAGGCCCTTCTCGTCGGCGCCTTCTTCATAGCCGACAAATTCCAGGAAGTAGGGGATGTCGTTGGCCCGGCATTCGTCGCCGATGCGCTCGACCCATGCGTGCTTTTTGTCGTTAACGTCCTTGGAATCAAACGGAGTGTAGTAGAGCAGAATCTTGACGCAATCGGCGCCCGCTTCTTTCAGGCGGCGCGCGGACCAGTGGTCGAGCAGATCGCCCAGACGGCCGGGGCCAGTTTTGTCGTATCCCGTTTTTTCATAAGCCAGCAGGAGGCCGGCATTCTTGGCGCGGCGCTTCGAGGCTGGCAGTCCCCACTCGGGATCGAGCAGAATGGCGCTGGCGTGCGGAGTGAGAACTTCAGTCACCATCGTTTTGAATTCTTCCATCATGGCGTCGGTGATTTCGCCGCCTTTTTCTTTGGCCAGGGACTTTTGCAGAGAGCCGCGCTGGTCCATGGCGGCGGCGGCGATAATGCCGCGCTCATTCGAGACTCTCTTAAGACCGGCAAGTTTGCCAGGCATGATTTTCATGAAATCCTCCAGATTTGAGAACGAAGATGAAGAGTGCTTGAGAAACACATAATTGTAAACCATAGCGAACAGCGGATGAGACCGGTGATGCAGACAAGTAGCCGTATCCAGCAATCGCAACCGGGGAAAAGATGATCGGTTTTGTGACTCGACTCCAGCGGAGACTCAGACATCGCGAAGAGTTCGGCGTCAGTCACACAGACAGTGCAGTAAAGACGCGTTCACAGGAAAATCTGGCAGTCGGCTAATTCAAAGTAGCCTACTACCCAAAAATCTTATTTGCTGGTAAATGTGGCTCGCGGGGCATAGGATTAAGAAGTCTCTTAACGCATCCTTCCGCCGTATCTAGGATCGTGGACGGTTCCTTGCGAAATCAGACAGCGTCCCGCTGTTGCAAGGAGCCTCTGTGGCCAACAAAACATCCCTCATCCGCTCGAAGGCAAACGGTAGACCCCTCGCCGTTGATGGCGTCCCCGTTGAAAATGAGATTCTGCTCAACCTGCCCGCCGAGGAACAAGCTTCGATATTCCCCGAGCTAGTCTTCGTCGAGCTCAGGACCCACGACGTGCTGCATGAAGCGGGAGAACCGATCAAATTTGCATATTTCATGAATGGCGGCCTGGCCTCAGTCCTGAGCGTCATGGTGGACGGGAAAAGTGTGGAAGTGGGGTTGACCGGCAAGGAAGGTTTTGTGGGGTTGCCGCTTATCGTCGGACTTATCACAAGTCCCACGGTTACTTTGATTCAAGTGGAAGGATCCGCATTCCGAATAAGCGCGACCAGCCTGGTCCGGGTTCTACGCCGATGTGCGACATTGGAGAAGAAGCTGCAACGCTATGTCCAGGTTCTCGCCATGCAGGGAACCCATGTTGCCGCATGTAACCGGCTTCACGAAGTCGACGAAAGACTGGCACGCTGGCTGTTGATGAGCCAGGATCGGATAGGCTCCGCCACCGTTCCCCTAACCCAGGAGTTTCTTGCCCATATGCTGGGAACGCGGCGTTCGAGCGTCAGCGTGGCGGCGGGTGTGCTGCAGAAGGCAGGATTCATAACCTACACGCGGGGATCGGTCCAGATTGAAAACCGGCCTGGCCTGATGAGCGCCGCTTGTGAGTGCTACGAATCGATGCTGCGACAGAGCGCGAGTTGGAAAAAGGAATCAGGATAAGTTTAGTTCGATAGCTTACTTATCAGTGTGCGACGGGCGACAGACATGAGACAAGCGTTATCTCTACACTTACTTGGTAGGAGGCCGCCGATGCCCAGCGACCGCTCCCTATCCCCCATCCCGCCTGCTGAACCGCGTTTTCCATCATGGCGCCTCACCTACGAGGCTGTCTTGTCCGAGACCGACCACAACACACTCTTCACTCGTGTTGAAGCAGCTGAAGCGGCAATCCTCACTCGCCGCGGAGACATGGAGCGAAACGAAGTCCATCACGCTGAATGGAGAGCGCTCGAAGAGGCTTTGGCGAATCTGACTGTTGTGAAGAGAGAACGACTCAAGTACGGTGCCGGAAACACGCGCCGATAGGCTGATTGTGCGGAAGAGATCATCGTCCACCGTTTCCCGGATGGGCAGCCAGCGTTACCTCTCCAAGTTGAAAATTCATCCTTAAGGGAATGGAAAATCCCCGCCCTCCGGCAGCTCAGTTGAGTGGTATAGTGGTATGACCATTGGGTCGAACCCATGAGAAGATGGCCAATTCTGGAATCCCGAAGCGGGTTCTTGGAGCTCTAGAAATCCACGCAA
>WNFJ01049237.1_pt1 | contig 14760 bp, 13 predicted proteins | sample 5400461 | NCBI WGS metagenome assembly WNFJ01 (sample SAMN13153349, study PRJNA577476) | soil metagenome | isolation source: 115 cm saprolite on Douglas fir-dominated hillslope | place: USA:California | collected 2013-09-17 | reverse complement strand
TAGGTGATGCTGATCTCGCCCACCTCGCCTTCGATCGTCCCAGCCAGGGCGCCCGACCTGAGCCAGATAGAGTCGCCGACCTTGAACGGGTGCGCGATCTGGAGCAACAGGCCAGCGAAGAGGTTCGACAGCGCCTGCTGAGCGGCGATCGTCAGCAGCACCCCGGTGACCGCTCCTCCGACCACGAGTTGCGCCACATGGAAGCCGAGCAGGCTCAACGTAACGATCGCAATGACGCACATGCTGAAAATAATCAGCATGAATCGTACGATTGAGCCATAAGCGATGCCAACTAGGCGCGTGAAGAGGTTTCTGATCCACTTGCCCCAGGCAAACGTCGAGGCGAGGCCGAAGATCACGAATGCCACTGATCCGCCGAGCGTGATCAGATGACCCGTCACGATCGGTACCGTCGAGTTCATGCCGACTCGATGGGCGCCTTGGACCGACTTGACGCCGAGCGGTACGCCGTACAAGTTAACCGCGACCGCTGCCCCGCACGCGAGCACAAGGCTGATGATGGCTCGATACGGCCGGTTGCGCGCTGGCTGCGGCCATGCCTGGCCAGTGTCCGGATGTCTAGTCTGTCGAGTCACGGCCTTAACCGTACCGACTAAGCCGTCGCCCCGGAGTCCGGCCCAGCGGGGCGGACCCGGGGCGAGAGCTGCGCGCCCGCGGCTTTGGCTACGACGTGGCGCGCGGCCCGAGCGTCATCAGTGGCTTACCGACGGGGAACACCACGGCGCCCTTGAGGCCGTTGATCACTCCCGCGGCGGAGGTGTACCAGGCCACCAGCGCGGTGATGATCCCGAGGTAGCCACCCACGACGATCAGGCCAGAACTGGTCGGGTCCGGCGGCAGGGCCGGCGCTTTGGTCGCGAAGTTGCCGAGGAACAAGAAGATCTCGGTGAGTTCAAGGGTCAGGAAGACTCCGAAGACCGCCGCGTTCACCTGCGTGCTGATGATCAGCATGTAGGTGTTGAAGATGGCGAAGGCCAGCAGGATCCAGCCGAGATCTCGGTTCAGCGCGATGGGAGCCTTGGCCAGCGGCACGACGAAATGCAGCCACAGGCCGAGGCCGATCCAGAAGCCACCGTAGGTGGAAAATGCGGTCGCACCGAAGACGTTCCGGTTCCTGAACTCCCACATACCGGCCAGTAGCTGGATCAGGCCGCCGTAGGCGATCGCGTAGCCCCACCAGTCAAACCCAGTGGAAGTCTTCGCCCAGCCAGCATTAACGGCCGACAGCAGGAAGGTGGTCAACGCGAAGGCGGCAAGGCCAAGCGGCGCCGGATCGGCGACCGCGGGCACCGCAGGTTCATTGGGACTGCTCACGTGCATCCTCCTTCGGAGGTAGGTGCCGTTCTTCGATTGGCGAGCCAGAACGGCGGGCTGAACTTACCCAAAACCATACACATGCGACATCTTGACCGTTAGGTCTTGATGGGTCGGAGTGTGGGCATGGTAATCCAGCCGATCACAGCGCAAGACATGCGACTTATCAGATACATCTGGCCTAATACCCACGTCCGGCCTTCCAGATCTTCCATTCCGGCTTGCTCACCAGACTCATATGGAAGATCTGCACTGAGCGTAACTCTGGGCGCCTCGTTCAGGGAGACCCCATTGACGCGGAATAGGCAACTTGTGCGAGTTAGGGGGAGGCGACTCGGCTCAGCTGGACAGGAAGCTCCGCAGCCGCGGCCCGATCGAGCAGGAAGAGCGTTTGCTGGCTTCCTTGGGCACCCGCCGCCGGTACTTGGATTGGCCCGGCTCCAGATAGCGCGAGCCTGACGGCTCCGGCCTTCTCCGCACCGGAGGCCAGGATCCACACATCGCGCGCGGCCTGAATCGCCGGCAGCGTGAGCGAGAGCCTCGTCGGGGGAGGTTTTGGCGCACCGCGCACGGCGACAACGGTTCGGTCTTCCTCGTAGAGCGCGGGCAGGCCGGGAAATAGCGAGGCGACGTGCGCGTCAGGGCCGATGCCGAGCAGCAGCACGTCGAACTGCGGCACACCAGCGCGATCCTCTGGCTGCGCGGTGGCACGCAACTCGCGAGCGTATCTGCCGGCCGCAGCCTCCGGGTCGGGACCATCTGGTCCGTCAGGGCCTCGCATCGGGTGTACCCGGTCAGGGAGCACCCCGACATGGTCGAGCAACGCCTGGCGCGCCCCGGTCTCGTTGCGCTCGGGATCACCGGTTGGCAGGAAACGCTCGTCTCCCCACCAGATTTCCACTCGCCGCCAGTCGACCGCATCTCGCGCCGGCGCGGCGGCAAGCTCGGCGAGCACGCGCGTGCCGATGCCGCCGCCTGTGAGCACCAGGCTTGCCAGGCCCTTCGCCGCGACGGCGTCGACCAGTCTGGTCACCAGCCGGGCCGCGACCGCCTTGGCGAGCAGTTCGCCGTCATGATGGATCAGAACCTGCGGGACCGTGATCGCCTCACTCCTTCCTCGACCCTGCCGGGGCGGTCGCGGCGGCCAGCGTCGCGAGCGCCTCCCCGTATACCTCGTCGGGGTCCAGCCTGCGCAGTTCTTCGGCCAGCAGATCAGCGAGATCCCTGCGGTGCAAGGCAACGTACCTGTCCGGCTCGCCTGGCCTGGACAGCGTCGCGTTCCGGCCGTCGAGTCGGCTGATCACGATCTTCCCGCCATCGGTGACGAAGTGGACTTCGGTGACGCCGGGGCCGCCGGAGATCTCGCGCCTGACCGGCACGCCCAGCCGCCCGGCCAGCCAGGCGACCATCAACTCGGCGCTCGGATTGTCCTGTTCGGCGGCCACCGTCGCTTCGAAGATCTCGCCCTGCGGCCGGTCCAAGGTGGCGGCCAGCAGCGAACGCCACGTGGTCGTCCTGGCCCAGGCGAGGTCCGTGTCGCCGGGCCGGTAACCAGCGGCTAGCTGCAATAGCCGCTCCCTCGGGGCATCGTTCCTGGCCACATCGGTGATCCGCCGCTGGCCAAGCAGGCCAAGCGGGTCACTAGCCGGGGCCGCCGGCGCCCGCCCCGGCCACCAGATCACTACCGGCGTGTCCGCGACGAGCAGCGGCGTGATCACCGAATCCACATGCTCGTTCAGCTCACCGTAGATGCGCAGCAACACCTGCTGGCCGGGGGAGTTCTCGCCGACCGCGATTTCGGAGTCGAGCCGCCGCGGGCCGCTGGGTTTCCTCGCGATCACGCCGAGCACCTGGCACGGGTGCTCACGGCCGACCTGGCTCGCCGCCTTCATCGCGTCGTACTGCTCGGCCTCATCTGTCATCACGATCAGGTTGAGCACCACGCCCTTGGTCAGCCCGCCCATTTGCTGGCAGGCTCGCATCAGCGCGTTGCGCACCGCGCTGGCGGTCGTGTCGGTCAGTTCGGTTCGCATGGCTCCACCGGCTATAGTCGCCGCCACGCCCGGCCGTTGCGCGCCATCATCGCATCGGCGCTGGCAGGCCCGGCAGATCCGGCTGGGTATGGATCTGGGCGGCCGCCGCTCGCCCAGAAGGCCTCGATCGGGTCGAGTATCTGCCAGGACAGCTCGACTTCCTCGTGACCGGGGAACAGCGGCGGGTCTCCGATCAGCACGTCGAGCAGCAGTCGCTCATATGCCTCGGGACTGGACTCGGTGAAGGACTCGCCGTAGGCGAAGTCCATATTCACGTCCCTGACCTCCATGGCCGAGCCTGGCACCTTAGACCCGAATCGCAGCGTGATGCCCTCGTCCGGCTGGACCCTGATCACCAGGGCGTTCTCCCCGAGCTCGCGAGCGTCGGTCGCGTTGAACGGCAGGTGCGGCGCCCGCTGGAATATCACCGCGATCTCGGTCATCCTGGTGGCCAGCCGTTTACCCGTTCGCAGGTAAAACGGCACCCCGGCCCATCGCCTTGTGTCGACTTCGAGCTTCACCGCAGCGTAGGTCTCGGTCACCGAATCGGGGGCGATCCCATCCTCGTCGAGGAAACCGTGTACGGGCACGCCGCCCTGCCAGCCGACGGTGTACTGGCCGCGCGCGGTGGCTGTCGCCAGGTCGCCCGGGATCTGGACGGCTGAGAGCGCCTTCTGCTTTTCGGCTCGGAGCGCCGCCGGGTCGAACGACACCGGCTCCTCCATCGCGGTCAGCGCCAGCAGTTGCAGCAAGTGATTCTGGAGCACGTCTCTGGCGGCGCCTATGCCGTCGTAGTAGCCGGCCCGGCTACCGATGCCGATGTCTTCTGACATCGTGATCTGCACATGGTCGACGTAGCCCCGGTTCCAGATCGGCTCGAACAAGGTGTTGGCGAACCGCAGCGCCAACAGGTTCTGCACGGTCTCCTTGCCGAGATAGTGATCGATGCGGAACACCGAATAGGGCGGGAAGACGGTCGCCAGCAGGTCGTTGAGTTCCCTGGCGCTGATGAGGTCGTGTCCGAACGGCTTCTCGATCACCACCCTGCGCCAGCCTGGGGATGCTCCGTAGCCGCTCAGTCCCGATCGCTCGAGCTGCTTGACGACGTTCGGGAACTGGCCGGGTGGGATCGAGAGGTAGAAGACCCGGTTGCCGCCGGTACCCCGCTCGGTGTCGAGCCGCTGGACAATATCCGCCAGATGGTCGAAGGCCTCGTCGTCGGAGAACTCACCTGAGCAGAACCTGATGCCCTCGCGTACCTGCTCCCACACTTCCTCTCGGAACTGAGTCCTTGCGTGCTGCCGCACCGCCTCGTGGGTGAACTTCGCGAATTCCTGGTCGCTCCAGTCCCTGCGGGCGAACCCGACGAGCGAGAAGCCCGGCGGCAGCAGCCCCCGGTTGGCCAGATCGTAAGTCGCGGGCAGCAGCTTCTTCTGGGCCAGGTCGCCGGTGACGCCGAACATGATGAGCACGCTCGGCTCGGCGAGCCTGGGGATCCGCCGGTCCCGAGGGTCACGCAGCGGGTTAGCCATCAGTCCCCGACCGTCGCTCACTTGCCGCCTTCGAGCTGCGCGTTGATCGTGGCGAGCAACTGGCTCCACGAGTCGGAGAACTTGCGCACGCCTTCGGATTCCAGCACGTCGACGACGTCGTCGTAGCTGATGCCGAGCTCGGCGAGTTCGGCGAAGACCTCCCTGCACCGCTGATAGGTGCCGACGATCGTGTTCCCGCCTACCTCGCCATGGTCGGCGACCGCATGGATCGTCGGCTCGGGCATCGTGTTCACGGTGTTCGGAGCGATCAGATCCTCGACGTACATGGTGTCCCTGAACGCCGGGTCCTTGGCGCTCGTCGATGCCCACAGCGGGCGCTGCACTCGCGCTCCCCGGGCCGCCAGCGCATGCCACCGGCCTGTGTCTGCCCGGGGGAGCGACCCCCCGGAACCCCCCGCGGTGTCAAACCTCTGCTCGAACAGCTCGTAAGCGAGCCGGGCGTTGGCCACCGCGGCCTTGCCGCGCAACGCCGCGGCCGGAGGAGTACCGATCTTGTCCAGGCGCGCGTCCACCTCGGTGTCCACCCGGCTGACGAAGAACGACGCCACCGAGCCGAGCGAGGCCAGGTCGGCGTCAGCGGCCTTCTCTAGCCCGCTCATGAACGCGTCGATGACCTGGCCGTACCGTTCGAGGGAGAAGATCAGGGTGACATTGATGCTGATGCCCTCGGCCAGGCAGGCAGTGATCGCGGGCAGCCCTTCGAGCGTGGCCGGGATCTTGATGAACAGGTTCGGCCGGTCCACCTGCCACCACAGCGCCCGAGCCTCGGCGATGGTCTTTCCCGTGTCGTTCGCTAGCCGCGGGTCGACCTCGATGGATACCCGCCCGTCGACGCCGCCGGACTCGTCGTACACCGGCCGCAGCACATCGCAGGCCCATCTGATGTCGAAGGTAGTCAGCGCCCTTGCTGCCTCGTCAACGCTGACGCCCCTGATGGCCAGGTCGGCGAGCTGATTGTCGTAGGCCGTGCCGTGGTCCAAGGCGTGGGCGAAGATCGTCGGATTGGACGTCACGCCCTGCACGTGGCAGTCCTTGATCAGTGCGGCCAGGTTGCTGGAAATCAGCCGCTCTCTGTTGATGTCGTCGAGCCAGATGGATACGCCCTGGGCGGTCAGCTCACCCAGTATGTCGCGCGGTGCTGTCATTGCGCTTCCTTCCCGGCTACCCGGCTCATGCTCAGCCGGGCCGCCTCCACTACTCGCTCCGGAGTGAGCCCGAATTCCTCGTAGAGCTTCTCGTAGGCGGCGGACGCACCGTAGTGCTCGAGGCTAACGATCTCGCCCGAATCGCCCACGACCTGCCGCCAGCCGAACCCGACCCCGGCTTCGATGCTGACCCGCGCCTTGATCTGCGGGGGTAGCACCTGGTCTCGGTATGCCCGGTCTTGCTCGTTGAACCACTCCAGACAGGGCATCGATACCACTGTCGTGCCGATTCCCTCCCGTTCGAGCTGCTCGCGGGCCGTCAGCGCGATATGTACCTCGCTGCCGGTGCCGATGACGATGACCTGCGGCACGCCCGACGACGCCTCGGCGATCACATAGGCGCCCTTGGCGGTCCCTTCCGCACTGCCGATCCCGGCAGCGGCCCGGTCGACTATCGGCATCTTCTGCCTGGTCAACAGCAGACCAGCGGGCTGGTCGGCGCGCTCGAGGATGGTGCGCCAGGCTACCGTCGTTTCGTTGGCATCGGCCGGGCGGACGACAGCGAGCCCGGGAATGGCACGCAGCGCCCAGAAGTGCTCGACCGGCTGGTGAGTCGGTCCGTCCTCACCCAGGCCGATGGAATCGTGCGTCCACACGAATGTGACCGGCACCTCCATCAGCGCGGCCAGCCGGACAGAAGGTCGCATGTAGTCGCTGAAGACCAGGAATGTGCCCCCGTATGGCCTGGTGAGCCCGTGGAGGGCGATGCCGTTGCAGATGCCGCCCATGCCGTGTTCCCTGATGCCGAAGTGCAGGGTCCGCCCGTACCGGTTACCGGGGTACAGCTTGGTCTGGTACTCGGTCGGGATGAACGAGGGCTCGCCGACCATCGTGGTGTCGTTGCTGCCCGCCAGGTCGGCCGACCCGCCCCAGAGCTCAGGCAGCACCGGAGCGAGCGCGTTCAACACCTTGCCGGACGCCGACCTTGTGGCCATCGGACCCGCGTCCGCGGCGAACCACGGCAGGACGCTGGTCCAGCCGTCGGGGAGAGCCCGAGCCGATAGCCGAGCCAGCAACTCGCGCTGCTCCGGGTGACTGGTCGTCCAGGCCACGAACTGCTCGTCCCACTGCGCGTGCGCTTGCTTGCCGCGCTCGGCCACCTCCCGCGCCCGTGCGACCGCCTCGTCCTCCTCGGGGAACTTCACGTCGGGGTCGAAGTGCAGGATCTCTTTCGTAGCCCGCACCTCGTCCTCGCCGAGTGCCGAACCGTGCGCCTCGCCGCTGTTCTGCTTGTGCGGCGCTGGCCAGCCAATGATGGTCGACAGCATGATGATCGACGGCGCGGCCGTATACTCCCTGGCCGCCAGGAAGGCCTCGTGCAGCGCTTGCACGTCCTCGTGATAACCGTCGGGCTTGCGCCAGTTCACGTGCTGGGTGTGCCAGCCGTAGGCCGCGTAGCGGGCGAGCACGTCCTCGGACTTGGCGATCAAGGTGTCGTCCTCGATCGAGATGTGATTGTCGTCGTACAGCAAGATCAGGTTGCCGAGCTTCTGGTGCCCGGCGAGCGAGCTGACCTCGTGGCTGATGCCCTCCTCGATGTCGCCATCGGAGGCGATCACGTAGATGTAGTGGTCGAACGGGCTCCGCCCGGCAGGCGCATCCGGATCGAGCAGCCCTCGCTCGCGGCGAGTGGCCATGGCCATGCCGACCGCGTTGGCAAGCCCCTGGCCGAGCGGGCCGGTGGTGGTCTCGACGCCGGGGGTGAGGAAGTGCTCCGGGTGGCCAGGAGTGATACTGCCCCAGGTCCTGAGCTTGCGCAAATCGTCCAGGGTCAGTCCGTACCCGGACAAATATAGCTGTATATAAAGAGTAAGGCTGGAATGACCACAGGAAAGGACGAAACGATCCCGGCCCAGCCACTTCGGGTCGCTCGGGTCGTGTCGCAAGATTCGCTGGTAGAGCAGATATGCGGCGGGCGCGAGGCTCATCGCGGTGCCTGGGTGCCCTGACCCCGCCTGCTGAACCGCGTCCATCGCGAGCACGCGGATCAGGTCGACGGCTCTGGCATCCAGATCCGTCCATTCCAGCCGGGGACTACCGGACCCCGTGGTCGCAGGCGCTGCGTTCGTCTGACCAGTCACCGTCACACCAGGCCTTTCTGCATCTGACCACCACTGTCGACCCTATCGCCGGCAGTAGACCGGCACGTCGGCAGATCGTGTCGTTGCACTGGACTGTCATTCACCGAGTTCGCCGTCGTTACTCCAGCGTTCGCAGGAAGTTCAGCATGGCCGCGTTGACGGCGTCCGGATGGCTGACATTGGACGCGTGGGTGCCGTCGGCGATGACCGTGAGCTCCGCCCGGCCGCGCAGGCCCGCCCGCAGCGCGTCCGCCTTGCCCATCGGGATCGCCGCGTCGGCGCTGCCGTAGATGACTAGCGCCGGGCAGCTGATCTCAGCGAGCCTACCGGTGAGATCTTCACGATCCATCAGTGCGCCGAAGGCCAGGCTGAACTGCTCGGCGTCGGCTGCCGCCCATTTGGCGTACCAGTCCTCCCAGTTCCCAGGACCCAGGATGATCGCCGCGACGATCTCCTGCACTGGCGTCGGTCCTTGATCGAGCCAGATGTCGTGCAACTGCTGGTAACTCTCGGCATTGGCCGGGTCCTCGACTCCGGCCTGGGTGTCGATCAGGATCAGCGCGCGCACCCGCTCAGGGGCGAGCAACGCCGCCCGCAGGCTCAAGAAGCCGCCCTGCGACATGCCAGCGAGCACGGCCGATCGCACGCCAAGGTGGTCGAGCAGGCCAAGTGCGTCCCTGGCTGAGTCCCAGTAAGTGAACGGGCCTGGCGCTGACGTCGCACCGTGGGCGCGCTCGTCCCAGGTGATCACCCGGTACTCGCGCGACAAAGCCGCGACCTGCTGATCGAACATGGAATGGTCCATCAGGAGGCCGTGGCTGAGCAGGACGCTGGGCGCGTCGCCCCCGGTGTCGGTGAAGTAGATGTTGATACCGTTTACGGCTGCTGTCGGCATGTGCCGGACGTTACATCACGTCGCGCTCTCGCAGTGAGAAATTCAGCCTCAGAACGGCGATCCAAATCAGAGCGCTGTCAGCTACGTGCACCCAGACCAAACCGGCGGGGAGGCCGGAGAAATACTGCGCGTAGCCGATCGCGCCCTGGGCGGCGATCAAGCCGAGCACGACCCAGCCGAGCCTCCTGCCCCGAGCCGGTGCTTCGGTCAGGTGCAGGCAGGCCACGAGCATCACCGCGAGCGTGCCGAGCACCCAGCCGATGTCGGCGTGCAGTTGCGTCACGGCGGGCAGCGACATGAAACGATATCGCTGCACGTCGGCGGCACCAGCGAGCGGACCGGCGCCAGTGACAAGAGTGCCCGCCAGCACCATTGCCGCCGTCACGGCGATCAACGCCCAGGCAACGAGTCGCACGAGCGGCTGCGCGAGCCGCTTGGCCGGACCGGTGCCCTCGGCGGCGCGCACATGCAGCGCCACCGCAGCGGCCAGCACCGGAAGCGTGGCGACGAAGTGCAGCGACACCCAGAACGGCGCGAGCTTGGTCAGGACTACGACCCCGCCGATCAGCGCCTGCGCGACGATGCCCGCCGGCTGGGCGCAGGCGAGCCAGACCAGGTCGCGACGGCGCTTGCCATTGGTACGAAACTGCCAGGCCGCCACGAAGACCGCGACGGCGACAACGAAGATGATCGCGGTGGCCACGCGGTTGCCGAACTCGACCCACCGGTGGATCAGCGGGTCACCGGTCGCTCCGGCCGCCACCAGGCTCGCCGACGTGCACTTGGGCCAGGTTGTGCAGCCGAGCCCGGACTCGGTCAGCCGGACGGCGCCACCGGTCCAGATGATGAGCGTCGAGGCCACCACCCCGGCCAGCGCGAGCCTGCGCATGGCTAGTGGCGTCGGGTGGATAAGCACGTCGGCCCACGACCGCACTCGTCGGGGCCACGAAACTGGCACTGGCGGCGAGGCTGGCTGAGCGGACACGGAGCTATCGTACGTAATCGCTCATGCCTGAGGTGCGTTGACCGAGCTGGCCGCGCCAGCGCTCGCGACCGTGACGCAGCCGATCGCCAGCCATTGGGCGGCCGAGAGCGCCTGGTTCAGCATGACGACGCCCACCAGCGCGGCCACGGCGGGCTCCAGGCTCATCCAGATGCCGAACACCCGTGCAGGAACCCGCCGTAGTGCTTCGAGTTCGAACCGGTACGGGATCACCGATGAGAGCAGGCCGATCAGCAGCCCACTGACAAGCGCCGCCGGTCGCAGCAGCGCGCTGCCCGCGCTGGCCACCGCGGCCGGGGTCACGAGCACCGCCGCGAGGAACATCGCAATCACCAGGCCCGATGACCCGCCGAATCGCTTGCCGGTGGACGCGGACAACAAGATGTAGCCCGCCCAGGACGCGGCGGCGATCAGCGCGTAGGTGACGCCGATGACCACCGAGCTGGCATGGGCGGTACGGCCGAATGTGACCGCTCCGATGCCCGCCATCCCGAGCAGCACCACTCCGGCCCCCGCCATCGCGACCCAGAGCACGTCGATGAGCCGCCTCGAGGACGCGATGGCGACCCCAAGCGGGCCCAGGAACTCGATCGTGACCGCGATGCCGAGCGGGATCCTGGCGAACGCCTGGTAGATCGAGAAGTTCATGATCCCGAGCGTCAGCCCGAACGTGACGACCACGGCGGCATCCCGCCAGGCTCGCGTCGCGACCAGGTCACGTACCGCGCGGCTGGCGGGCCGAGCGCCGAGACCGGCGAGCACCAGGCTCGCCGCCCAAAGCCGAAGCCCGGTCAGGCCTGCCGCCGGGACCGTGCCGAACATCCGCGCCGCCAGCCCGGCTCCGACCTGCACGCTGAGAATCCCGGCTCCAAGCAGGACTGGCGCCGGCACCCTGCGCAGCGTGTCGGGTGTAACTACCGTCACGGCCCGCTACTCCCAGCGGAAGGTGCGCGCCGCTAGGACGATGCCGATCACTGCCCACGCCGCGAGCACCAGCAGATCTCTGGCGGGCAGACCGACTCCGTAGCGGAGAGCCGCACGGACGCCGTCGGACATCGCGCCAGCTGGCAGCAAGCGCAGGACAGGCCTGATCGACGCCGGGAACTTCGCCAACGGGAATACGATGCCACCCAACCCGAGCAGCACCAGATACACGAGGTTGGCCGCCGCGAGTGTCGCCTCCGCCCGGAGCGTGCCTGCCATCAGCAGGGCGAGCCCGCAGAGGGCGACGCTTCCGGCAATCAGCACGGCAGCGGCCGACGCCGCGGTGGCAGGCGTGAGAACCGGCCGCCACCCGAGCAGCAGGCCGACGACCACGATCAACGCCACTTGGCCGGCTTCGATGGTCGCTGCGGTGACAGCCTTGGCCGCGATCAGCCCGGTTCGCGACAGCGGGGTCGCTCCGAGCCGCTTCAGAACGCCGTACCTGCGTTCGAACCCGGTGCCGATAGCCAGGCTGGTGAACGACGTGGAGAGCACGGCCAGCGCGAGTATTCCTGGCGCGACGAAGCCGATCCGGCTGCCTCGCCCCACGCTGATCAGCGCCTCGGAGCCGAAGCCGACGAGCAGCAGCACCGGAATGATCGCGATCAGCAGTACCTGCTCGCCGTTCCTGGCCAGGGTCCGCAGCTCGAGCCTAGCCTGGGCAGCGACCATGGACGACATCCGGGCCGCGCCCGGCGCCGGAGCTGGCCAATCCAGTTCGGTCATGCTCTGAGCTCCCGTCCGGTGAGCTCGAGGAAGACGTCTTCGAGCGTTCGGCTCTCGATCCGCAAGTTCCTTGCCAGCACGCCACGTTCAGCGCACCAGGCGGTGACGGTGGCGAGTATTTGAGGGTCCACTCCGGCCGGCAACTCGAGCAGGTACTGACCGGCAGGCGACTCCTTGGCGAGGCTGCCGGCCGGCAGCGCGGTGACCAGGGCGGAGGTGTCGAGCGCGGGCTCCGCGGCGAACCTGAGCTGTCCTTGGCCGCCTGTGAGTTCGGCGGGCGTGCCTTCGGCGACCAGCGCGCCACGGTCCACTATGACGATCTTGTCGGAGAGCCGCTCGGCCTCGTCCAGGTAATGCGTGGTCAAGATGATCGTGGCGCCAGAGCGCCGCAGCCCGGCCATCAGATCCCAGGTCGCATGACGGGCCTGAGGGTCCAGCCCGGCTGTCGGCTCGTCCAGGAAGACGAGTTCGGGGCGGCCGATGATCGCCGCCGCCAGCGACAGCCGCTGCTGCTGCCCACCAGACAGGCGTCGAATCGGGGTCTTGGCCGATTCGGCCAGACCGAGCCGGTCAAGCAGCAGGACCGGGTCGAGTGGATGAGCATAGAAACTGGCCACCGTCTTGAGGTAGTCGCCAGCCCGGACGAGGGTCGGCATGCCGCCGGACTGGAGCATGACGCCGACGCGCGGGCGCAGCACCCGCGCGTCCCGCACCGGGTCGAGCCCGAGCACGCGCACCGAGCCCGCGTCGGCGCGCCGGTAGCCCTCGCAGATTTCCACGGTCGTGGTCTTGCCGGCGCCGTTGGGTCCGAGCACGGCGGTGATCTGCCCGAGGTCGGCGCGCATGGACAAGCCAGCCACAGCGCTGGTGCTCCCGTAGTTCTTCACCAGGCCGCTGATCTCGACTGCCGGTACGTCAGCCACGCAGGCGAGTCTAGGATGACACGGGTGTTGTGGGACACGAACGGTATGGCGCGGCGCGCGCTCCGGTCTATCGTGCGTGATCCGCAACTCGGAGCGGCGGTGTTGTCGCAGCCCCACATCATGACGAATTTGCTCAAGGACCTGCTGCCGGACGCTCCGCGGGAATCCGCCGTACTCGTCGCGGCGGCACAGTGCGGCCTGCCCGAGATACTGCACGGCTATTTGGGCGAGGGCATGGACTTGGGCACGGCCTCCCGGCTCACGACGGGCTGGTTCGCCAAACGGATGCCGTTCACCAAGGACGCGTGTAGCTGGGTAGTCAGCGAGATCGCCATCGCGCTCGGCGTCGATCCGTCGGCGCTGGCCCAGACCACGCTTCCCGACACGGTGCCGTACTCGACCGGCATTGACGACCTTGGCGGTCTTGACGACTCCGGCACCGTCTTCGCCTGGGGGGACAACGACGAGGGCGAGACCGACGTTCCGCCCGGCCTGGACAACGTGATAGCGCTCGCCGCCGGCTGGTACCACAGCCTGGCGGTCACTGGCGATGGCCGAGTCGTCGCGTGGGGGAGCACCGCCCGCGACCTGACGGCCGTGCCGCCCGGGCTGGCCGGAGTCACCGCGGTGGCCGCCGGCCAGTACCACAGCCTGGCGCTCACCATCGCAGGCAAGGTAGCCGCCTGGGGCGGCAACGGGTACGGCCAGTGCGATGCGCCGGCCACCCTGGCCGAGGTCACCGCGATAGCCGCGGGCGCGGACCACAGCCTGGCGGTCGCCGACGGCCGGGTCGTAGGCTGGGGCGGAAACAAGTACGGGCAGACCAGGGTGCCCGATCACCTGGCCGACGTTACCGCCGTGGCGGCGGGAGCAGGCCACAGCCTGGCGCTGACCCAGTCGGGCCGGGTTGTCGCCTGGGGCCTGAATGATTTCGGTGAGACGGCGGTGCCTGCCGACCTTGCCGACGTCGTGGCGATCGCCGCCGGAGTGAACCAGTCGGCCGCGGTAAAGGCCGACGGCACGGTGGTGGCCTGGGGCGGTACTGAAGTGATCGGAGTTCCCGCGAGCGTGACCGACGTGGTGGCTGTCTCGGGCACGGGAACCCACTGTCTCGCGCTGACTGCCGCCGGGCAAGTGCACGCCTGGGGCAGCAACGACTGCGGCGAGTGCGACGTGCCGCCCGCGCTGTCCGGAGTGACCGCGATAGCGGCCGGTTACGGCCACAGCCTGGCGGTCATGCCGGACTAACCGGTGATGAACGCGGCCAGCCGGGCCGACTGATCGAGCCGACTCGGCTCGTGCACGTACATCATGTGACCGGACTCGTAGTAAGCGAACTCGATGTTGCCGGTCAACTCGTTCGGTAGGTCCAGATGCGCGATGTCCATTTCGGCCGCGAAGTAGGGGGTCGCGGCGTCGTAGTAGCCGCACGCCACGTGCACCCGCAGGTGCGGGTTGACCCGCATCGCCTCGGCCAGCTTGTCGAGCACGTGCAGGTGCTTGGCCTCGAACTCCCGGTATGACCATGGGTGCACCCGGTCGGTGAGTACTTCGTAGCGCAGGTCGCTCTCGTAGCCAAGCTCGGCCCGGACGTAGTGGTTGAACACGCCTGCGTAAGGACCGGTGATCGCGTCTATTGACGGATCGGTGCTCCATCGCTCGCGACCGTAGTCGCTGTCCCAGCCGGTGAAGCGACCATCGCTCCGGCCCACCGTCTTGCGCTGCTCCCTGAGCAGCTCGGTGAGGAAGCGCACGTGCTCTGGCCGCAAGTTGACGGCGTCTACGTAGTTCGGTGACAGCCCGGTCAGCGTCGCGATCTTCTCGATCGCCGCCGCCCGCTCCTCGGCGCTCGCCCGGTTGCCGAGGCCGAGCACCCGTCGGTACTCACCGACCGCGTATTGCTCAGCTTCGTCCAGCACCTCGCGAAGCGGCCGGTCGCCGTGCTTGCCGTGGTAGTTCGCGATAGCCGCGTAGGTGGGCAGGAAGTTCACATACGGATCATCATTGCCGGGGGTGAACAGA
>WNFJ01029117.1_pt1 | contig 14762 bp, 14 predicted proteins | sample 5400461 | NCBI WGS metagenome assembly WNFJ01 (sample SAMN13153349, study PRJNA577476) | soil metagenome | isolation source: 115 cm saprolite on Douglas fir-dominated hillslope | place: USA:California | collected 2013-09-17 | reverse complement strand
AGGTGGGAATACCAGCCAACGGAGAAAGACGATGTTTAAGGGCACATTGATTGACGATCTGATTGCGACGGTTGAACGCGCGGAAACCAGCTTCCGCCTCGACCCGGAGCAGGAATCCAAACTGTCTTACTGGTACTCGGTCGCGCAAAGCGAACTGGCAAGCCTGCATTTGCAGAGTCCCGATCTAGCTGGGGTGGCATAGCCATGGCGGCCGCAGGGATTCAGCCAGCCATCGCAACCCGGCGCCGCTCCTGTTGGATGGGAACTCCGGAAGTCTATTTTTCCAAGGCGATCGATAATTCGCGCCTGGTGAAAGTGGAAGACCCGCGGCGTGCGCGAGAGATGCGCCAGTTCGGCGTCGCTCTCGGCTGTTTGTTTGTGCTGGTAATGGCCTATGCCTTCCAGCACTTCAAAGCCATTGAGTACGGATACAAGATCGAGGCCCAGAAATCGCAGCGCGATGGACTGGTGGAAATGAACCGGGCTCTGAGCCTGGAAGAAGCGTCTCTGCGCAATCCCGAGCGGATTGACCGGATGGCGCGCGAGTTAGGATTGCAGTCGCCGCAGGCCGGTCAGGTGATTCGCATGGATGTCGCGGGACCCCAGGCATCAGGAGCGGTGGTCGCCAGCCTGACGCCGGTTTCGGTGATCTCGGCGAGGTAGCTTGCAATGACAGCTTAATGAGTATCGGCGGCTAACCGGCCGCCATATTTGTCTCAGGAACTTCGCTTTTCTGGAAAATCAGTGGCCGTCAGCACAGCCCGCAATGGCACGAATCTTCGGCTCTATCTTCTGGCGGGCATCTTTGTTCTCTGGTGCAGCGTCATCTGCTTCCGCCTGGTGTATCTGCAAGTCTTCCGCTACGGCAGTTTCGCGCAGCGCGCGCAACATCAACAGCAGCGCACAGAAGAAGTCTCGGCCAAGCGGGGGCTCATCTATGACCGCCAGGGACGTGAACTGGCGATGTCCATTTCGGTGGACTCGGTGTTTGCCGTGCCAACCGAGATGCCGAACCCAGCGAGCACAATCTCGCTAATCGCCCGCATTACCAAACAAGAACCCCGTGAACTTCTCGCTCGCTGCCAGGCTGCAAGAAGCTTCTGCTGGCTGGCGCGCAAGCCGGAGCCGGAGATTTCCGCGCGCATCCACTCATTAAATCTTCGCGGCGTCTATTTCCAGAAGGAATCGAAACGTTACTATCCGAAAAACGAACTTGCCGCCCAGGTGCTGGGCTACGTCGGCATGGACGATAAAGGCTTAAGCGGAATCGAGCGCGAGTACGAAGAGCCGATGCATGGCCGAACCGGGCAAATGGTCATTTCGGTGGACGCGCACAAAAAATGGTTTGGCAGCGTGGAAAAGCAGCCGGAGCCGGGCCAGAACGTTGTCCTAACGATTGATGAAAAAATCCAGTACATTGCCGAGCGTGAACTGGAAACGGCGATGCAGCAGACCCATGCCGAGGCTGGGACAGTAATTGTGGAAAATCCGCACACCGGCGAAATTCTGGCGCTGGCGAACCGGCCGACGTTCAATCCCAATCTCACTCGTGAGATCACGCCGCAAAAGCTGAAGAACCATGCGGTAAGCGACGTCTACGAACCCGGCGCGACCTTCAAGCTAGTAACGATTTCCGGCGCCCTGCAAGAAAAAGTTACGCGCCCGGATGAAGTCTTCGATTGCCAGATGGGCTCGATTGTTTATAACGGGATGAGGATTCGCGACAGCAAACCGCATGGCCTACTGTCGGTCTCCGACGTGCTTGCGGAATCGAGCGATGTGGGCGCGATCAAGATTGCCTTGCGCCTGGGCGATGATCGCTTCTACAAATACATTCGCAGCTTTGGATTCGGCCAGCAGACGGGGATTGAACTGCCTGGCGAAACCCGAGGCATGACTAAGCCGGTGAACAGGTGGTCGAAAGTTTCGATCGCCGCGATTTCCATGGGTCAGGAAATCGGGATCACGCCCCTGCAGCTTGCGGGACTGGTATCAACCATGGCAAATGACGGCATTTATGTGGCGCCGAGAATCGTCGCCGCTACCATCCAGCCGCAAAGCACTCCGCAGATGATTGCGTTTCATCCGGTGAACGAGCGCCGGGTGCTTTCGCCGTTCACCGCGGCGGAGATGCGCCAGATGATGCAAGGTGTGGTGTTACACGGCACGGGCAAGAAAGCACTGCTGATCGGATACAGTTCTGCGGGCAAAACCGGAACTGCGCAGAAGGTTGATCCCGCGACCCATGCCTATTCGCATACGAAATATATTGGCTCGTTTGCAGGGTTCGCGCCGATCAATAATCCCGCAATTACGGTTGCGGTGATTCTCGACTCCGCGGTCGGACTGCACCAGGGCGGCCAGGTTTCTGCGCCGGTGTTCCAGCGCATTGCGCAGCAGGTGCTGGAGTATCTGCATACGCCGCACGACGTGGAAACCCCCGCCAGCCGCCAGGTGTTGCTGGCCCGCAACAAGAACAGCGACCAGGATCTGGAAGAAGGATCGCCGGATCGCCGGACCACCCGGGGGAAACGATTGAAGTGGCGGACGCGAACCCGGGCGACGCGCTTGCAGCGTCGTCGGGAGTCGCAGTGGTGCCTGCTGCATTGCGTCGGAGAGAATCGATAGCTACGCAGGCACCTGCCCCGAGTCCCTCAACCAACACCGGTGACGTCTCAGTTCCTCCTCCGGCAAACGGAACGGTGGTTCTCGACGTGGAACAAGGCGGGATCGTAGTGCCATCCTTTGTCGGCAAGTCAGTTCGTTCCGCCATTGAGCTTGCTGAGAACAGCGGCCTCGATTTGGATGTGGTCGGCAGCGGGCTGGCCCAGGAGCAATCGCCGGCGCCGGGCACCCATGTTGCCAGCGGAGCGAGAATCACGGTGAAGTTCGGGCGGTGACTCGGATTGTGCCTGCCGTTTACCAACTTGCAATACAATCACTGCAATGACCTTCCTTGACCTGCTGGACGGAGTGGAGACCCTCGCCCAGAGCGGAAATCCGCATGTCACCGGCGTCGAATACGACTCGCGGCGAGTAAAGCCGGGGAACGTGTTTGTGGCGATGCGCGGTGAGTCGAGCGATGGGAACCATTTCATTGACCAGGTGATTGCCGCGGGAGCGTCGGCGGTTGTGACCGACTCGGACCGGCGTCCGGAGAGCGTTGCCTGGGCGCAGGTGGTGCACGGACGGCGGGCACTGGCGGATTTGAGCGCAAACCTTTATGAGCGACCGGCGGAAAAGCTAGCGATTGCAGGAATCACCGGCACCAATGGCAAGAGCACTACGGCGTTCATCTTGGAGGCGATTTTGTCGGCGGCCGGACGCAAAAGCGCGTTGGTGGGAACCATCGAATATCACGTGGCCGGGAAAGTCCTTCCGGCGCCACACACCACGCCCGAGCCACTCGAATTGCAGCGCCTGTTTCACGATGCGGTCGCTGCCGGTGCTACTGAGGCGGTGATGGAGGTATCGTCACACGCGCTGGCCCAGCAGCGCGTATTTGGCATCCCTTTTGACGTTGCCGTGTTCACCAATTTGACGCGAGACCACCTTGATTACCACGTCACGATGGACGACTACTTTGCCTCCAAGAGGATTCTATTCGATGGCTGTGGCACGAAAGCTCCGCGCGTAGCCGTTCTTAACGCGGACGATGAGTCTGGTCTGCAACTGATGAAGTTTTCGAAAGGCCGCAGCGCCGAGGTCATTACCTACGGGCTTACGAAGGCCGACTTTCACGCCACCAAGCTGGAAATCACTGCCCATGGAACCCGGTTCAATGTCATCACGCCGGATGATGTGATTCCCGTATCCTCGCGGCTCATTGGGCGGGTAAACGTCTATAACATTCTGGCTGCCAGCGCCGCGGCCTGTGCTCGCGGATGCCCGAGCGACGCCATCAAGACCGGAATTGAAAATTGCACTCGAGTTCCCGGACGTTTTGAGCGGGTGAACTGCGGTCAGCCGTTTACCGTTGTCGTGGACTACGCACACACCGACGACGCGCTACGAAACCTCACCTCGCTGGCTCGCGAGTTTGTAAAGCTAACCGGCAGCCGCGTGATTACCGTTTTTGGCTGCGGCGGTGACCGGGACCGCAGCAAGCGTCCGCTGATGGGCGAGGCGGCGGGCAAAGGAAGCGATTTTGTAGTGCTCACGTCTGACAATCCACGCGGCGAGGATCCGTTGGCGATCATTAACGACGCAGTCGTCGGTTTACAGCGCTCGGGCGCGAAATACAAGACGGAGCCCGATCGGCGGGCGGCTATCCACCTAGCTCTCAGTGAGGCGCGCGCCGGCGACATTGTATTGATCGCCGGCAAGGGGCACGAGCAGGTTCAGATCACCAACCACGACACTGTGCCCTTTGATGACAAGCTAGTGGCGGCCGACGCGCTACGCGATCTGGGACACGACTGCGCCGCTTCCGCGAAAGGCGCAAAGACCGCATGAAGCTGCCGCTGAGGCGCATCGCTGAGTTTCTCAACGCCGGTGGAGACTTCGATCCGAATCCGGTCGCCACTGGCTATTCCATTGACTCGCGGACGATTCGCCCGGGCGAGCTTTTCTTTGCAGTCAAAGGCGAGCGTATGGATGGTCATGATTTCGTCTCCCAGGCGTTTGCAAAAGGGGCGGTGGCCGCGGTTGTGGCGGGTGAGAAGGTTAACGGATTTTCGTCAAAGGCCGGCCTGATTACGGTCGCAGACACGCTTCTGGCCCTCCAGTTTTTGGCCAAGTCCGTTCGCCGCTTATGGGCGAAGCCCCTCATTGCGGTGACCGGCTCGACTGGAAAGACCACCACCAAAGAAGCCATCGCTCAGGTGCTTTCTTCTCGCCTTCGTGTGCTCAAGTCGGAAGGAAACTTCAACAATCATTTTGGACTGCCGCTGATGCTGCTCAAGCTGGAGCCCGAGCACGAGGCCGCGGTGGTGGAACTGGGAATGTCGCATCCGGGGGAGATCACGGACTTGGCGCAGGTTGCGCAGCCGGAAACCGGTGTAGTCACCAATGTCGCTCCAGTGCATTTGGAGTTCTTCAGTTCGGTGGCGGAGATCGCACGCGCCAAGTATGAGTTGATCGAATCGCTTCCCGCGACAGGCACTGCGGTGCTGAACGCCGATGATGAATACGTCTCGCAGTTCGGGCGCGACTTCAAGGGTCATGTCATTACTTACGGATTCGAGGCCGCGGCGACGGTGCGGGCCGAGAATCTTAAATCACTGGCAGAAAAAGGGTCCGCGTTCGACATTGTTGTGGGAAACCGGCGCGAGCCTGCAATTTTGCCGCTGGTCGGAAGCCATAACGTTCATAACGCGCTGGCGGCAACGGCAGTCGCACTCGAACGCGGATTGACTCTCACCGAAGTGGTTTCGGCGCTTAGCAACCTTGCTCCGGCGGACAAGCGCGGGCAGGTTGTTCGCATCGGCAACATCACGGTGATTAATGATTGCTACAATTCGAATCCGAAAGCTCTCGCCGCCATGGTGGATACGCTGGCCGCGATGCCGGCGCGTCGCAGGATCGTAGTCGCCGGCGAAATGCTGGAGCTGGGAGCGCAAGGCGAAGCCATGCACCATGAATCGGGCCAGCACATGGCTGCGAAACGGATCGATGTTCTTATAGGAGTGCGAGGACTGGCTTCGTACATGGTAGAGGCGGCGAAGCAGGATGGAATCGACGCGCAGTTTGTGGCTACCTCAGAGGAAGCTGGAAAATGGCTGGCGAAGGAGACCCGCGAGGGTGATGTGGTCCTATTGAAAGGTTCGCGTGGAGTAAAGCTGGAGAAAGCTCTGGAACGCTGGAAGGAAGAGCTATCAACCGTCAGCCATGGGCAGTCTGGTGAATCAAACCCGACGACCAACCAACGGCCAACGACCGACGACCAACCAACGTCCGACAAGAACTAACCGGAGGCGGATTGCTCTACTGGCTGCTGTACTCGAAGCTGTTCCATTTTTTCCCGCCGTTCCGCATTTTCCGCTATCTCACGTTTCGCACTGCGTTTGCCAGCCTGACCGCGATGTTCACCGGATTGATCATTGGTCCTCTGGTGATTAACCGCTTGCGCGAATTCCAGATTGGCCAGTACATCCGCGAAGAAGGCCCCAAAGCGCACCAGAAAAAGGCCGGAACTCCAACCATGGGCGGAGTTCTGATCGCGATCTCGATTATTGTGCCGACCCTGCTATGGGCCGATCTCAGCAATCCCTATGTGTGGATGGCAGTGCTTTCAACGATTGCATTCGCTGCGATCGGGTTCGCCGATGACTATACGAAAGTTGTGCACAAGAGAAATCTTGGCCTTACAGCACGGGCGAAGCTTGGTTTGCAGGTTCTAGTCAGCGTTTTGATTGCCGTGACGCTGATTGCCATGCAAAACCGAGGGATGTATTCGACGCGGCTGGTGGTCCCGTTTCTCAAGCAATTCCATCCCGACCTGGTGGTGGACCGCCTAGTCCACAACCCTGACCTTTGGCCGCTTGCTTTCCTTCCATTCATTGCTTTCGTGGTGTTGATCATAGTGGGTGCGACCAATGCCGTGAACCTGACTGACGGACTGGACGGCCTGGCGATTGGATGCACCCTCATTGCCGCCGGCGCGCTGACGGTACTCACCTACGTCAGCGGTCACGCTACGTTTTCCACCTATTTGGAACTGCCGCGCATGCCGCAGGTCGGCGAGATGACCATCTTCTGCGGGGCGATGGTGGGCGCCTCGATTGGATTTCTTTGGTATAACGCCCACCCCGCAGAAGTATTTATGGGAGACGTGGGTTCGCTGGCCCTGGGTGGCGCTATCGGAACGGTCGCGGTCATCATCAAGCAGGAACTGCTATTGCCGTTCATCGGTGGAATTTTTGTGATCGAGGCCCTGTCTGTGATTCTGCAAGTTGCCTCCTACAAACTACGAAAGAAGCGCATCTTCAAGATGGCACCCATCCATCATCACTTCGAGCTAATGGGCTGGTCGGAGTCGAAAATCATTGTCCGCTTCTGGATTGCTTCGCTTGTCTTTGCCCTGTTCGCGCTGACCACGCTGAAACTGCGATAATTCTCACCATAGTACTCGGCTCGGAAAGGCAAAATCTTTCACCACAGAGGCACAGAGACACGGGGAAAAGCCTCAGGCAAGTCCTGGCGGAGTGCAATGCAAGGCGCAGTGATCCTTTCAAAGAATTAGTTCTCTGTGACTCTGGGTCTCTGTGGTGAAATATCTTCGTGGAACTCAACGGCAAACGCGCGCTGGTGGTGGGACTCGGGCGCTCGGGCGTGGCTTCAGCCCTCTTTCTGAAGTCGCAGGGGGCGCGGGTCACCGTTTCCGACGTCAAGTCGCCGGAACAACTGCGCGAAGAGATTCCGGTGCTGCTCGACCACGGAATTGCCGTCGAAACCGGCGGGCATGGCGAGAGAACGTTCCAGAATCAAGACTTGATCGTCGTCAGCCCCGGAGTCCCCGCAGACGCCGAGCCGCTCATGCAGGCTCGGGGGCTGGGGCAACCGGTCATTGGCGAGATTCAACTAGCAGCGGAATTCCTAAAAGGCGAGATCGTCGCCATCACCGGATCAAACGGCAAGACTACAACCACAACCCTTATAGGCGAGATTCTGGCGGGAAGTGGTTTGAAGACGCTGGTCGGCGGCAACATCGGGACGCCTGCGATTTCCCTGGTCGAACGGTCGTCGCCCGACACGGTTACCGTGCTCGAGGTTTCCAGCTTTCAACTCGAAACCGTTCGCAGTTTTCGGCCGAAGATCGGAATAGTGCTGAACGTAACCCCCGACCACCTCGACCGTCATCGGACATTTGCCGCATACGTGGACGCAAAAGCTCGCCTGTTCGAAAACCAGCAGCCGGAAGATTTCTCGGTTTTGAATTCGGATGATCCCACTTGCGTTGATCTAGCCGGACGCACCCGCGCCCAGGTGTTTTGGTTCAGCCGCAATCGCGAGGTGGTACAGGGTGCATATGTCCACAAGGGTGAGGTGTTGTTCCGGCGTGCCGGCGCGCAGCAGGAAGTGATGCTAGCCTCGGAGATACCGCTGAAAGGCTCGCACAACCTCGAAAACGTCCTGGCGGCGGTGTGCGCCGGTGCCCTGATGGGGTGCGAGGCGAGCAAGATCGCCGGCGCCATCCGCAACTTCAAGGCCGTGGAGCATCGGCTAGAGTACGTGGCTACAGTGCGCGGCGTCGAGTACTACAACGATTCCAAAGCCACCAACGTGGACGCGACCATGAAAGCGCTGGAGTCATTTCCCGGCAAGATTCACCTGATTCTCGGCGGCAAGGACAAAGGCAGTGACTACACGGTACTGAACGACCTGCTGCGGCAGCGTGTGAAGAGCGTTTATACAATCGGTACGGCCGCGGAGAAGATTCAGTCACAGATCAAGGGCGCGACCAGTATTGTCCCCGCTGGAACGATGGATGCCGCGGTGAAGCAGGCTGCTGCTTCCGCCCAGCCTGGTGATGTCATTTTGCTGGCTCCGGCTTGCGCAAGCTTTGACCAATTCCAAAACTACGAGCACCGGGGACGGGTGTTCAAGGATTTGGTGCTCGGACTGGGTTAGCCCCCTCGGCGAACCAGAGAAGTTACCTCTTCCAATCAAGCCAGGCTAAGAAAACTCTCCGTGCCTCCGTGTCTCCGTGGTGAAATGAATTTCCCATGGCAAAGCGCGTTAGTGTGGACCGGGTGCTTTTCATCGTCACCTTGCTGCTGGTTTTTGTCGGCCTGGTGATGGTCTTCAGCGCCTCGGCAGTGATGGCGAAAGAAAAGTATCACTCTGGCTACTTCTTTCTCCTGCGGCAGATGGGGTGGGCCATCGCCGGTTTCATATCGCCGGTTTCATCGCCATGATGATCGGGATGCGAATTGACTATAAGCGGCTGAAGCATCCCGCAGTGGTGTTCTCCATGCTGGGGCTGACCACGGTGATGCTAATTTCAGTTTTCTTTCTCGATCGCGCGCACAACACCCATCGCTGGATACACTTTGCCGGATTTTCTTTTCAGCCTTCGGAGTTGGCTAAGCCAGTCCTGATCTTGTTTCTGGCATTCTTTCTTGAAAACCGCACCCGGTCCATGGACGACTTGCGGAACACGCTGATTCCAGCGGTGATTCCGACTGCTGTCTTCGTGGGATTAATCGTCTTCCAACCCGACTTGGGGACAGCCATTGCCTGCGCCGCAATCACAGGCTGCATTCTGTTTGTCGCCGGGTTGCGAATGCGCTACCTGGGGTACGCCTTTCTAGCGTCGTTGTTGCCGCTCTATTTCCTGATCTTCCACGTTGCGTATCGCCGCGACCGCATTCTGGCGTTCCTGGATCCTTACTCTGATCCGCAGGGGCGCGGCTTCCACATCATTCAATCGCTGATCGCAGTTTCCACCGGCGGCTTGACCGGCGTGGGCCTGATGGAAGGCAAAGAGAAGTTGTTCTACTTGCCGGAGCCGCACACCGACTTTATCTTTTCAGTGCTGGGTGAGGAGCTCGGCCTGGTGGGCTGCCTGCTCGTCGTGCTGTTGTTCGCCACCCTGCTTTGGCGGGGAATTCGAACCGCGCTGCACACGCAAGACATGTTCGGCAGATTTCTCGCCGTCGGCATCACCAGCATGGTTGTGGTGCAGGCCTTTATCAACATCAGCGTGGTGCTGGGGCTGATGCCGACCAAGGGCATCCCACTGCCCCTGATCTCCTACGGCGGGTCTTCGTTGTTCATTACGCTGGCCTGCGTGGGCGGGCTGCTGAACGTCAGCAAGCAGGCGGAATAGCGCGCGCGCGTACGCTGCTCATATATAGTTTTCCATCATGAGGGCCATACTCCCGCCATTGCCATTGCCCAGGAATTGCGCAGCCGGTATGGAGCCGAGGTGCTGTTTATCGGGACCGCCCGTGGACTTGAGAACCGGCTGGTTCCGGCGGCGGGATTTCCGCTGCAGCTAGTAAAGGTGGGCGCGCTGAATCGGGTGAGCCTCACGACGCGGATCAAGACTATTTTTGATCTTCCGCGGGCGGTGCTGGCGGCGCGCAGAATGCTGGTTGAGTTTGATCCGGATGTTGTGATCGGTGTCGGGGGATACGCTTCCGGGCCGGCGATGCTGGCGGCGATTCGGCGGCGGGTGCCGACGCTGGCGTTTGAGCCGAATTTTGTGCCGGGGTTCGCCAATCGCGTGGTGGCGCACTTTGTATCCGCGGCAGCGGTTCATTTCGAGGAGACGGGCCGTTATTTCCGCAACCCGGTTGTAACCGGAGTTCCCGTGCGTCCGGCGTTTTTTCGGATTCCGGGGAAACCTTACATCCCGACTTCGCCGACCTTGCTGGTATTCGGAGGAAGCCAGGGCGCGCGGGCCATCAATCAGGCGATGGTTCGGGCATTGCCGGAATTGATGAAGCGAGCGCCGGGGTTGCGAATCATTCATCAGACCGGAGAGCGTGACTATAATGAAGTCCGCGCAGCATATGAGCAGGCCGGGATTTCAGCGGAAGTCAGCAAATTCATAGACGACATGCCGGGATACTTTGCGCGGGCTGACCTGCTGCTGTGCCGATCGGGAGCAAGTACGGTCGCGGAAATTACGGCTGCAGGAAAGCCGGCGATTTTTGTTCCCTTCCCGCTGGCAGCGGATGATCACCAGCGGCGCAACGCGGAGGCTCTTGAGCAGGCACAAGCCGCTGTCGTGCTCGAAGAAACCCGGCTTGATGAAGTCTGGCTGGTGGATACGATTTGCGCGCTGCTGGAATATCCGGCGCGGCTGGCCAAAATGGGTGAAGCGGCGCGGGCGATGGCGCATCCCGAAGCGGCGAAGGACATTGCGGAGCTGGCGGCGAAGCTGGCTGGAAACGAGAGAGCAGCCGCGGATTGACGCGAATTACGCGGATTTTCCTTTTTCTCGTACTTGACTGCGATTTGGTTTTGATCCGCGACAATCCGCGTGATCCGCGGCGAAGAACTTGATCTATGTTTGCCAAGATTCAGCGCATTCATTTTGTGGGCATCGGCGGCATCGGCATGAGCGGGATTGCCGAGGTGCTGCTGAACCTCGGCTATAAGATTTCCGGGTCTGATCTGAAGCGCTCTTTAGTCACCGATCGCTTAAAGACTCTGAGCGCGATCGTTTTCGAAGGGCACGCCTCGGAGAATGTTGCTGGTGCGGAAGTTGTGGTTACCAGTTCTGCAATCAACGCCGGGAATCCCGAGGTCGAAGAAGCACGCCGGTTGCATATTCCAGTCATCCAGCGTGCGGAGATGCTGGCGGAGTTGATGCGGCTGAAGTATGGCATCGCCATCGCCGGGATGCATGGCAAGACCACGACCACCTCCATGGTCGCGGCGGTGCTGGCGGCGGGCGGGCTTGATCCCACCGTCGTTGTTGGGGGGCGCGTGGACGCCATGGGATCGAATGCGCGGCTGGGGCGCTCGCAATACTTGGTGGCCGAGGCCGACGAAAGCGACCGGTCGTTCCTGAAGCTTTCACCGATTCTCGCGGTTGTGACCAACATTGACCGCGAGCACATGGATTGCTATCGCAACATGCACGACGTAAAGCGCGCATTTCTGGACTTCATGGATCGGGTGCCATTCTATGGGATGATCGTGGCGTGCAATGACGATCCAGTTCTGCGGCGGCTGTTTCCGAAGATTCAGCGGCGCATGGTGAGCTATGGGACGCGGAAGGGGTCGGATTTCCGGATTGCGCTAAAAAACACAGAATTGTGGAGCGCCGGGCGTCCTCGCCCGGCAGGGGTCGAAAATGGACGGGCGGGGACGCCCGTTTCTCCGTTAGTTCATTTTGACGTGAAATTTCGTGGCAAGGAACTGGGCGATTTTCGGCTGCATGTGCCGGGCGTGCACAATGTGCTGAATGCGACAGCGGCGATTGCCGTAGGAATCGGCTTGGACATTCCGGTTCTGCAGATTCACGAGGCGCTGGAAAGCTTCCGCGGCGTGGATCGGCGGTTTCAGGTGCGCGGGCAGGCTGCGGGCGTGACTGTGATTGACGACTACGGCCATCACCCGACCGAGATTCGGGCGACGCTGGCGGCGGCGCGGCAATGCGGATATCGCAAGGTCCACGTGATCTTCCAGCCGCACCGCTACACCCGCACCCGCGATTTGATGGATGAGTTTGCCGCCGCATTCGACGACGCCGACTCGCTGCAGGTGCTGGATATTTATCCTGCGAGCGAGCAGCCGATTGAGGGGATTACCGGGGAGGCTTTGGCGCGGCAGATCCGCGAAAAGGGGCAGACCGCCTTCGCCGAGGTTAGCTATGCGGGTTCGTTTGAAGGTGCTGTCGCGGCAGCGACGGCGAATGCGCGTGATGGGGACATGATTTTGACACTGGGGGCGGGGTCTGTGTCGCAGTTGGGGCCGATGCTGCTGGAGAAGCTGCAGGCGGTGCCGGTCGAAACACGAGATTAAACTCCAATCGTTTCTAAGCTTGACTAATGTAATGATTAATATCACAATGTAGTTGTTATGTTAGGTGAATTCGAATACCTATTACTCACTGCCGCTAGGCGATTAGGCGAAGACGCTTACGGCGCGGCGATCCGGCAAGAGATCGAAGTTGTAACCGGGCAACGCTGCTCAATTGGAGCGCTCTACACGACCCTAGATCGTCTTGAGGTCAAGGGCTTCATCAAAACCTGGATGGGAGATCCCACCCCGCAGCGAGGTGGCCGAGCGAAGCGTATGGTACGTGTCACTGCAGATGGGGTGCACGCTGCGGGTGATTTTTACGGCGCCGTGACGCGAGTGAGCCAAGGCGTTTCATGGGCACCGAGCCGAGGCAAGATCCGATGATGAACCGAATCTTCTGGGGTCTGGTCGACATTTCGTCCCGAATGTTGAATCCCGAAGAACGCGAGGTAGTTTGCGGTGATTTGGCGGAGTCCGGCGAGAAGGGCAGCCCTGCGCTGAGAGACGTACTTGGTTTGGTCGTTCGACGGCAGGCAGCTTTGTGGACGGACTGGCTGCCTTGGCTAGCTCTCGTCGGCTTGGTGGTGCCGCTCGGGATGCTGCTCTCGATTGTTTCAAAGAGTACCGCTGACGGGAGCGCCGTCTACATATGGATGTACGCCAACAATTTGGATTGGGACCTGATTAGGAATTCCGGGTTCCGGTATGAGTTTGCTCACTGCATCCCGATCGTCTTCCTGCCGTACCTAATGTTAGCTTGTTGGTCATGGACTTGTGGTTTTGTACTTGGGTCTGTCTCACGCGGCCTGATTCGCCTTAACAGCGTTCTGTTTTGCCTCATGTTGCTGTTCGGAGCGCTTCTCGGTGCACCAAGATATTTTGAGTATTATTGGCCATACCTGCACCGCGCATTTCCCTTTCCGGCTCTTCCTGTCCAGAATGACCCGGTTTTCGCGCTGACCTTTTACCGGGTGATGCTTCCGCTGATTGTGCAGGCGTTCCTGGTCGTGATCCCTTCGATTTCGGGAATGCGCCAAGGCACAGAGGCGGCAAGGTTCCGCCCCTCTCTCCGCGTGGCCCTGTGGACGGTGGCTTTTGCAGCTATAGCTACCATGGTCATCCAGGATCGGTTTTGGCTGTTTCCCAGCCAGCACTTGCAGGCAGCGATTCAGCGGGCTTCGCAAACATACCTGCTGAATGTTATTCCGTACTGGCCCGCTGGGTACTTAATGACAAACGCGGTCCGACGACGCCGGAGTCTCAGAACCGCCGTTGCATGACCGTTGGTCGAAGGAGAAACACAAATGAAGATCACATCGGCTCGGCTTCTCATTCATGCTTCGGTTCTGATTTTCGCACTGGCCGGCATCCTCGTGGCTGCTGATCAAGTTAGGGTCCGGGCGATCTTGCAGCCCGCCAACGAACGGAAACCTGCGCCAGAGTTTGCGCTGAAAGACAGTTCTGACAATACCGTCAGCCTAAAGGATTACCGTGGGAGAGTAATTTTGCTCGATTTCTGGGCGACTTGGTGTGAAGGATGCAAAGAGGAAATCCCGTGGTTTTCCGAGTTCCAGCGCAAATACGGTTCGAATGGCTTTACTGTTGTCGGTGTTTCAATGGATGATGACGGCTGGAAGGTTGTGAAGCCGTTCATCGGGAAGGCGGAGGTGCCGTACTGCATCGTATTAGGCGATGATGCGACCGCGAGAAAATACAAGATCGAGAATATGCCGGACGCCTTTCTAATCGACCGTCAGGGGCGTATTGCCGCGACATATGTCGGTTTAGTCGATAAGGACAACGTCGAAACCAACATCCAGGCAGTGCTCGCTCAGCAATAGCGGGGTTTCACCAAGACGTGTCCGTTTCATCAACTACCCCGAGTGACGGATGTGCATCACGTCGCCGTCCTGCACGATGTAGTCTTTGCCCTCCAGGCGCAGCGTGCCTTTGGCGCGGGCGTTGGCTTCGGAGCCGGCTTCTAGCAACTGATCCCAGCGGATGGTTTCGGCGCGGATGAAGTGGTGTTCGAGGTCGGAATGGATGGCTCCAGCACCCTGAACTGCGCGCGTGTTTACAGGGATAGTCCAGGCGCGGCATTCGTCTTCGCCGGCGGTGAAGAAGGAAATCAGGCCCAGCAGGGCGTAGGTTTTGCGGATGAGGCGGGCGAGGCCGCTCTCGGTGAGTCCATAGCTGGAGAGGAATTCGGCGGCATCGGCGTCGGACATTTCGGCGAGTTCGGCTTCGACTTTGCCGCAGATGGCGGTGGCTCCGGCGTTGGGGCGTGACGCGATTTCCGTCAGGCCATACTTCGCGACGGCGGCTTCCAGGTCTTTACC
>WNFJ01183976.1_pt1 | contig 14764 bp, 11 predicted proteins | sample 5400461 | NCBI WGS metagenome assembly WNFJ01 (sample SAMN13153349, study PRJNA577476) | soil metagenome | isolation source: 115 cm saprolite on Douglas fir-dominated hillslope | place: USA:California | collected 2013-09-17 | reverse complement strand
CGCCAGTGCCGCGCTTCTTCTTCAAGCAGCGGCTCAATCTGGCGGACGGTGGTCTGTCGCAAATCGACGATGTTCATGGATGGGCGGAAAGCGGCGCGGTCCCTGCCGCGCAATTCCATCATAAAGGATGTAAAGGAGGGAGAGGTAGGAAAGGAGGTAAAGGAGGGGACACAACGAAAGATACTGGCTCAAGGAGCGGTGCAAAAGATGTGCTACGATGCAAACCATCGCATTTGCCTTGTGGGGTAAAGAGACGCGGCGTTTGCCGCCAGCCCAGTTGCGCAGACGACGAATGCAGATCCTTTACGAGCTCCGCTATCCATCCAGGTGGTACACCAAGCTCTTGCTGGCTTTAATGGCGTTGGCATTTTTTGCCGTTCTGGCCACCACGGCCATCGCGGGCTTTCTCGTCTATCGCATCGTTAGACCGCAACGCACCAGCACCGAAATCAACATGGCGAGTTTCCCCGGGCGGCCCGAGGTGCTGGAGTTCAATGTGCCGGGAGGAGTTGGAAAGCGCGAGGGCTGGTTCTTCCCCGGATTGCGAGGCGCGCCGACGATCATTCTGTGCCATGGGTACGAGTCCAGCCGCGGCGAGCTGTTGACGCTGGAATCAGCTCTGCAGGACCATCAATATAACGTTTTCATTTTTGATTTTGCCGCGCATGGGGCGAACGCGGGAATCAGCACGCTGGGCTATCGCGAAGTGGACGAAGTGCGCGCGGCGGTGGATCTCCTGGCCGCGCGGACCGATCTGGATCCAACACGGTTCGGGCTGTGGGGCTACAACCTGGGCGCTTATGCGGCGTTGCGCGAAGCGGAAAACGACAAGCGGATTCGCGCCCTGGTAGCGGATTCCGTGTACGACGAGCCGAAACAGATGGTCAAGGTGGGTGTGGAGCGCAACGGCTTGGGCGGTTTTCCGTTGATGGTGCGCGCCGCGCAGTTCACCTTTGGCTACCTGAACTACGCGCACCGCGAGGACGCGCCGGTCTCCAGGAAATTGGCTGCGCTGGCGGGCGTCCCGACGCTTTTTATTCAGGCCCTGGACGACCCGCAACTCGCGGAGACCACGCGGCAAATGTTTCTGAACGCGCCGGAGCCGCGTGAGCAAGCCATCATTCCGCATGGGAATTTTGTGAACTTGGACGACGAAGAGAAGCGCACGTACGAGAACCGCGTGGTGACGTTTTTTCTAGTGCGGCTGCCCGCTACGGCGAAGGCTGTCCGCTGAATTTCCTGCCTCGCAGACAACGACTGAGGCGAGATTCATAACGTCTGGACATTCCAATCCCATCACCCCTAGTTCGTCCATCTCCTTCGGTGTTGTGAAGACCCAGTTTCGTTCCGATCTGTTCCCAGACCACTCCGGAACTTCCTTGCGCAGGTAAAAGTTCAAGCCGTACTGGAAGGATCTTTGGAGCTTGTATGTTGCTGTATGAGTAGCCCAGTATTCGCGGGAAACTCCCCCTGGAACGGTGCTGGCCCAACGTGCTGAGGTGCTTCGATCAAGCCCCCAACTTGTCTCTCCCGTAAGTCCGACGCCTAGGGTGAAGAGCAGACAGAGAGCACTTACGATCAGCGCTAAGGACGTGCGCCCTCGGAATCCCAGTGCAATGGCAGCGATCGCGACCAGCGGCGCGAGCGGTTCCACCAAAAAGAATGGCCAGGCAGGAGAGTAGTCAATTGTAAATGGTAGTCTGGCGAAAGCCACCGCGATCACGCTAAGCACCGCAGCTCCGCTGGCAACCCCGATCCATCTTTCACCCGGAGAAGGCTTTTGAATGCGCGTCGAAATCGAATGAGACAACAACAATGCCAGTGGGAAAACGGTGGGCAAAACATATCCGGGCAATTTTGACTTTGATGCACTGAAAAAGGCCACAGGAAGCGCCGCCCAACAAGAAGTAAAGACTGGTGAAGAGTCCGCCCGAAAGCTCCAGTTGCGAATCAGATCCTTGAATACGCTCAAGAACATCGGGGTCCACGGAACAAGAGCAATGAGTAGGATTGGTTCGTAGTACCAGAACGGTTGGATGTGCTGGAATTCGGGAGTGAGGTAGCGCTTGAAATTGTGCTCGATGATGAAGATGCGGAAAAAATCGGGATTGCGGCGCGCACACAGGATGTACCAGGGAAGAGCGGTGAGGCAGAAGGAAGCGATTGCGACGGGATGAACGAGGTGGAAGGCGTCACGCCAGCGTTTGGTGAAGAGCGCCCAGAAAAAGATGGCGCCGCCGGAGAGAATGACGGCGGCGGGGCCTTTGGCAAGGACGGCGAGACCGAGGAAGAAACCGAAGAGAATAAGGGCGAGCCAAGGTGTTCGCGGGAGGATTGGCGTTTGTTCGTTTTGCGTGAGGCCTAGCACGACGGCGGAGCAGACCATCGCCATCGTGAGCATCGCGCTGAAGGGCATGTCCGTGGCGGCGGCATGAGAGAAGCCGATCATGCCGACGGTGGTCGGAAGCAGAAGCAGCAGCCAGCGAGCGGTCTCCGCACCGTAAAGACGCAGCGCCAGCCAAGCAAGCGCAAGCGTGGCGAGCAACGCGGAGATCGCGCTCGGCAGCCGTGCGGCGGCCTCGCTCACGCCGAAGAGCTTGAAGCAGAGCACGGCGCCCCAGTAGTACAGAACCGGCTTCTCGAACCAGGGCTTTCCATAGAGGCGGGGGGTGACCCAATCGCCGGTCTCCGCCATGTCGCGCGCGATCCAGGCGTAGCGCGGCTCGTCCGGCCCGACGAAGCCGATGGCCCCGAGATGGCTGAAATAGCAGACGTAAAGAGTTGCAAGGATGAGGACGGCCCAGCCAATCCGGACGGCGGTGCTGGTGCGCGGCGTTTCAGTTCTGTGAGTGTTGAACTCGGTCACCGGGACATCAGTCTAGCATCGCCACGGGAGGCTGCGAAGGGGCCGAAAAGGCGAGCAGACGGACCGAAGCCTCTTGCGCTGGATTCTGACTTCCAACTACCGACTTCTAACCTCTAGAATGCATACTGTCGCCGGGGGGAAACTCGCGCGAACCTGGGTAAGCAATGAAGGAATGGATCGAGTACGCGGCGGTCTGGGTCATATTGAAAGGGCTGGGTGTGTTGCCGCGGCCGCTCGCAAGGAGTCTTGCTGCAGGAGTGATGCGCATTTTCTACGCGCTTCTGCCGGGATTGAGGAAAACCGCCGAAGCAAATTTGCGGATCGCGTTCCCGGAGTGGAGCAACGCGCAGCGCAGAACAGTGGAACGTGGGATGCTGCGCAATCTGGGTTGGATGGCGGCGGAGTTTGCGCGGTTTCCGAAGTATTCGAAAGAGAATATCGAGCAAATTGTCGTGCTGGATGGCCATGAAAATTTTCTTAAAGGGCAGCGGCGCGGGAAAGGCGTGCTCTACCTGACGGGGCACATCGGCGCGTGGGAGTTGTCATCATTTGCGCACGCGCTGTACGGATTTCCTGTGCACTACATGGCTCGGCCAATCGACAACCCGAGGATCGATGCACTCGTGAACGGTTACCGGTGCTTGCCGGGGAATCGTCCGATTTTCAAGAATGAATCGGCGCGCGTGATGCTGAAGGTTTTGAAAGAGGCCGGAACGATTGGGATTCTGGCGGATCAGAACACCATGCCGGACGAAGCGGTGTTCGTGGATTTTTTCGGGAAAAAGGCCAGCACGACTACCGGGATTGCGCGCGTGGCGCTGCATACCGGCGCGGCGGTCGTGCCGGGTTACGCGATTTGGGATGAACGCCGCCGAAAATACCGGTTGCGGTTCGAACCGCCAGTGGAATTGATTCGCACGGGCGATACGGAGCGGGACGTTTTGGAGAATACGCAAAAGTTTACGAAAGTGATTGAAGAGATTATCCGGAAGTATCCCGAACAGTGGGTTTGGGTGCATGGGCGGTGGAATACCCGGCCAAAAGGCGAGCCACCGGTATACGATTCCCAGTGAGGTTGATCATGAAACGAACTGCCAGAGAGTTGGCCGAGGCAATTGGCTTGAAGCTGGAAGGAGACGGCGGGGCCGAAATTGCCGGGGTTGCCGCGCCGGAGCGCGCGGGAGCGCGCGATTTGATCTATGTGGAATCCGCACGGCATGCGGAGCGGGCCGCGGCTTCGGCTGCGATCTGTGTCGTTGCTGGTGAGGGTGTAGCGTTAGAGGGCAAAACGGTATTGCGAAGCAAGCAACCCAAGGTGGCGTTCGCGCGAGCAGCGGAGCTGCTGCTCGGGTGCACCCCGATTGCTTCGGGGATTCATTCGACGGCGATCGTCGCGCCGCTCGCGCGAGTAGCGCCGGGAGTCGGTATCGGGCCGTACGCCGTAATTGGTGAGGATACGCATGTTGGCGTCGGCACGCAGATCGGTGCACACGCGGCGATCGGCGCAGGGTGCTGGATCGGCGACAATTGCCGAATTCACCCGCGGGTCACGCTGTACGGAGGTGTGCGCCTGGGGAGCCGCGTGGAGATTCATTCCGGAGCGGTGATTGGGGCGGACGGTTTCGGTTATGCGTTCGGCGAAGGGAAGTACTGGAAATTCCCTCAGGCGGGGATTGTGGAGATCGGCGACGACGTGGAAATCGGAGCGAACACCACGATCGATCGCGGTTCACTCGACGACACCCGCATCTGCGAAGGCGCTAAACTGGATAATCTGGTGCATGTAGGACATAACGTACAGATTGGCGCGCACACTGTGATTGCCGCACAAACGGGGATTTCAGGTTCGAGCGTGCTGGGGCATCACGTCGTGGTTGGCGGGCAGGTTGGAATTGCGGACCACTGTAGGCTCGAGGACGGCGCCATTGCGGGTGCTCAGGCAGGAATCCCTACGGGCAAGACGATTCGCGGCGGCCAGACGGTTTGGGGAACGCCCGCTCGGGAGATTGGGAAATTCAAGGAGACGTATGTTTGGTATGCGCGGCTGCCAGAGCTCGCCGCGCGCATCAAAGAACTCGAGGGAAGACTTGGCAGCAAGTGAACCAGACGTGGCGCTGCGCTGGCGCTTGATTGTTGTTGGCGGACACACCCGCAGCATTGGCAAGACGCAGTTGGTCTGCGATGTAATCTCCGCGTTTCCCCGGGCCAACTGGATCGCCGGAAAAATCACCCAGTATGGTCACGGCGTGTGCGCGCAGAATGGCGAGAATTGCGATTGCGCGCCGGATGAGCATGTCTGCGCCATCAATTGGGAAACGCAAGCGGACACGGGAACGGACAGCTCCCGTTTTCTGGCCGCCGGGGCGCGGCGCTCGTTCTGGCTGCGGACGAAGCAAGGATTTCTTGCTGAAGGTCTGCCGCTCTTGAGAACGGCGCTGCAACAGGCGATCGAAGCCGGCGGGGCGGAACTGCCGCCGGTGATCGTGGAAAGCAATTCCTTGCTGCAATTCCTCAAACCCAGCCTGTATTTCGCAGTGGTTGATCCCGCGAAGGAAGATTTTAAGAACTCGGCGCGCGCCGTGGTGGACCGCGCCGATGCGCTGGTGCTGCGCGGGCCTTCCGGCACTTTTCCCGCAGAAGGACCCTCCTGGACAAAGCTTTCTGCACGTTTGCTGAAGGAAAAGCCAACCGTGACGCAGCGAGAAGGCGAGCTGTTGCCGGAGCCGCTACTCGTACTGGTGCAGCGCACCTTGGAAGGACCGCCACGCGTTTCGATTTGACAACGCGGAGTTGCGCTTACCGCATCTTAGCCGTTGACCGTTACCGCGAAGGCGGCGATACTTTAATAGTATCCGTTTTGCTCGAACGCTAACCGCCGCGTTGCTCTTGTGGGGAAGTGATACGCAACAGGGCAGTTAAACCGATTTTAATGTTGGCTATGCAGGCCTGCTGGACCTGCCAGCTGAAAGTGCCGCTTCGGGGGGAGCACTGATGGCCTCATTCGTCCGAATTGGAGAAGAGATTTCCGTCGCGCCCGCGACTGTCCCTGCCCAGGAACACGATTGGGCCGCGCGCCTGGAAAAAACCATCGAGCGTGGCGCGAATCATCTCCTTTCCATTCAAGCAGAGGAAGGTTACTGGCAGGGCGAACTCGAGGCGGACACCACCCTCGAATCCGATTACATCTATTACTTGCACGTTCTGGGAAAGGCCGATCCGGAGCGCATTGCCAAGCTGGCAAACTACGTGCGCCGCCGGCAACTCCCCGACGGCGGCTGGCCCATTTATCCCGGGGGGCCTTCGGAGCTGAACGCAACTTGCAAAGCGTATTTCGCGTTGAAGCTGGCGGGCGACGCCACGGATGCGCGCCACATGGCGCAAGCACGCGAGACCGTCCATCGTCTCGGCGGCCTGGAGCACTCGAATTCCTACGTACGTTTTTACCTGGCGTTAGTGGGCGCGGTCGGATGGGAACTCGTGCCCGCGATTCCGCCGGAATTCATGCTCCTGCCGAACTGGTTTTTCATGAACATCTACGAGATGTCCTCGTGGACGCGCGGGATCGTGATTCCCATGTCTATTCTATGTGCGCTGCGGCCCAATTGGCGCTTGCCGGAGCGCGCGCGCGTCGATGAATTGTTCATGGACCCCACGCGCAAGACCGCGGCGTTTAACTGGAGCAGGCAACTCATCTCCTGGAAAAACGTTTTCCTGGCGCTGGATCGCGGATTGAAGCTCTATGAGAAATTGCCCTGGAAGCCGCTGCGCCAGCGCGCGCTGCGCGAAGCGAAATCCTGGATGCTGAATCACATCGAGCGGACCGAAGGCCTTGCCGCCATCTACCCGGCGATGATGAATTCGATTTTCGCGCTGATCGCCCTGGGACACAGTCCGGACGATCCGCTGACCTGGCGGGAAATTGAGGAGTTTTCGCGGTTTGAAATCGAAGAGAGCGACACCATTCGCATGCAGCCGTGCGTTTCGCCGGTTTGGGATACCTGCATTGCCATGGTCGCCCTGGAAGAAGCCGGATTGCCCGCGGATCATCCCGCGCTGGTGAAGGCCGCGGACTGGATACTCTCGAAGCAGGTGCTCGGGCCGGGCGATTGGCAAGTGAAGAATAAAGACGCCGAACCCGGCGGCTGGGCCTTTGAGTTTCGCAACGATTTTTATCCCGACGTCGACGACACCGCGTTCGTATTAATGGCGCTCCAGCGCGTGAAGTATCCCGATACCAAGCGCATGGAAGGCGCCATACGCCGCGGCATCCAGTGGTTGCTCAGCATGCAAAACCGCGACGGCGGCTGGGGCGCGTTTGACCGCGACAACGACCAGACGTTCCTTTGTAACATTCCGTTTGCGGATCACAACGCCATGATCGATCCTTCCACCGCCGATGTCACCGCGCGCGTGGTCGAATGCCTCGGCCGATTTGGCTGGCCCGCGGAACATCCCGCCATTCGGCGCGCCGTGAAATTCTTGCTGCAGGATCAATCTGAAGACGGTTCCTGGTTCGGCCGCTGGGGTGTCAACTATGTTTACGGAACCAGCGGCGTATTGCGCGCCCTAGAAACCGTGTCGCTGACCGCGCGCGATTTCTGCCAGCGCGCGGTGATCTGGCTTCGCGCGGTGCAAAAAGCCGACGGCAGCTTCGGCGAGTCGCTTGCCAGCTACGAAATGCCGGCAACAAAGGGGCAGGGCCCGAGCACGCCTTCGCAAACAGCTTGGGGATTGATCGGTTTGCTCTCGGGAACGAACGTCAGTGATCCAGCAATCAGTAAAGCGATTGCCTATCTTGTTCACAAGCAGCAGGAGGACGGCTCGTGGAGCGAGCCGGATTTCACTGGCACAGGTTTCCCGGGCGTGTTTTACCTGAAATACCACCTCTACCGGAATTCCTTTCCGGTCTATGCGCTGGCGCGCTACTCCAACCAGTCGCGCCGAGCGGACGAGTACGTGGCGCTGAAGTTCCAGCCCAGCGAATTCCGGCTGCGCAGCGGGTTCTAAAGCGCATGATGCGGTTTCCCTTGCGGCTTACTGCGGTCCTCATCCTGGCCCGGCTCGCGCGGAAACTGCGTCTTGCGCGCTTCGCTCGTCCTGTCCACTTTGTGGATGCGGCAGAGATCCTGCATTCCGATGACAGCCATCCCGTTTCGCATGAAAAGATGCGCGAAATTATTGCCAGCCGTTCGCCGGTCGTTTGGATCGGGGGAAACGAGCCGCTGTGTCATCCCGGCATTGCGCATCTGGTTCGGGCCATTTCTAAGAGCGGTCATTTTGTTTTTCTCGAAACCGATGGAACTCTTCTCCGCCGCCGAATCCATGAGTTTCAGCCCGCGTCGCGGCTCTTTCTGACTGTTCGTCTGGAGCCTGCCGCGCAGCGTCGCACCTCGAACGGCCTTCGCCCCGGCGTGTCAGAACTGGCCGTGGAGGGCATCCGTGCCGCAATGCTCTCGGGCTTCTTGACCTGCGTCCATGCGCCCGTTCACGCGGAGAACGACTTGGGAGAGATTGCTGACTTAATTCAGTTGGCGCGCTCTCTCGATGTGGATGGAATGGTGATTTCGCGGGCGGATGACGGATCAAATTCCGCAAATCCGGACGCCGCGGCTTTGCTGCGGAAAACCGCGGAAGCACGACAACTGATTGGGAGCAAATGGTGGGAATCTTTTTCACGGCTTGTTGAGCCTGCACTGAGCGGCGAACGGCGTGCCGCGCGCAGTGCTGAAGAGACCGGCATCCGCGTCGAACAGGAATCCCACGCGAATGAGGAAGGCGTCAAAGTCGCATGACCACGCTGGTCACAGGCGCGGCGGGCTTCCTGGGCAGCCACGTGGCACGGCAGTTGGTGGCCCGCGGGGATGAAGTGCGCGTGCTCCTGCGAGCCTCGAGTACCAATCGCGCCATTGCGGATTTGTCCCTCGAGTATGTGACCGGGGATTTACGCGACCCCGCTTCGCTCGATCGCGCCATGAAGGGCGTGAAGCGCGTCTTTCACGTCGCCGCGGATTACCGCTTGTGGGCCCGGCGTTCCCGGGAGATTTACGATTCGAATGTCGGCGGAACGAAAAATGTTCTGAACGCTGCGAAGCGCGCTGGCGTCGAGCAGTTGATCTACACCAGTACGGTTGCAACTATCGCCGTTGACCGCCCGCAGCTTCCCAACGAATTTACCGATGCCAAGCTGGAAGAAATGGTGGGCCACTACAAGCGCTCGAAGTGGATGGCGGAAAGGGAAGCGCTGGGCGCCGCGAAAAGCGGATTGCCGGTTATCGTGGCCATGCCGACTACTCCGGTAGGGCCGTGGGACTGGAAGCCGACTCCGACCGGAAAGATCATCCTGGATTTCTTGAATCGCAAGATGCCCGGCTACGTCGAGACGGGCTTGAATTTTGTGGGCGTGGAAGAATGCGCCGCCGGACACCTGCTGATTGCCGAAAAGGGCAAAGTTGGCGAGCGCTATCTGCTGGGCGGAGAAAATCTGACGTTCAAGGCGATGCTGGACACGCTGGCGAAGATAACGGGTCTGCGCGCGCCCCGTCTGAAAATTCCACACGCACTTGCGCTGGGTGTAGCCTATGCCAATACGGCGTTTTCGCGGCTGCTCGGGCGCGAGCCGGGAATACCGGTCGAAGGCGTGAAGATCGCCCGGCATATGACGTTTGTCGACTGCTCCCGCGCCCAGCGTGAATTGGGATTTCAGGCGGGGCCGGTAGCCGCGGCGCTGGAGCGCGCCGTGCGCTGGTACGAAGCCAACGGCTACATCGCCAAGAGCCGCGCCAAGCGCATGGCCCGCGCCGCCGCCTAAGGTTTTGTAGTGGCCGGTCTTCAGACCGGTGCCCTTGTTTTTGTAGCGCCGGGCTTCAGCCTGGCATCTTAGGCTGATAGAAATGCGCATCCTCGTCACATTCGCCGTCGAAGCCGAGTTCGCGCCGTGGCGCAAGCTCAGAACGCTGGAACCGGCACACCTCGATGGTCTCGAGATGTTTCGAACCCAGGTCGGCCGCGCCACGGTCGATTTTGTCGTGACCGGTATGGGGATGGAAAATGCGCGCCGCGGCGCGGAAATAGCGATGTCGATTCCACATACTGTTTGTATTGCCTCGGGTTTCGCGGGTTCCCTTAAGCCGGCACACAAAATTGGCGATATTCTCGCTGCACGCGCAGTTCAACAGCTGGGAAAATCAAAAACCATCGAATGTTCCCGCAACCTGTTCATGGCTGCTTATGAAAACCAGGCGATTGAAGCGAAAATGTTATTGACCACCGACAAAGTGATTGGCACGGCCCAGGAGAAACAGCAGTTGGCGCCGTTTGCCGACGGGGTGGACATGGAAAGTTTCGCTACTCTTTCGGTGGCGAAACAAAAAAATCTTCCGGCTGTCGCTATTCGCGTGATCAGCGACCGCTTTGACGAGGACATGCCAGCTGATATTTCGACGACGGTGGACGAGCGTGGGCGCGTGAAAATTGGCGGGGTCGTCAAGCATGTGGCGTCCCATCCCCTCCAACTGCCTGCACTCATTCGTCTCGGACGCCAGAGTCACACCGCCGCCGAAGCCCTCTGTCATTTTCTCGAAGCATTCATCAAAGAGTTGTCCTTCCGGAGCCACGGGTGGCCTCCGCCGGCACTTCAGGAGATAGCTTCCCGATGAGCCGAACGGGCACAACATTGGAAGCGGCGCGGACCTTTGGTCCCATCCCCAAAACCATGCGCGCCGGGGTCTACCGCGAAAAGGGCATCGTCCGCGTCGAGGAAGTCCTCGTCCCCGAAGTCGCTGATGGCGAAGTCCTCATCAAAGTTGCCGCCTGCGGCATCTGCGGCACCGACATCAAGAAGATTTTTCACGCCTACGTGCCGCCGCCGCAGATTCTGGGCCATGAAGTAGCTGGCACAGTCGTAGCAACTGGCCGCGGCGTGACAAAGTGGAAGCTCGGCGACCGCGTGATGAGCTTTCATCACATTCCCTGCGGGAATTGTTTCTATTGCGATCGCCACCTCTTCTCCCAGTGCAAACAGTACAAGGCCACCGGCCTCACCGCCGGCTTCACCCCCAACGGCGGTGGCTTCGCCGAGTACGTGAAGGCCATGCCCTGGGTGGCCGAACGCGGGATCGTCGCCCTGCCCGATGATGTCAGCTTTGAGGAAGCCACGTTTATCGAGCCGATCAACACGATTTTGAAAGCCGTTCGGAAGGCCCGCGTAGCGGCGGGCGAAACGGTGCTCGTCGTCGGCTGCGGCCCCATCGGCCTTCAATTGCTGATGGTGGCAAAACTCGAGGGCGCGAAGCTCTATACCAGCGACCCCATGGCCGTCCGGCGCGCCAAGAGCCTATCTATAGGAGCATTGGAGTCGTTTGACCCCAGTGATGGTAAGCTTGTGGAACACATGAAGGCTCGGACTGAGGGTCGAGGCGCCGATGCGGTCTTGGTAGCGGTGGCGCACCCCTCTGTCGTGGTGGATGCGCTGGCGGCGGCCAGGCCCGGGGGACGCGTGCTGTTGTTCGCTGCGAACGACCCGGTAACCAGGATTGAGTTTCCCGCTGCGGCGGTGGGCATCGACGAAAAAGAAATTCTTGGTAGCTATAGCGCGGCCGTGGACATCCAAGAAGCAGGGGCCGGCCTCGTGCTGAAAAAGAAACTGCCGGTCATGGAGATTGTGACGCACCGTTTTCCGTTGGCTAGAATCCAAGAAGGGTTGGATCTGGCCGCCCGGCCGACGGCGGAATCGCTCAAGATCTTGATCACACACGCATGAGCACGACAACGCCAAAAAAAATGGACGTAGGCGAAGAATTGAAAGCTGCCGTTACCCACGTCACGGTGCCCTCCAAGATGACCGCGGCCGTTCTCTATGGCAGCGAAGATCTTCGCATTGAAAAGATTGATGTGCCCGCTCTGGCCGCCGACGAAGTCCTGGTGCGCGTTCGCCTGGCGCTTACCGACGGCACCGACCTCAAAGTCTGGAAGCGCGGCTATCACGCCAAAATGATTCAACCGCCGGCCGTCTTCGGCCACGAGCTGGTCGGCGAAATCGTGGCCGTGGGCAAGCGCGTGGATCCACGCTGGCGAATCGGCATGCGCGTTATTGCCGCGAATTCCGCGCCTTGCTTGCGCTGCTATCACTGCCGCCGTGGCCAGGAAAATCTTTGCGACGACTTGTTGTTCAACAACGGCGCCTACGCGGACTACATGCGCATCCCCGGCCGCATCGTCGTGGAAAACATGCTGGAAGTGCCGCACTCGGTGGATGATCAGAGCGCTGCGCTGGCTGAACCCCTGGCCTGCGTGCTTCGCGGAATCCACGAGATGGAAGTGCGCACCGGAGACACCGCGGCGGTGATTGGTTGCGGTCCCATTGGATTGAAGTTTGTGCGCATGCTTTCGCGGCGCGGCGTTCGCGTTGTCGCCTTGGCCCGGCGTGCGGCCCCGCTCGAGATCGCCAAGCGGCTGGGCGCGGTGGCGACTTTCAACGTCACCGGGACGGAAGATGTCGTGGCCGCCGTTAAGGCGCTCACCGAAGACCAGCTCGGACCCGATTGCGTGGTTGAAGCGGCGGGCAATCCGGCCACCTGGCAGCAGGCCCTGGCGATGGTGCGGCGCGGCGGTGTTGTGAATTTCTTTAGCGGTCTGCCTTCGGGCACCCGCGCACTATTCGGAAATCAAGCTGATTTCGCCTTTCCATCATACGCCGCGGTTCTTCCGCGAAGCGCTGGAAGCCATCCGCCGCGGCGACATCTCCGCCCGTGATTTCGTCACCGAAGAAATCCGGCTGGCGGACCTGCCGCAGGCATTTGCGCGCATGAAGTCGCGGAGCGGCGAGATCAAGCTGGCCGTGCGGCCGTAGTTTTCATGTGCAGATCAAACCCGCCGATCATTTACAGTTTCTGCATCCCGGATGGTTCTGCGGGACCGAGCGAAGCGCGCACGTTGCGCTCCCGGCGTTTTTGCGGAGCGAGGAACCTCTCTTCTGATGTTGCTCCCCGGTGAAATCCGCATCGCGCGGTACACGCCTGAGCCCGGCTGCTCGACCGAAGTCGCTCAGCGGTACACGCGCTGGCTGGCGACCCATCACTACGAGAATTTCAACGTTGTATCGTGGCTTCTCCCCAAACCGCTGCACCAGCATTTCTACAACGTCTATGCCTACTGCCGCTGGGCCGATGATCTCGGCGACGAAGTTCCTGACGCCGCGCGCGCGCTGGATTTGCTCCATTGGTGGGAGCGCGAGCTTGATGCCTGCTACCAAGGAAAACCGTCCCATCCGGTCTTCGTTGCGCTGCGCGAGACGATCGTTGCGAAAGAAGTTCCCAAGCAGCCGTTTGCGGACCTCCTGAAAGCTTTCCGTCAGGACCAGACCGTGAAGCGCTATCCGAACTGGGAGGCCGTGCTCGGCTATTGCTTGTATTCGGCCAATCCCGTGGGTCGGCTGGTTTTGTATCTGTGCGGCTACCGGGACGAACAGCGCCAGTATCTGTCGGACGCCACTTGTACGGCCCTGCAACTCGCGAACTTCTGGCAGGATGTCTCCCGGGACCTGGAAATCGGACGGATTTACATCCCGCTCGATGCGGCCGCGGCGCACGGTCTCACCGAGAGCGACATCGTCGAACGCCGCTTCGATGAGCGCTACGTTCGCTTAATGAAGGATCTGATCGAGCGCACGCGAGCCCTGTTTGCCGAAGGCAAACCCCTGGCAAGAATGGTGGATGGACGCCTCAGCGTGGACCTGGAGATGTTCACCCGCGGCGGTCTCGCCGTTCTCGGTGCCATCGGAGCGATGGGATACGACACTCTTCACCACCGCCCGTCCGTCAGCAAACTGAAACAAGCCCAGCTACTGGGCCACACGCTTTTAAAGTATTTGATAAGCAATAATTATAGCTCACTTGAGAAAGCCTCAACGCCCGCGGTTGTAGGGGCGCAGGATACTGCGCCCCTATCGAGCACGATGACCGCGGAATCGTACGAAGAATGCCACCGCATCGCCCGCGCCTCCCACAGTAATTTCCACTACGCTTTCTTCCTGCTGCCCAAGCCTAAGCGTGACGCCATGGCCGCGCTTTATGCTTTTATGCGGCTGGTCGACGACGTTGCCGACGAAGGCGCAGACCTCGCGGCCAAGCAGCGCGCACTGGCCAAGTGGCGCGCCGCCCTCGATCAAGCCATCACCGGGCAGGAGCAACTCTTCGACGGCAACGCGGCGATGGCCACGCCTGCTCGGGCCTTGAGCGGCGCCGCCGAAGTCCTGCCCGCGCTGGTGGATACCATGCAGCGCTACAAAATGCCCGCGCGCTATCTTCACGACCTGATCAGCGGCGCCGAAATGGACCTCACCGTGCAGTCCTATCCGACCTTCGATCGCCTGCGCGAGTATTGCTATCGCGTCGCCGGCACCGTGGGACTTACCTGCACGCATGTGTTCGGTTTCAGCGATGCGCGCGCCCTGGACCTGGCGGAAAAGCTGGGCCTCGCCTTTCAATTGACGAACATCATTCGCGACGTCCACGAGGATTACCAAATCGGCCGCGTCTATCTCCCTGAAGAAGATCTTGCGCGCTATGGAGTTTCACCGGCCGACTTTGCCCGCAACCAGCCAACTCTCGGTGTTCGCGAATTGCTCCGCTTCGAAGCCGAACGCGCCTGGCAACTTTATGAAGAAGGCTCCGCTCTGCTCAGGCTCATCGATACCGACAGCCGCAGCGCACTCTGGCTGCTGGTTCATACCTACAGCGCGCTGCTGAGCCGGATCGAATCGCTAGATTTTTCCGTCTTCGGCGAGCGTGTGCGGCTTCCCAGAGCGGAAAAGATGATGTTCATCGCCAAGGCGCGCTTCGGCCGCCACACGGAAGAGAATATCCTTGAAAAGCGTGATCGTGATCGGCGGCGGGCTGGCGG
>WNFJ01123115.1_pt1 | contig 14764 bp, 7 predicted proteins | sample 5400461 | NCBI WGS metagenome assembly WNFJ01 (sample SAMN13153349, study PRJNA577476) | soil metagenome | isolation source: 115 cm saprolite on Douglas fir-dominated hillslope | place: USA:California | collected 2013-09-17 | reverse complement strand
GGGACGATCGACTGGCTGCACCAGCCGGCCGTCAAATCGTTCGCCATTTACGCTCCCAAGCTGGTCAACGGCAGCTGGTTCATGGCCGGGCGCGCGGTCGCGACATCGGCCTTTCAGGATCCGCACCTGGACCTAGGCGAGGACACACCGGACATCAACGTTGTGGATGCCAATGGCGATGGCCTCGTTGACGTGGTGCGCACGACGGGCACCCAGGTGCAAACCTTTTTCTCCCTCGGACGTTACCCGGGGGGCGACGGCAACTTCGGATCGGCGACGTGGACCGGTCCAACCACGGCGAGTCTCTCGCTTCAGTTTGTCCCCTCGTGCGTCCCCGTCGTCGCCCCCGGAGCGCCGGTGCGCTTCAGCGACAAGACGATTCACCTGGCGGACATGAACGGCGACGGCCTTCAAGACTTCGTCTACGTGAAGCAAGGTCTCATCCGGTACTGGCCCGGGCGCGGCGACGGCTCATGGGGCACCGGGCCGCTGGGCGGTTGCACGAGCGGGTTTGCCGAGAACACGTTCATCGAAATGAGCGGCTCGCCCGAATACTCCGACACCAACGGCGGGGGCTTACGACTGGACGACGTGAACGGCGACGGTCTGGACGATCTCGTGCAGTTTCGCTTCGACGCGGTCGACGTGTGGCTCAACGTGGACGGTATGAGTTGGACGCAGCAGCCGCACACCATCCAGGGAGTCCAGCCGGCGCAGGGGCCACTTTGGTTCAAGAAAACGCGTCTTGTGGATATCAACGGCTCGGGCACGCGCGACGTCCTGTGGGGCGAGGGCGGCAACTACCGGTACATGGACTTGGCGGGCGGCCAGCGTCCGTGGGTCTTGACGCACGTGCAGAACGGGTTGGGCAAGACGACGGACCTCACCTACGCGTCGTCGACGCAGCTCATGCTCGCGGACGCTGCGGCGGGAAACCCCTGGTCGAGCGTCGCGCCGATGCCCCAGCACGTCGTCACGCAGGTGACCGAGAGCGACCACATGGACCTGGTGGGCCGCACGCCAGGCACCTACCTGACGCAATTTTCGTATCGGGATCCTGTCTACGACGGTCGGCAGAGGGAATTTCGCGGTTTCCGGTCGGCCAAGCAGCGCAAGGTTGGGGACGCGAACAGTCCATCATCGACTACCGAGTCGACTTTTCTCCTTGGCGACTGCACCAACGACGAGGGCGTCTCGCCCGATCCGTGCACGCCGGGTGGGGCCTGGCAAGGCAACTCGCGCGAGGCGCTCAAGGGCCTATCGGTCCTCTCCGAGACGCACGACGACAACGGCGTGTACCAGTCGACGACGCATCACACGTACCGCTTGCGCAAGCTTTACACAGGGCTGGACGGGCGCGAGGTTCGTCACGCGTTCGAGTCGCAGACCGACACGTATCTCTACGACGACGCGCCCTTCGTGCCGGCGGCTCAGGTCGCGTCCCTAACCGACGTCGAACTCGAGACGACATCGGGCACCGTGGCGATCGACGCCACGTCGAGCCCGACCCTTCGCGCCACGTCGGGCCGCGACCATCTGAGCAAGAGCAGCGTCGTGGATGTCTTCGGCAATGAGACGGACACAATCGATAGCGGCTGCGTCAACGACACAGCGCTCGGGGTCACGTGCACGGCTGCTGAATACGAAACGATCACAACGCACGCGACTCCCGGGCATCCTATCGGGACGACGGCGGCTCCGGCAATCGACGCGACCGGCTGGATGTGGCGAACGATCGAGAGCTACGTGCAAGGCAGCGTCACACCGGGTCAGCGAAAGCACACTTTTGTCGCCTACGACGGCGGCGGGAGTCCTCTTTTGACGACCGCCGCTCTCTCCGGCACGTTGCCCCTCAAGCGCTTTCATCAGACCACGGGTGCGACCATCGCGCCGGCGCCGCCAACCGCGTCCGCGGACGGCACGATCACCGTTACGACCAAGAGCTATGACGCGTTTGGGCAGCTCATTTTGCAGACGGCCCCCAACGGTCGCTGCCGCGACGTGACGTACGACACGATCTACGGCGAACTGCCAATCCTTGAGCGGGTCTACGTGGGCACGCCGGGCGGAGCCAACGGGTGCGGTCAGACAGCACTGCCCACGACGGTGACCGGCTGGGACCGCGGCCTGGGACTCGTCCTCCGTGTCATGTCACCGCGCGCCGAGTTCACCACCGCCAACTACGACGCCTTCGGTCGCCCTTCGTCTCTCTTCAAGCCCGACCCGGCCAATCTCGGCGCCGCGTCAACGGTGGCCTCACTCCTCATCGACTACACGCTGCCGACGGACCCGACGACAACACCGCTTTCGGTTGTCCACACCCAAACTCAAGACGGGCCTGATGCCAAGACCGCTGTCTATCACATGACCTACGGCTACGTAGACGGCCTCGGGCGCACGATCGCGACGCTCAGCCAAGCCGACCCGAGCGCCGGCGATGGGGGCCAGTGGATCGTCAATGACTTGGTCGACTATGACGCGAAGGGCGCCAAGAGACGCGCGTATCTCGCTTGGTTCTGGAACGGCGCAGTCAATCAGTTTTCGCCAGGAACCGTTCCCCAGAGCCTGTACGGAAGCCAGCGCTACGACGCGTTCGGGAGACACCTACAGACGTTCGGTCTGGACGGGAACGTCACCCTCCAGAGCGCCCACCACGCGCTCTCGGTCGACAATTGGGACGCGGCGGACCTCTTGCCCGGACCCCATCAGGGCACTCCCGCCAGCGCCACACAAGACGGGCACGGGCGCACCGTTGTCGTCAGCGAACGGATTCACAATGGCCGCGCGATCGAGCAGCGCGACACGCGCACGACGTATTTGTCGACGGGGGAGCCCGCGGTCATCTCGCGCCTGCGTGTCGGCGCGAGCGACCTGCCCGTCGTGCGCTGGATTCAATACGACTCGCTCGGCCGGATGATGCTCAACGTCGAGCCCAATACGACGCAAGGCTTTGTATCCCCTCCGTCGCCGCCAGGCAGCGCATTCACCGTACCGACTACTCTGCACGCGTGGCAGTACGCCTACAACCACAACGGAGACCTCGTCGGCACGAGCGACGCGCGCGGCTGCGGTGCCAACTATATCTACGACGCCGGAGGGCGAATTCAGGCCGAGGACTTCTCGCCGTGTTTGGCGACCCAGGCCATCTACTCGGCGCCCAATCTGGCGACGGGCGATGGCACCGAAGCGTTCTACAAATACGACGCCTACGACGCGGACACTCAAGCCCTTCCCAATTTCGGCACACTGACCCCGGGCGCGAGCGGCACGGTGGTTGGCCGCCTCGCGTTCATCGCCGACCGCGGAGCCAAGACCGCGGTGATTTACGACGGCCGCGGGCGCGTCGTTCGAACGGCGCGGCATCTGGCAGCGCCAGCGCCCAGCGATACGCTCTCGAATCGCTACACACCCAAGTGGTATGTGCAGACGTCCACGTTCGACGGGGCCGACCGTCCGGTGACGGTTTCCACGGGCGTCGACAGCGACGTCGCGGCGATGCTTCCTGGTGGAGTCGCAACGGCTCCGAGCACCGTGACGACCACCTACTCGGCCGCTGACGACGTGGCCTCCGTCACTTCGAGCTATGGTTCGCTCGTCGCGAGCGTCACCCGCGACGCAGACCGCATGGTCAGCCAAATCGTATACGGCGACGCGGCGTCCACGACGACTGCCTATAGCTACGACGGCCGCCGGCGCCTTTCGAGCGTTCAGACGTACCGCGGCAGTCCGGCCATTTGGAAGACACCGCCCGCATCGTATACGCCAGCGCCAACGCCCAACGGGCCGCCGACGACGTTTCAGCTTCTTCTTGAAGACGGCGACTACCTTTACGACGATGTGGACAATCCAGTCGAGATTCGTGACTCGCGCAACCCCGCTGAATGGCCTGCCGGCGCGCAGCCGGTCACGCGCAAAATTCAATACGACGACTTGTATCGGGCCACGCAAGTCACTTACGCGTCGCCCAAGGGGGCCGATGCGTGGACGTCGCCTTTCGATGCGGAAGACCGCAACGTCAACCCCGACCCGCGTCGCGCACAGCCCAGCCCCCACGTGAGCTTCGTCAATCGTGTGCAGGCCCAGTCGTCTCGGTACGATTGGCTCGGCAACACAGTTCAGACCGACGACGACGCGCACGGCTTTTTCGATCGATCGACGGGCGCAATCACGAACGGACCGGCCACGGCGGGCCCGCATCAGCTGCAGTCGGCAACCGGGAGTGGCACGCGCGGCGGGCGGCAGGCAATCTCACGAGCCTCTCGGTCACGCGCGCGGGCCCGTGCTTACCCGCCGGAGCCATTTGCTCCCAGCGCTTTGCCTACGATTGGGACGAAGTCGGGCGCCTGGTGCACGCGCGCAGATGGGATACCGCGACTCCCGGTACGGCGGGCAGCCCCTTGCCAACCGCCACGCCGAACGCCGAGCTTCGGCACACGTACGACGCCAGAGACAACCGCACGCTCAAGGCCGCCATCGACTCCCACGGCAACACGGTTTACGACGCGTACGTATTCGCCTCTCTCGAACTGCGAAGGACGACCTTCGCCGGCGGCGATTACCTGCGCAACACTTCGACCGAGGTGGCCTATCTCGAGGCCCATGGCGTGCGTCTCGCACGGCTTCACTTTGCCCTTGCGAGTGAGCCCACTCTGACGAGCGGCAAGCTCCACGTACTGCTCGAACTTCCTGATCACTTGGGATCAAGCAGCATCGTCGTCGACCACGATACGAGCGAGCTCGTCGAACGCAGCACGTACATGGCGAGCGGTGGGCCGGACAGCGACTACCGACCCGGACGCTGGAATAGCTTTCGTGAGGATTACCGCTTCACCGGGAAAGAAGAGGATATCGAAGTTGGCCTACAGTATTTCGGAAAGAGGTTTTACGCTCCCGGACTTGGCCGATGGATCAGCGCGGATCCGCTGACTATCCATTCTTTCGGTGCGGACGCCAACGCGTACGCTTACGCGAACGGGCGACCGTTTTCGGTGATCGATCCGACCGGTCTCCTCGGAATCGACTGGGACAGCTTCAAGCCGTCGAACATGAAAGACATGCTCGTCGGGGTCGGGCAGGGCATCAAGGCTACAGCAGTCGGGCTGGGACATGCCGTGGCAAATCCCGGCGAAACGGCCGCAGCCATAAAGGAAACCGCGGTCAAGGCCTACGAGGCGGGCGGGGGGGGTGCCGGCGGAGTTCTCGAGGTAGGCAAAACGCTCGTCGTGCATCCCGTTGTCGAAGGCTACAAGGCCATGAAGGCGGCCGAAGCCCGAGGCGACTACCAGGCCGCCGGCAGAGAGTGCTTCAAGACTGCGCTCGCAACGGCTGCCGTGATCCGAGGTGGCCTCGGGGTCACAAAGGCCGGAGCAGCCCTGGTTCGCCAGACGGGCCGGCTCGTCACCAAGGCCGCCGTCAAGAGTGCCGCTACGGAAGCTGTCGCCGAAGAGCGAGTTCTAGTGGGATGTTTTGCCGGCGGGACGCTCGTCGCCACGACGGCCGACTCGGTCCCCATCTCTGACGTCGCGCTGGGGAGTCGCTTGCTCCCCGATGACGCTCGCTGCCACTACGACGACCAGCAGCTGACGACCCGATTGGACCTTTTGGCACAAGGTAGCGACGGCAGTCCAATCGACATGTCGCTTCTACGGTCCGCCAGCTGGGCCAGCGCCCTCGGCGGCAACGTGGGTGACCGCGTCTACGTCGAGCTCCCCGAAATCGCCATCCAAGGCTGGGCGATCCTTCAACGCATCATGACAGTAGCGCCGCCCCGAGATGGGCCGGGCTGCACGGTGATTGCCACCTTCCGGCGCTCGTCGGAAGTCGTCCAAGTCCATTTGTCGGGGTATCAGGCGCTGGTCGTCACTCGACGGCACCCGCTCTTCTCACAGTCCCGCGGCGACTGGGTCGCCGCAGATGCGCTCGAACCCGGAGAGGTGCTGCGCACGCGGACTGGAACCGTTCAGGTCGAATTCGTCGATCGAGCCGATGCCGACAGCCTGCCCGTATACAACTTGGAAGTTTCCGGAGTCCACCGGTACTTCGTGGGAGAAGCAGGCGTCGAGGCGCACAACGCGAATGCGTGCGGGGCAGGGGGAGGCGCCGGCAGCGCCGAAACCGCAGAGGAAGGAATAGTCTATAGGCGAACGAACCCGCAGACCGGCGAAAAGTATGTGGGACAGGCGAAATCCGATACGAGGTTTGACGCCCGACAAATAGAACACGATAGGAAGCTAGGTGTTAAACACGACTTTGAGGAATTGGGGCGCGCCAAACCGGGCACGGACCTCGACGTCCTTGAGGAGACCCACATTCGCGCCGAGGGCGGCTTGCAGAAAGAAGGTGGAACGTTGGCGAACAAGCGCCATCAAATGAGCCAAGAGCGCTACGAGGCAGCTGGAGGCAAGACGCCTGACCCGACAAAGTAAGGTACAAGGTAAGAGCCATGCCGAAAAAGAAGACCTTGTCCGTTGGGGACGTATTCGCCATTCGGATGCGAGACGATGGCTTTGCCGTTGGTCAAATCCTCGACGCCAGGGGACCAATGAATTCGGTCGGCATCGCGCTATTTGATGAGCGATGTGCCCGCCCCGATGACGCGATGACTATCGACATCTCCGAAGAGCGAGCCTTCAGCATCATATTCTGTACGCGCGATCTGTTGGACGATGGAGTCTGGACAGTCGTCGGGAACCGCCCGATTGAAATCCGCCCCGAATCGTTCCCGCATACAAAGAAAGTGATCGGATCATTCAATGTCATGAAACTGGTCGAAGCCTATTTTGGCCTCGTCCTGTGGGACGATTGGCACGATCCGCAGTACCTTGACAAGCTCTTGATCTCTGCGGACAAGAAGCCAAAGAATGTTGTGCACAAGCACTGACGACGGCGCGCAGTTGCGTCGGTTCACCAGAGCGGCCGCCATGCAGCCGGACAACCAGGACTGACCATCAATGGGCGCTTGGGGAGAAGGTAACCTTCAAAACGATGCTGCACGGGATTGGCTAGCGGCCTGCGAGAAGTGGGAAGCCGAGTATGTTCGAAAGGCGCTCGAAACGATTGATGTGGCGAACGAAGACGCATTGATCGAAACAAATCCTTGCTGCGAAGCGCTCGCCGCCTGTGAAATCCTTGCGACGGCTTTCGGTTTGCCACCCCCCGACGCCCAAGACGATCTGGTGGGCCCGGCCACGTGTGTCGCGATCTCGCTCGCGTCAACCGACATCGAGCGGGCCATCCGGGTTGCGGTGCGAATCTCTGAACACTCCGAGTTGCAGGAGCTCTTTGACGAGGGCGCGCGCAACACAACGTGGCACAAAGTTATGAGCGATCTTGTCGACCGCTTGGAGGCGATTGCGCGTCGCACAGAAGGCTTCGCTGGGCCCCTAGCCTCGCCGTAGGCGCCCATGGTTCGAGGGGTGTCCGGCCAGAACCGTGAGCGTTTCGAAGTTACGCCCCTTGTTTTCGCCCAGTGCCTCGGTGCCTTCGTGACCGGCACGGCTCTTTCGCCGCCATAGTTCCTGAGGGACCGCAACTTGGCGCGAAGGTAAGTCTTACGACCCGAACCGCGCGACGAGCGCCTTGGCCCGGTTGACGAATTCGTCCTTGTGGAATCGTTCGAAATCCGCCCACGTGCATAGAGACGTCGTATCCACCACCCTGTCGACGAATAACTTGCCGTCGAGGTGATCGAGCTCGTGCTGGAAAGTGCCGGCGGTGAGTCCCTTTACGCCGAAGTCGAGGTCCTTTCCGTGTCGATCCCATGCGTGAACGCGCGCCCCGGCAAAGCGGGGGACCTGCCCGCGCAGGTTCGGCACGCTCAGACACCCCTCGAAGTTCATGAACGACTCGTCCGTCGTGATTTCAAGGACCGGGTTGACCAAAACCGTCAGCGGCCAGTTCGGTTTGTACGGATATCGAGGATTGTTGGCTACCTCGATGATGCAGATGCGTACGGGCTCGTGCACCTGGTTGGCCGCGATTCCTGCTCCGTTCGCGTCACGCATCGTTGCCACCATATCGTCGATGAGCAACTGCAGCGGACCGCTCGCCAGCTCCTCGCGTGTGAGTTCGCGGGCTCGCTCGCGTAGGATGGGGTGACCAATCGTGGCGATTTTTCGCAACGCCATGGACGGACCTTACCGCGTCAGCGTTTCTCGGCCAGAATGATCACGCGAGGAGATTCGTTTCCAAAAAACACGCCGGGGGTGGCAATCCGGCCACTCACTTCGCGGACCTTGAAGCCGTGCTCGTGCAGAATCCGGCCGAGCTCGTGAAGGCTGTAAACACGCATCGAGTACTCGATTTCGCGCGAGCGGCCGTCATCGAGCATCATGGTGCGTTTTATCTTCATTCGGCTGGTGATGAAATCTAGGTTCATCTCGTCCATGCACACGCAACCATCGCCCTCGAACCAGGCGAGGGAGGGTGATTGCCGAATGAGGAAGTCGCGATTGACGACGTCGAGCAGAAAGAGCCCGCCGCCTTTGAGAGCGCGACGTACGCGATCCACGATCTGGGCGTTCTTGTCCTCTTCGAAGTAGCCAAAGCTCGTGTTCCAGCAGTACACGCCGTCAAACTGCTCTTCGAACGCCAAGTCGCGCATATCGCCCTGCACGAAATTGAGCTTTGCCTGGCGTTCTTGCGCATCTTCGCCCGCGCGCGCGAGCATCGCCAATGAGAGATCGAAACCGACCACTTCGTAGCCAGTTCGAGCAAGCTCGATGGCGTGGCGTCCGGTTCCACACCCGAGATCCAGAATCGCGCCGCCCCGCTCGACTCCCAAGCTCTCTTCGATGAAGTGGACTTCCCAGTCAATTTGCTCGTCGGTAATCTTCTCCGTCGCGCGAACGTAGTCGTCGTTGAACAGTTCCTCCCACCAGAGTCTTCCCTTGCGGCGCTGGGTTCCCTCGGTCGGCTGCTGCGGCATGCTGCCGACATGCGGCGGCACGATCACGAGCGGCGGCCTGCTTGGAGTGGGAACAGGGCGATTGACAGGAGGCGCCGCCGCCGGCTGCGGGGGAGCGAGGCTTGTCTGAGACGGTGCGCGTGGCCGCATGGGCGGGAGATCGACCGCCTTCGGTGCCGGCGTTGGGTCGACCGCCACCAAGTCTTCGGCGGCCAATTCGGCCGCGTCTCCGGGATCCGAACGGCGGTCCAACGTGTCGTCCTCAAAGCGAACCTCGACTTCCACAGACGATTCGGCGGCCACCGGCACCGACCTACGTGGCGTTGGCTCAGCGTCTGGAATCGAGTCGAGCGGCGGCCGGACGTCTGGATGCATCAAGTCCGGGTCGGTCGGCGGCGAGGAGGGGGGCACGGGAATTGCGGCGCCACCGGTTCCGGGTTCCGGATTGATGCTGATGATCCGGGTCGGGGTCAGAGGCGCGGCGTTGTCCGGCGCCGGCGGCTCGCTGCGTGCGACCGTCTCCGGACTACTCGCTTTCGGCCGTGCGATTTCATCGTCCGGGATGCGCAGTGAGAGTCGCCGGCGCGCGGCCGCGACCGGGTCACGAGGAGGTAGGGGCGACGGCAGACGCGCCCCCCCAGCGGCCTTCGTTGGTGCAGGTGCCTCGGTCGTTTCCGACACTCCCGCGGACAAGGTCTGCGCGAAACCTGGCGCGTCGGGGCTCGGCTCGATCGGCTTGGGCGCCGGCACCATCCGACGCTCCTCGGTCATTGCCCGCCTCCCTGACCCAGAGCCGCGCCGCGACTCGCATCGTCTCGCACTCGGACTAGCGCCTGTCCAAAGTGGATCGGCCCTTCCTGCGCAATCCATCGACTGGCCGCATGGCGTTCGACAAGCAATACGGCGGTCGAGCCGAGATGGAACACCCCAATCTCGTCGCCCTGGCCCACACGCAACGGCGGGTCGAACACATGATCGCCCAAGGGCACGTCACGATCGCTCGAGCCTATCGCCGTAATGCGGCCCACGATCATGGCAGCGATGAGCACGACCGTCACCCGTCCCAGACCGTCGCTGCCGTCGATGTCGATCGCCACACGGCGGTTCCGGCAGAAGAGATTGGGGACATAGCGTGCGCCAATCGGATTCACTGGAAAATAGTCCCCCGGCATCGAGCGAATGCGTCGGACTTCGCCTCCGATGGGCGCGTGGACGCGGTGGTAGTCGCGCGGTGAAAGATACACGACCAGCCCGGTTCCTCCTCGGAACCGGCGCGCGTCCGACTCGCTACCGATGAGCTCCGGTACGGTGTACGGTCGCCCCTTGACGACAAAGGTTCCGCCCTCGTCGATTCGCGCGATCGACTCAATGCGCCCGTCCGCCGGGCTTACCACCGTCCCGGGCGTGGCGTCGATTTGCCTCACCCCTCGGCGCAGCCGGCGTGTGAAGAACGCGTCGAAACTGGGCCAGTTGCCCGGATCAGCGCACTCGTCCAGCGCGACGCCGTAAGCGCGGGAATACAACCTCACGATCGTGCGCCCTACGGTCGGCGACCAAGGGCGCTCGGCCAATTGGCCAAGGGCGTGCCCGATCCGAGCACGAGGGAGCACTCGCAGGATTCGGGCAGTGACATAGGTGACGGCGCTCATGGGTGAGGGCGCCTGCCCGCACGCGACGAGCGAGAAGCTGCCCGGACAATCGTTGCGTCGACAACTCAAGACGAGTGGTCGCCTTCTAGGCATGCTAGCCGCGGCGCTCGGAGCGGGTCAACCTTGCGCCCGGGACGCCCAGGTTTGTCGTTTGGGGCCCCGACCCCAAACGGGCGCTCACGTCTCGCCGGATTTGTGGCGTGAGTCCAGCAGGGTTCGGCTGGGGGGGTGTGGTTTGGGGTCGGGGCCCAAAAATGACCTAGGGCAGCTCTAATCCGCATCAAACGGCGGCTGCCCCCGAGCGCGCGCCGCTTCGCAGACTGGCACTCGTGAAGGATCCCGCGGCGAGCTTGCCGGATCGATCGCCTCGCAGGCCACTTCCGCTTCAAGCGGATCCGCGCCGAAAGCCTCGTCAAAAGAATCGGTGGCCGCGGCGTCGTCTCCATGCAAGCGTGCCCGACGCCCACGAGTCGCCCACCACAAACCGTACGACGAAAGCACCTGGTTGGGATCACTGAAGAGCGGCTCGCCCTCAGCGGCGCGCCCAGCTTCTTCGAGCGCGCGCCCTCGCAGCCAGCGCATCGCGGGGTCGTCGGTTGCCATCTCGGAGACTTCTCGAGGGAGCGGGACTCGAGTCGCCTCGAGGTGATCCAGCTCCGTCAATGCCGGACCCGCATGGCCCCGCGCGAGGAGCAGCTGAGCCAAACGGGAACGGTCGCGCAAATCGCGCCAGAGCTTCGGATCGACCTTGTCGCCCTTGCCCCCGCCGATTCCAAAGAGAGCCGGCAAGGCCACGTGCGGACGCGAGGCGATGTACGCCCGCCAACGCCGGTCCCATGTCTTCAGGTTCGCACCGCTGGCACCGATGAGCGCCGTGTTCGTGTCCTTGCCGTCTTTCAGCTCTTGAAGCAGCTTCGACAGCGCGGAAGATCCCCCGTTCTCCAGAAAGAAGCTCACGAAGCTCGTGACCTCTGCAAACGCGACCATCGCAGCGTCGGCGCTCGGCAGCATCGCGATGCTGGGACCGAGTTTGTCGAGAGGGGGCGCCAAGCCCAGGTCCAGTCCGCGCTGCACGATCGCCTCCGCGGGAGGTCGGTCGTCAAACGGGCCGGCGCGGCGCCAACGAATCTCTTCGCGCTTGGCAACGCCCTCCTGCAGCCACAAGGGGGCCTGGTCGCCCGAAGCCCGTGTCACGGCCAGGCGGGTGAGCTCGTGAGCAATCGTGTCGCGCCAGGCGTATCCGTGCGGGCTTGCACGCGGGCTGAGCAACGTGATTCTTCCCCACTTGGCCACCGCCACCGTACCGGTCGTTTGCGCACTTGAGTACGGCAGCCCCGTGATGGCAGAAAGCGAAAGCAAGTCGCGAACGACGACGACGCGCGTCGGCTTCGGCCAATCGACCTCAAGATCGAGCGAGAGCGCATCGCGCGCTCTTTCCACGGTAGCCAGCAGGACCGGCGCAAGCACCGCATCGTGCTCGTCCTGCCACCGCACTTCGATGCCGCGCGCTTCGTCCGTCGTAGCGACCAGGGAAGCGGTGACCCGCTGACAGCCGCGGGCAATGTCGGCCAGAACGGCGCCATCGTCGATCTTCAGCACGTCCGGTCGAGAGAGGATGACGACCGCCGCATCGCAATCCAATTGATAGATGCCTAACCGCGCGCGCTCCAAGGCGACGCGTGGGTCGTCGGCGTCGGCCTCGGCCAGCTCGCGGCGTGCTTCGTCCAAATCGAGGCGGACGATCAGCGACCGGGCCGTCGCAGCGATGTCCGCGTTGGCTCTGGAGGCCGCAGGCGCCATGAGCAAGAAGACGGCCAAGGCGCCGAATGCGATACGCCACGGCTTCATCGCAACAGACCCTCGGCGTAACGCTTTACGGCGTCTCTGAGTGCGCCGCTGGACGGCTGGCCCAGCCCGCGCATCACCCGTCGTCGGAACTCCTCGGGCCCGTGGTGCTTGCCCGCCTTGGGTACGATGTCGGTGGCTCCACTGGGCGTCTTTCCGTCGCTCTCGTCGCGCGAGGCGTGCGAGGACTCCTCGTCATCGCCGCGGAGCTGCTCGCCGGCCGCCTCTAAATCACGCTGCGCTTCGCGTTGCCGCGCAAGACCGCGCTCCGCGTCATCGTGCCTCAAAGCGGCAGCAGCCTCTCGGGCCGCGCGCTCCGCATCCTCGATGGACTCGATGGCTTGCTGAGGAAAGCTGCCCTTTGTGCGCCCCTTCTGCGCGAGATCGCGCGCTCGATCGGCGAGCTTGCTCTCCTCCTCTCCCGCTTGCTCGAGCTGGCTGCGCGCCCGTTCGGCCGCTCGTCTACGAATCTCACGCAGCTGCTCCTCTGCCCACCGCACCTCCGAGTCGAGCTTGCGGCGCGCTTCGTCCACCGCGCGCTGCCGATCGCCGCTCGGATCGTTCAGCCAGCCACCGCGCTGAAGCATCTTCTTTGCTTCGTCGAGGGCGCCCGTCGCGCTTCGGCCGCTCTCCACCGCGTTGTCGGGTCGAAAGTCCTCAAGCGACCGGGCCATCTGCTCGGCCAGGTCTCGCGCGGCAGCCCCTTTGCTGGTCCAGGAGTCGCTGCCCAAACCCACCTTCGGCAGCGGACGCGCCGCCTCACGGACCGCCTCCGCGTGCCGCTTCGCTTCCTCGCCGAGCTGCTTCAACTCCTGTTCGCTAGTCGCAGCCGCAAGCGCCTCTTCGACTCTTCCCATCTCGCCCGCGTGCTGCTGCGCCAGTCGCTCCAGATCTTGCTGGGCCTCGTCGAATGCCTGCTCTACCTCGTCGGGCGGTTCGCGACCGTCTTCCGATGTTCCTTGCGCTCCGCCGGCTTCGCCGCCGCCGCGTCGCACGCCACCGCGAGCGCCGAACGACCGATCGGGCTGATGAAGACGAATCGCCAAGTCTCTGGCTGCAAGCTCCGCGTGAACCAGGTCGCCAGCCTCGCGGGCGCGCCGGATGCGGCCGAGATCCGCCTCGATCGTCTCGCCGAGATCTCGACCGAGATCGCCGAGCCGTCGCATGATGCGGCTGCCAGCCCATAACACTGCCGTCGCGGTGTCCATACGGACCGCGCCACGAGAGCGCGCGTCGAGCGCCTCGTTTTGCACCTCCGCTGCGCCGACGGCGATATCCTCGGCGGAATCCGCGAGCTGCCGTGCCGCCTCTCGGGCATCGCGAACCGCCAGCCCCTGCACAGTCGCGTCGGTGACAAGTACGAATCGCTCGGTCGCCTTGACCACCGCATCGCGCGAATGAGCCGACGGCGCACGAACCTGCGCCAGGATTTCTCTTCTTGTCCGCTCCTCTTGCGCAAGCAAGATGGCACGAATCCGCGAAGGGACACGCACGCCCGCATGTGTCTCCGAAAGCGCCTGTTGCAGGAGATGCTCGTCATCCCCATGACGCTTGCTGTCGCCCTCGGCGAGGGTCCTTCGCGCGGCCATGTCGTTCGGCATCTCGGTCTCTAGCCTCGTCGCGAGCGTATCGACCAATGCGCCGCGCACGCGACGAAGGGCATCCAGTAGGTTCGCTTCCGGCTCGGCAACGTCGGGCGGCACGATGGTAATCGTCGAGCTCACGCCCCACTTCGGACCGGTCAGTGGGTCGTTGTCGCGGGCTTCGACGTTTACCCGCACGGGAGCATGGCTCTTCACGACGAATGGGTCTCGCAGTTTGAGGACCTGGCCTCCCTTGTCCGTCGTCGTTTCCCCATCGAGCCGAGCCAGCACACGGCGCTCCTCGCGCGTGCCACAGCGAAGCACCAATTGCACCTCGCGCAGTCCGTGATCGTCGGTCGCCTCGTACCTCAACGGAATGTCGTCCGTCGCCTGCGCCAGGGCCACCGTGCGCGGCGCCCCCTCGAGGGTCACGACGGGGGAAGCATCCGGGATCGACGTGATTCGAATCGAATCTGCCTCCGGGATCACGACATCGCCAAAACGCACCACAACGCGCAACGTTTGAGTCTGCGCGAGTGACCAGCGCGCCACCACCGCGCCCGCGCCATCGTCGACGAAAGCAACTTCACCGGATCCGTCGGTAAGCAACAGGCTGCGCCCGGGATGAAGCGGCGTACCTCGCATGGTGATCACGGATCCATACGGCAGGAGGAGTGGCCCGCTGCCTGCATCCGAGATCGGACTCATGTGCAAATATTCCGGAGGACGCACGCCAACGGCCACGCCGTCGAGCCACCGTGCTGTGACAGGAGCGACCCCGC
>WNFJ01066005.1_pt1 | contig 14771 bp, 17 predicted proteins | sample 5400461 | NCBI WGS metagenome assembly WNFJ01 (sample SAMN13153349, study PRJNA577476) | soil metagenome | isolation source: 115 cm saprolite on Douglas fir-dominated hillslope | place: USA:California | collected 2013-09-17 | reverse complement strand
CGCCGGCCGCCCGGCCCCGGTCGAGGAGCTCCCGCCAGAGGCGCTCGGCCTCCCCCGCCGCGACGTAGAGCTCGAACCCGTCCTCGCCGGTGTACCCGGTGCGGGAGAGGAGCGCCCGGGCGCCGGCGACCGTGCCGGCCGCGAAGTGGTAGTAGCGGAGGCTCTTCACGTCGGCGTCGGCGAGCTCCGCCACGAGCGCCTCCGCCCGCGGCCCCTGCACGGCGAGCAGCGCGGTCTCGCTCGAGATGTCCCGCCAGCGGGCGCCGGACTCGCCGTGTCCGGTCACCCATTTCCAGTCCGTGTCGATGTTCGACGCGTTCACGGTCAGCATGAACCGGTCGCCGGCGAGCCGGTGGACGGTGAGGTCGTCGACAATGCCCCCCGCGGGATCGCAGAGGAGGCAGTACTGGACCTGTCCGACCTCGAGGGCGGCGACATCGTTCGTGGTCAGCGTCTGGAGCGTCGCGACCGCCCCGGCGCCCGTGACCTCGAACTCGCCCATGTGGCTCACGTCGAAGAGACCGACGGCCCGGCGCACGGTGCGATGCTCCTCGAGGATGCTCGCGTACTGCACGGGCATCTCCCAGCCGCCGAAGGGCACCATCCGGGCGCCGGCGGCGACGTGCGCGGCGTAGAGCGGCGTGCGCCTGAGCGGTTCGCTCACAACTCGGTCATCTTACAACGAATCGTCGCACCTCGCTTCCTCGCGGCCGTCGTGTCGCGTCGGGCCGCGCCCCGCCGCCGCCGACTCGACGGCTCGCCCGACTCGATGGCCTTGACCGCTATGGGTGGCGGGGCTACGCTCACGCTGGCTGCGTGCGCCGGCCCGAGGAGGACGATCAGCATGAAGCGACGCGACCTGCTCAAGCTCGGCGGCGCGGCGGCGGCCGCCGCCTCCGGAGCCGTCCTCGACCTCGGTCCGCGGCCGGCAGCCGCGGACACGCCGAAGCGCGGGGGCGTCTTTCGGCTGCGCGGCGAGGATCCGCTCGGCTTCGACCCGCAGCTGAGCCTGTCCTTCAGGACCATGACGAACCTCTCCTTCACCCACAGCCGGCTCGTGAAGGTGAAGGCGGGCCCGTCGGTCAGGCCAGGCACCCTTCCTCTCGAGCCGGACGTCGCCGAGTCCTGGTTCCGGCCCGACGACGTCACCTACGTCTTCAAGCTGCGCCGAGGGGTCCGCTGGCATCCGAAGCCTCCCGTCAACGGGCGCGAGCTGACCGCCGACGATGTCAAGTTCACGTACGAGCGGTTCCTCTCCGTGCCGGGCAATCCGAACCGGGGCACCCTCGATCAGATCGCGAAGATCGAGGCGCTGGATCCATACACCGTCAGGTTCAGCCTCAAGGAGCCGTTCGCCTGGTTCCTCGACGCGCTGGCGTCGACCTCGGCCTGGCTCATCCCGCGCGAAGCGGTGGAGCAGTTCGGAGATCTCAAGCGAGCCGAGGCCTGTATCGGTACCGGCCCGTGGATGCTCGAGCGCTACGAGCCCAACGTCCGCCTCGCCTTCGTCCGGCACCCTCACTACTTCGCCACGGACTTCCCGTACGCCGACGGTGTCGAGGTGACGATCGACAACGACCCGGCCTCCCGCTTCGCGAACTGGCTCGCCGGCCGGTACGACTTCGCCCCCGAGTACGACATGATCGTGCGCCGGCTCGATCTCGACCTCGCCCGGCGGCGGAAGCCCGGGCTCCAGACGGCGGAACTGACGGTGGCGCTGGGCGGGCTCAGCTGGATGCGGCTCGACCGACCGCCGTTCCACGACATCCGCGTCCGCCGCGCGATGGCGCTCGCGAGCAACTGGAAGGAAGTGCTCGAGAGCAACGCATGGTCCCAGGGCCACGGCGTCCCGAACCCCGCGGTTCCCGCCGCCTTCAAGGAGTGGTCGATTCCGATCGACGAGCTCCCCCCCGAGGGCCGGCGGCTGTACGAGCAGAACCTGCCCGAGGCCCGGCGCCTGCTCGCGGAGGCCGGGTACGGGGGCGGCTTCAAGACCTCGCTCGAGACCACGGCCGGGTACGGCCCCGACTGGATCGACGCGGTCCAGATCGGCCTCCGCCAGCTCAAGACGGTCGGGATCGAGGCCGAGCTGAAGCTCAAGGAGTACGGCGCGTACGTCGCCAGCACGGCCCTCGGGAAGTTCGAGCGGATGGCCGCCGGGCTCTTCGGGGCGTGGACCGATCCCGACAGCTACCTGGCTCGCTATTACCTGCCCGGCCAGCTCACCAACGCCGGCGGGGTGAACGACCCCCGGCTCACCGACATGATCCGGCTCGAGCGCCGGACCTTCGACGTCGGCAAACGGCGGGCGATCCTGTACGACATCCAGCGGTACCTCTCCCAGCAGGCCTATTATCTGTACGGCCCTTCGCCGGTCGCGGTCGCGGCCTGGGAGGGGCACGTCAGGAACTTCGCGCCGAATTTCGGCCACGACTACGGCGGGCGGCTCATCGCCGCCTGGCTCGACCGCTGAAGCGGTCAACCGAGTCTCGCCGCGAGAGGGCCGAACGAGGACCAGCCGGCGGCAGGACGGGGGAGCGGGTCGCCCTCCCGACAGGGAGGACGCGGCCCCTCCGGCCGGCCGGACCCGCTCCCCCTGACCGCCCTCGTCCTGGTTCCGATTCGCCCGGGCCCAAGCGTTGCCCGGGTGGTCTGACTAGACCAGGTTCAGCAGCCGGGCCGGATTATCGACGATCATCGTCCGGATCTCGTCGGGCCCGATCCCCTGCTCGAGGAGCATCTGCACGAACATCCGCAGACCCTCGGGCGGCATCGGGTGGTGGAGCTGGCCGAAGTCGGTGGCGAGGACGCAGTGCTGGGGGCCGATCTCGCGGATCGACTTCGTCATCTGTTCGAGGCTCAGGCTCTGCCAGGCGGGCATCATCACGATGATGTCCTTCTCGAGCACGGCGCCCTCGGCCGCGAGCGCCTTCTGGTCTTCGACCGTCAGCCCCGTGAGGGTGAGGTCCGGATGGGTGACGAGGATCCGCGTCACCCCTGCCCGGCGCGCCTCTCGGACGAGCGCCATGATCTCCCGGGGCGAGAGGTGGCCGGTCGAGAGGCAGATGCCGGCATCCGCGATCAGGTCGAGGATCTCCCGCGCCGCCGGTACGAGCACGCCCGCCCCGTCGAGGACGCCGATCCCACGGGCCGGGGTCCGCGTCTCCGTCCGACCCTTCATCGCCTTGCCGAAGTGGCTTCCGCCGAAGTGGTCGATGTGGTGCTGGGCCGAGAGCGTCGGCATCCAGATCATCCGGGCGCCGAGCTTGATCGAGTTGTCGACCGCGGCCGGGTTGAGCCCGCCCGTGTGGTGGTTCAGGACGATGCCACCGTAGGCCTCGATGCCGGACACCTGGCGGCGGACCAGCGCGGCCCGGCCGGTCGTGTCCTGCTCGTGAGCCTTGAGCAGAACACCCCGCATGCCCCGCGCCCGCGCCTCCGCCGCCAGCCCGACGTCGTCCGTGACCCGCTCGAAGAGGCTCGGCGCGGCGTGCTGGTGGAGATCGATCGCGCCCTGAAGCAGCTCGTCACAGAGCCGCACGGCCGCCGGCCCCGCTCATCTGGCGTTGTCCTCCGCAGCGCGGCTCGCGAACTCGTAGCCGCGCGCCCGCATGCACCGTGAATAGACGTCCTCGAACCTCCGCCGCCCGCCCTGCCCGAGGTGGGACGGGCTCGGCGAGGCCGGCCCGACCGTCTCCGGCGTCGCCACGGGGGCGGGCGCCACCAGCGAGCGCTCCCGGACGGGCCCCCAGGTGAGGGCCCCCGTGATCGCGTTCTCCTGCGGCGAGAGGTCCGCCCAGTAGCCGGAGGCGTCCTCGGCGGCCCACGCACACGTGCGCGAGTCCCACGCGAGCTCCTGGGCCCCCTGGTGGGAGAGCGGGCGCATCGACGGGAGCGGCGCCGCCGCGCACCCAGCGGCGAGGGTTGCCGCCCCCGCGAGCGCGAGCGCCCGGCGGGCCCGGCCGCGCGTCATGACCGCGCGATCCATTCGCGAAGCGGCCTCACCTGGCACCCGGCCTTCTCGAGTGCCTCGCGGACGGCCCGGACGATACTCGGCGCGCCCGGCGTGTCGCCGTGACAGCAGATCGTCTGCACCGACAGATCGACGTCCACACCGTCGAGGGTCCGCACCCGGCCCTCGATCGCCAGCCGGACCGCCTGCGCCGCCGCCGCCCGCGGATCCGTGATCACCGACCCTGCCACCTTCCGAGAGACGAGCCGCCCGTCGACCTGGTAGGCGCGGTCGGCGAAGCCCTCGCCGGCCACGCGCGCGCCCATCTTCCGGCAGCGCGCCTCGAACTTCCCCGAGGCCGCCGCCATCAGGATCAGCTTCATCGCGATCGACGCCGCCCCCGCCGCCTCGGCCAGCTCCTCGTCGGCTTCCATCATGTTGTAGAGGATGCCGTGGGGCTTGACGTGCTGGAGGGCCGCGCCGGCCAGCGTGACCACCTCTCGGAGGGCGCCCGTCTGGTAGACCATGTAGTCGCGCACCTCCTGCGGGGTCACGTCCATGCGCCGACGGCCGAAACCCATGAGGTCGGGCAGCCCCGGGTGCGCGCCGATGGCCACGCCGTGCCGGAGCGCGAGCTCGACCGTCGTCCGCATCACATGCGGGTCGCCGCCGTGGAAGCCGGCGGCGATGTTGGCAGAGGTGATGAAGGGCATGATCTCGGCGTCCGCGCCGAGCGTCCAGCGCCCGTAGCTCTCGCCCATGTCGCAGTTGAGGTCGATCGGCCGCGCGGTCATGCCACCGCCCTCTCGACCACCCCGTCGAGCGCCGTGATGAACCGGTCGATCTCGGCCTCCGTCATCGCGAGCGAGCACGCGCCCAGGCCGCGCTGACTCAACAGAACCCCCTCGTTCAGGAGCCCCATGAACACCCGGAGCGGCGCCGCCGGGTCGCTCGGCCGGCTCGACCGGTAGTCGACCAGGCGCTTGCCCGTCCAGTGCAGGCAGAAGAGCGACCCGACCCCGCTCACCTGCGCCGCGAGCTTCCGCCTCCGGAAGAGCGTCGTCACCCCGGCGCGCAGCCGCTCCCCGAGCGCGTCGAGCCGCGCGTACGCCGCTGGCCCGAGCTCCGCCAGGGTCGCGAGCCCCGCGGCCATCGTGAGCGGGTTCGCGTTGAATGTCCCGCCGTGGCTGATGCGGGCGCCGCCCGTGCGCGGATCGTACGCGCTCATGATGTCCGCGCGTCCACCGAACGCCCCCACCGGGAGCCCGCCGCCGATGATCTTTCCGAGCGTCGTCAGATCGGGCCGCACGCCGAAGCGCTCCTGCGCGCCGCCCGCGGCCACCCGGAACGAGATCACCTCGTCGAAGACCAGCACGATCCCGTGTTGCGCGGTCGCCGCGCGCAGCCGTTCGAGAAAGCCGGCGACGGGCGGGAGGATCCCGCCGATGCCGAGCAATGGATCGACCAGCACGGCGGCGAGGTGCGCCGCCTCCTTCGCGATGATCTTCTCACACGCCTCCGCGTCGTTCCAGGGAAGCACGATCACGTGCTTGACGATCTCCTTCGGGATCCCGCTCGAGGCGGGAACCGGCTTCGGCCGCCGCCGGCTCCCGGCCGCCGAGGGGTCCGGCGCCACGCTCACGAGCACCCCGTCGTGGGTGCCGTGGTAGGCGCCCTCGAACTTCGCGATCTTGCTGCGGCCCGTGAAGGCCCGGGCCGCGCGGACGGCGTTCAGCGTGGCCTCGGTCCCCGAGTTGGTGAAACGCAGGGTCTCGAGCGAGGGGAGACGGCGGACGAGCGCCTCCGCCAGCCGGATCTCGTGCTCGGTCGGCCCCGGGAACGAGGCGCCGGCCGCGGCCGCTTCCTGGATCGCCTTGACCACGGGAGCCGGCGCGTGACCGAGGATCAGGCTCGTGTAGTTGCCGTTGAAGTCGAGCCGCTCGACGCCGTCCACGTCCCAGATGCGCGCCCCCTCGCCGCGCGCGAGATAGAACGGGTACGGATCGAAGAACGTCGTCGTCCGGCTGTTGCCGCCGGGCATCACGCGCGCGGCCTCCGCGTAGAGGGCGCGGGAGCGTGGCGTCCGCGACTGGTAGGCGGCGAGCTCCCGGTCGAGGCTCATGGCATCACTCCTCCTGGATCGCCGCGTCCAGCGCCGCCCGCGCCTCCCGGAGGAGGGCGTGCGCGGCCTCGACGGTGACCTCCTGGAAGCGGACGTCGACCGAGCACACCGTCGCGATCTTCGTGTAGCCGCCGGTCGATTGCCGGTCCGCCAGCAGCACGATCGGCTGCCCGTCGCCCACCACCTGGACCCCGCCGAGCGGGATGCCGTCCGAGACGATGTCGTGGCCGCGCGCGTGGGCGATCCTCGGCCCCAGGAGGCGGGCGCCCATCCGGTCCGACTGCGGCAGCATCTCGTAGGCTCCTTCGAGAAACGTGGCGATCCCCGCCGGCGTGAACCGGTCGGCCTGCGGCCCGAGCACGACCCGGACCGTCGCCTCGCCATCGTACCGCGGGATCGACCCGGCGTGGACGACACGGGCCGGGCCCGGCCGCCCGGCGCCGAGCCGGACTGCGTCACCCCGTCGCAGGGCGCGCCCATTGTAGCCGCCGAGCCGGCCCCGCAGGTACGTCGCGCGCGAGCCGAGCACGAGGGGCAGGTCCAGGCCGCCCGCGAACGCGAGGTAGCCGCGGATGCCACGCCGGGCCAGGCCGAGCGACACGATGTCTCCGGCGCGGACCGCGACCGTGCGCCAGCGGGGCGCCTGGCGATCGTTCACGCTGAGCGGCATCTCGGCCCCCGTCGCCGCGAGCGCGCCCGGCGCCAGGATCTCGAGCCGCGGGCCGGCGAGCGTGCACTCGAGCCCGGCCGCATCGTCGGGGTTCCCCACCAGGCGGTTGGCGAGGACGAAGGCGGCCCGATCGATCGGACCCGACTCGGGGATGCCGTAGCGCAGGTACCCGCGCCGGCCAAGGTCCTGCACGGTCGTCAGCGGCCCCGGCTCCACGACGCGGATCATGCGGGAGTGATGGCCGGCGCGAACGTCCCCGCGGCGACCGCGACGGCGAGCGCCTCGTACTCGGCGCGGCCGATCATGCGGAAGCGCACGCGGTCGCCCGGCCGGAGCAGCACGGGATCCGCGGCGGTCGGATCGTACAGGCGCAGCGGCGTCCGCGCGATGATCCAGAACCCGCCCGGGCTCTCGACCGAGTAGATACAGCATTGGGCGCCGCCGATACCGATGCTCCCGGGCGGGGTCGCCGTGCGCGGCTGCTCGAGGCGGGGGATCGCGAGGCGGTCGGGCAGCCCGCCCATGTACGGGAGCCCCGGCGTGAAGCCGATGAAGTGGACGAGGTACTCGGCACCCGCGTGGAGGCGGGCCAGCTCGTCCGGCCCGAGCCCGAGCTGCTTCGCCGCCGCGTCCAGGTCGAAGCCGAGATCGCCCCCGTAGGCGGCCGGCAGCTCGACGAGGCGCGACGGCGGCAGCGCCGCGGGCCGGGCGTGCGGGAGGAGCTCCTTGAGAGCAGCGATCAGCGCCCCGTAGGCAACGACGAAGGGGTCATAGTAGACGAGCAGCGATCGGTAGCTCGGAACGGTCTCGACGACGCCGCCGACCCCCCGCGTCCGGATCAGGTGCTCGAGGGCGCGGACGCGCGCGTTGAGCTCGGGACTGATCACGTCGCCGAACTCGACGGAGAGCGCGAGATCGCCCGCCGGCAGGAAGCGAGGCTCGGGGTAGCCGGGAATGCCTAGAGTACCGCGAGAGCCGAGTTGGGCAGATCGGTGATGAACATGTGGCCCGGGCTATGGGTGATCATGAAGGGCGGCTTCGACGCGAGCGCCACCGCCTGCGAGAAGACGGGGACCTGGTCCGGCCCGACCGGCTGCGGGTCTCCCCAGTCGGGCCGGCCGAGGTCCCGGATGCCGAGGGCGGCGGGGTCGCCGACGTGGACCGGCGCACCGTGCGCGCTCGGGAAGCGCGCCGTCACCGTGACCGCCTTCGCGACATCGCCGGATCGGATCGGGCGCATCGAGACGACCATCGGCCCGTGGAAGCGGCCTGCCGGCCGGCACTCGGTCGTCGTTCGCCACATGGCGACGTTCTTTCCGTGCTCCATGTGCCAGAGGGGAATCCCCGCGTCGAGCAGCGCCCACTCGAAGGTGAACGAGCAGCCGATCAGGAAGGCGACGAGATCGCCGCGCCAGTAGGGGGTCGCGTCGGTGACCTCGTCGGCGAGCTGGCCGTCCGTGTAGATCCGGTAGCGTGGGACGTCCGTGCGCAGGTCCGCGCCGGGCGCGACGCCCTGGGGCTCGGGCGAGCCGGGTTCGGTGACCTCGAGCAGCGGGCAGGGGCGCGGGTTGCGCTGGCAGAAGAGCAGGAAGTCGTAGGCCTGCTCCTTGGGCAGCACCGCGAGGTTGGCCTGCACATAGCCGGGCGCGAGCCCGGCGGTCACCGCGTTCAGGCGTCCGGCTCGAATGTCGGCGCGGATCTCCTTCGGAAGGCGGGCGTCGATGGGCATGATCGGCCTCCGGTCGGTCTACTTGAGGTGGCCGAGCCTCGGCCAGAGATCGGGGTTGCCGAGGACGTGGGGCTTCTCGCCGCGAAGCACGCGGAGCATCTCCGCGGTCACCTGGAGCGCGGTGTTCCGCGTGCTCTCCCGGGTCACCCCCGCGATGTGCGGGGAGACGATCACGTTCTCGAGCNACGACCGTGACGGCGATGTTCCGGTTCGCCTCGTCGCTCACGCCCGCGATATGCGAGGTGCAGACCACGGTCTCGAGGTTGAGAAGGGGGTTGTCGACGGGGGTCGGCTCCTCCTCCCAGACGTCGAGCCCGGCCGCCTTGATCCTGCCCCGGGTGAGGCCCTCGAAGAGGGCCCGCTCGTCCTGCGTCTTGCCGCGGCAGGTGTTGACGAAGACCACCCCCGGCTTCATCTTCGCGATGGTCTCGGCGTTGATGATGTGCTGCGTCTCCGTCGTGAGCGGCGTGTGTACGGTGATCACGTCGGACTGCGTGAGGAGCTGGTCGAGCGAGACCGGCTCCGTCTCCCGCCTCCGGAGCTCGTCCGGCGCGACGTACGGGTCGCAGCCGAGCACGCGCATGCCGAACGCGCGCGCGATGTGAGCGACGCGCCGCCCGATGTTGCCGACGCCGATGACGCCGAGGGTCTTGCCCTTGAGCTCGAAGATGCCCAGGGCTCGCCGCTCGACCCACTCGCCCTTGCGCGTCGCCCGGTCGATCGCGAGCGTCTTCTTCGCGGCCACCAGCATGAGCATGACCGCGTGCTCAGCCACCGCGTCGGAGTTCGAGCCCGGCGCGTGGACGACGGGGATGCCGAGCTGCGTGGCGGCGGGCAGGTCGACGGTGTCGAGCCCGACGCCGTGGCGCCCGATGACCTTCAGCTGCTTGCAGGCGGACATCAGGCGCTCGCTGCAGTTCGGCCGGATGCGGAACAGAATGCCCTCGGCGGCGCGGGCCGCCGCGATCACCCCGTCCTCGGTCAGGTCCGGGCAGACCGCGACCCGGGCTTCGGTTTCGAGGAGCGTGTGCCCGTCTGGATGAATCGGGCCCGCGAGGACGACGAGCGGTTTCGCGATGGGGGCCATGGCTCTCCTCTCGATCGGGGGCGGCGTCCGTTACTTGGTGGCGATCAAGACCAGGCGCGGCGCGTCGAGGGCGAACGGCGAGCCGTCGAGGCCGCCGTGGAGATCGACGCGTCGCCAGCGCTCCGGACGCAGCATCGCGCGCAGCTCGTGGGCCGCGTACAGGCGGAACTCGGTCTCGCCGAGGCGCTGACCGTCGTCCACCCGGTGCCAGACGCCGCGGACGCGGCTCGTCTCCGGGTCGAAGGTGTTCTCGATTCGCAGACCGGCCACGACCTCCTCGGCCGTCACGTGACGGATGAAGTGGTCGCGGTTGCGCGTGTCGAGCACGAACGTGCCACCGGGTGCGAGCGCCCGCCAGAAGCGGTCGAGCAGGAGCCGGTCTTCGTCGTCCGAGAAGTACCCAATGCTGCTGAAGAGGTTCACGGCGAGGTCGAACTCGCCCGAGAACTCCATATCTCGCATGTCTTGGCAGAGGAAGGTGCCATCGACCCGGGCGGCGGCGACGGCGGCGCGGGCGCGATCGAGCTCGGTCTCGCTGAAGTCGACGCCCGTCACGCGATAGCCGCGGCGGGCAAACGCCACCGAGTGACGGCCGAACCCGCACGGCGCGTCGAGCACGCGCCCGCCCTCGGGAAGCTTGACGTTGGCGACAATCCAGGCCACCGCGGCCTCCGGATCGTCGGCGGACTCGAAATCCTGCGAGATCGTGGGCCATGCTTCCCGGAAGAACCGCTCGCTCGGAAACACGGCGCGATTATAATACGCCGCATGACAACATTGGTGACGGGCGCGTTCGGCTGCATCGGGTCGTGGGTGATCCGCGGGCTGCTTGCCGCCGGCGAGCGACCGGTGGCCTTCGACTTCGCCGACGATCCCTGGAGGCTCCGGATGGTCGCCGGTCCGGACGTGATGAGCCGGATCGCGTTCGTCCGCGGCGACATCGCCGAGAAGGATCAGCTCGTGAAGGCGATCGGCGACCACGGGGTCACGCGCGTGATCCACCTCGCCGCCTGGCAGGTCCCGCTCTGCCGTCAGGATCCGGCCCGGGGCGCGCTGATCAACGTCGTCGGCACCGCCAACGTGTTCGAGGCGGTCCGGGCCTGCCCGGGGCAGATCGGGCGCGTCGTCTACGTGTCCTCCGCCGGCGTGTTCGGCCCCCCGCACCTCTACCCGTCAGGGCCGCTCGCCGACGACGCGCCCCCGCGGCCCGCGACGCACTACGGTGTCTACAAGGTCGCCAACGAGGAGACGGCGCGGGTCTACTGGGAGGAGCACCGGATCCCGTCCTCCGGGTTCCGCCCGCTCTCAGTCTACGGCCCGGGCCGCGACTTCGGCGTGACGGCGGCGCCGACGCTCGCCATGAAGGCGGCGGTGCTCGGCCGACCCTTTCGGATCCCGTACGGGGGTCGGACCGACCTGATCTTCGTGGAAGACGTCGCGACCGCACTCCTGACCGCGGCGAGCGCCGCGCTCGATGGCGCCCGCGTGTACAACCTCCACGGCGAGGCGGTGGCAATCGCCGACTTCGTGCGGCGGCTCCACACGCTCTGGCCGGGTGCCCAAGGTCTCGTCCTGCACGACGAGGTGCCCACGCCGTTCGCCGAGGCGCTCGACGACGCGCGATACCAGCGCGACTTCGGCCCGCGCCCCCGAACGTCACTGGCCGATGGCACCCGCCGGACGCTCGAGGAATTTGCACGGCTCCGGACGGAAGGACGGCTCGACGCGCGCGAGCTCGGCGTCTGACCGTGGACCTCCCCATCCGCCCGGCGGCGCCCGACGACGCCGGCGCGATCTGCCGCATCTACAACCAGGGCATCGAGGACCGCGCCGCCACGCTGGAGACCGAGCTCCGGACCCCCGAGGAACGCCGGCAGTGGCTGGCCAGGCGCGAGGCGCGCCATCCGGTCATCGTGGCCGAGGAGGGCGGCGAGGTCGTCGGCTGGGGGAGCCTCAACGCGTTCAGCCCGCGCGCCAGCTACCGCTTCGTCGCCGACTTCTCGATCTACGTCGAGCGCGGCCGGCGCGGTAAGGGCATCGGCCGCCAGCTCCTGGCCCGGCTCGTCGAGCTCGCCCGCGGGCACGGCTATCACAAGCTGGTGCTCGCCACCCTGCCCGGGAACACGGCGGGGCTCCGGCTCTACGAAGCGCTCGGCTTCCGCACGGTCGGGGTGTACCGGGAGCAGGGCCAGGTCGACGGCCGCTGGGTGGACACGGTCATCATGGAAAAGCTCCTCTGATGCCCGCGCGCCCGCGGGGAGGCCCGGAGTGCCCGCGACCGCGATCTCGGTAGCGGGCGTCGCCATGCGCTACGCGGCCCGCGGCGCCAGCGTCGCGGCGCTCGCGGACATGAGCTTCGACGTCGCAGAGCGCGCGCTTCCCTTCCAACGGCTTCGTCGCCCTCGATCAGACGATCGCGGGGGACCGCCGGCTCTGCGTGGCGCTCGGGCGCGGGTATGCCAAGGGGACGATCTTCGTGATCGCCAACCCGGAGGCGGCGATCCGGATCCTCTACGAGGTGTTCCCGGAAACCCGGCCGACGGGCAAGGACGAGGCCACGGCCATCGCGGACGACACGCGGGTCCTCGAGGCCCGCATCCCCAACCGGACCCTCGAAAAGGCTGGGGTCGGGCGCTGGGGCGAGAGCTTGGCGGCCAACTACGCCGCCTACCTGGACTTCCTCTCCCGCTGGGGCGTGATCAACGGGAGGGTGCCGGTGACGGACCTCGTCACCAACGAGCTGATCCCCGAGATCAACCGCCTCGACGCGGGGAAGATCCGTGCCGAGGCGAAGGCCTGGAAGCCGGCCCGCTGACCGGGCCGGGGCTCAGAGCGGGAGCAGGGTCCCCGCGGCGTCGAAGCGGAGCTCGGCCGGCTCGCCGAGGACCGTGAGGGTGCCGCGCTTGGCGATCTCGGGCAGGAGCGACTCCGACACCTCGATCTCGCCGAGCATCAGCGTGTTCTTGATCCGGACCACCCGCGCCTCCCGCTCGGGCACGAGCAGGCCCGTGCACGAGAGCGCGGCCTCGATCGCCTCCCGGTCCGAGTCGAACGCGGGCGGGAGCTTGGCGCCGCCCGGCGAGCAGGCGGCCAGGCAGTTGATCAGCGTGGCCTTCATGTCGATCTTCTCGACGAGCTTGCGCGTCGTGAAGTCCGCGTTGCCGATGCCGGTGGCGTTGCCGTACGTGTTGTCGGTGAGGTCGAGCGCGACGATCCAGAGGATCCGGGGATCGTTCGGGAACGGCTCGTGCGGGTTCGAGGGCCGGCCGATGACGTTCGTGTCCATGCCCGCGCCCGAGATGTTCTTGCCCACCTGCTCGACGATCAGCACCTCGAGCGCCGAGAGCGGGAGCCGGGCCAGGCCCTCCTTCGCCATCTTCAGGAGCCGCCGCTCGCCGGCCTCGAGGTCGGCCGCGCCGAACGCCTCGACGTGCGCCGTCTCGTCGTACCCGTTCTCGACGATGCCGAGGCCGAAGGCGATCTTCGCCTTGGCGAGCATCTCGCGGCCGACTCCGGTGATGACGGTCTCGTAACTGTGGCGGACGTTGGCGCGGTGGTACTGGACGGCGCCCTTGTACTTGCCGAGCCCGATCGTCATCATCTTGAAGAGGCCAGACTCGATCGAGCCCTTGAAGTCCGTATGCGGCTTGATCCGGTTGACGAGGCACACCCAGTCCGCGCCGGCCGCGCCCTTCTCGAGCCACACGGGTAGGCCGAGGGCTTCTCCGACCTGGACGACCTCCATCGTCGCCCGGCACGGCACTCCCATCGTCTTCTCGTTGATCCCGTAGTGGTCGAGGACCGAGAGCTGCCCCTCGGGCGTGCCCCCGCCGTGGCTGCCCATCGCCGGAAAGATGAAGGGCTTGGCCCCGAGCTCCTTGAGGTGGTCGACCGTCGCCTTGACGATCGTCGCGTAGTTGGAGATGCCGCGACTCGACGTCCCGATGGCGACGACGTCACCGCCCCTGATCGGGTGTCCGCACGCGGCGAGCGTGGCGCGGGTGGCGGCGGGGATGTCACTGACCACGGGACGAGCGAAGCGCTGCCGGACCCGGACCATCTTCGGGAGTGCCATAGCGGTCATATACGACGCCGCCCGAGCCAAGTCAAGCCTGAAATACCCGTTTCCGCTTGACTTTTGCCGGTCCGCGCCGGTATACCTAGACCGCTCAAATGGGCCTACATCTGTCCCGGCTTTGGACGGTCTGCCTCGCGACACTCCTCTTCCTCGGCGGCTGTGCATGGCTCAGCGCCAGGCCGCAGCCCGTCCTCCCGGCCGAAGAGCTCTACCGTCTCGGCGAGCAGGACCTCGCGCGGAGTCGCTACGAGGACGCGCGCGGCCGGTTCAAGGAGATCGTGGCCCGCCACCCGGATTCCTCCTACGCGCCGCGCGCGCGCTTCCTCATCGGCGAGACCTATTTCCGCGAGGCCGAGTTCGACAAGGCGGTCAAGGAGTTCGAGGCGTTCCTCGCCTTCTACCCGCAGCACCAGATCGCCGACCTCGTCCAGTACCGGCTCGCGGTGAGCTACTATGACCAGATGAAGCCGGTCGAGCAGGACCAGGCGCTCACCGGGAAGGCGCTGGCGCAGTTCAAGAAACTCGTCAAGGATTACCCGCAGAGTCGCTACGCGTCGGACGCGCTGGCGAAGATCGACATCTGCCGCGGCCGCCTCGCCCAGAAAGAACTGTTCATCGCGCACTACTACTACGACCAGCAGGACAACACCGCCGCCGCCCGCCAGCGGCTCGAAGGCATCCTCAGGAACTATCAGCACACGCTCGTGATCCCGGAGACGCTCTTCCTTCTCGCCGAGGTGAACTTCAGGGAGGCGCGGACCGCCGAGGCGGTGGCGCTGTTCCGCCGGCTGGCCGCCGACTATGCCTATACCGAGTGGGGAAAACGCGCCGGCCAGCGCCTGTCGGTCTCCAGGTGACCCGGTGCCACACGACGTCGTCGACCTGCGCTCCGACACGCTGACCCTCCCCACCCCTGCCATGCGCGAGGCGATGGCGCGGGCGGACGTGGGCGACGACGTGTGGGAGGAGGATCCGACGGTCCAGCGCCTGGAGGCCCTGGCGGCGGGCCTCATGGGCAAGGAGGCAGGGCTCTTCGTGGCGTCCGGCACCATGGGGAACCTCGTGTCCGTGGTCGCCCAGACGCGCCCGGGACAGGAGCTCGTCCTCGACGCCGACTCTCACATCTTCAACTA
>WNFJ01449515.1_pt1 | contig 14773 bp, 13 predicted proteins | sample 5400461 | NCBI WGS metagenome assembly WNFJ01 (sample SAMN13153349, study PRJNA577476) | soil metagenome | isolation source: 115 cm saprolite on Douglas fir-dominated hillslope | place: USA:California | collected 2013-09-17 | reverse complement strand
GATATCCGAATCGGCGACACGGTGGTGATTGAGAAGGCAGGCGAGGTAATTCCCGCTGTGGTTGAAGTTGTGAAACAGAAGCGTCCTCGTGATGCAAAACCGTTCGACTTTGCCGCGCATGTCCATGGCAAGTGTCCAGTCTGCGGCGGGCCCATCGGGCGTGACCCACAATTCGTCGCGTGGCGCTGCGAAAATCTTCATTGCCCGGCGCAGACAACGCGGCGCGTGGAATTTTTTGCGGCGCGCGGTGCACTCGATATCGAAAGCGTCGGCGGAATCGTTGCAGACAAATTGGTCGAACGCGGACTCGTGCGCGAGCCGCTCGATCTTTTTGAATTAAAGGTCGATCAACTTGCCAAACTGAATCTCGGCACTGAAGAAGCGCCTCGGGTTTTCGGCGAAAAGAACGCTACCAAAGCGATTAACGCGATTAAGCGCGCCCGGACTTTGCCACTTTCTCGCTGGATTTTTGCTCTTGCCATTCCGGATGTGGGAAGAACAACAGCAACTCAACTTGCCCGTTTCCACGAAACGGTCGAAGACGTCGCCAATTCGCCGCTGCTTCATGATGTTTTGCAATACCACGAAAAACGGGAAGAGAAGGAGAACGCAAAAGAAATTGCGGATCGGCTCCTCCAATCCGGTTTTGCGAAGCCATCGAAAAGCAAAGCCAAAAAAGGCTGTGGCATTACGACGGAAGTGGGTCCCGTGGTTGCACAAAGCGTCCTGGATTTCTTCGCCTCGGTAGCTGGGAAAAAAATTCTGCGCCGGATAAAAGAAGTCGGGATACACCTCAAGAGCGAAAAAGTCTCAGCAAGAAAAGCGGCGGAGTTGCCGCTGGCGGGAAAAACTTTTGTTCTTACCGGAACGTTACCCTCGATAACGCGGGAAGAAGCGACGGAAAAAATTGAAGCGCTCGGCGGTCACGTCACCGGCAGCGTGAGCAAGAAAACCGATTACGTTCTCGCAGGCGCAGAACCAGGTAGCAAGTTTGATAAAGCGAAGCAACTCGGCATCCGAATTCTCGATGAAGCGGCGTTCCGAAAAATGCTGTGACATTGGAAACGATCCATTGTCATCGCAGACGCACTGCAGCCGGAGACTATCAACCCAGTTTTGGAAGTACTGCCAGCTCTACGGCGTGCGCGGCACCTCTTCTGCACCGAGCGAGAGCGGCATCGCCTGATTCAACGCCGGTGTGGCAGGAGAGGCAACCATTACTCCAGTTCGGCTCGCTGGATGAAGAGTCGCCTGCACATGGAAAGTCAATCTTTGATCTCCGCGCATCACAGTGATCGGGACGCTATCGCCTGCAGTGATGAAGAACGAGGCATCCAACACATCTTCTGGTTGAGTCACCTTTTTCCGGCCTACCTGTAAGAGAATGTCCCCGGGCTTGATCCCGGAGCGGGCGGCCGGCGTGTCCTCCATGATCTTGGTCATTTTCGCTCGAGAACCTTCCACCGGTTGAGCGGCCTCCGAAACATTGATCCCGACCCAGCCGTGCTTGGCCTCGCCGAAACGAACAAAATCGCTGCGGATTTTTTCCGCAGCTTCGATCGGCACGGCATAACACGCCGAGTTGTTCTCGAGCCTGCTGACTACGATGCCAACAACTTCGCCGTTCATGTTCAAGAGCGGCGCCCCGGCTTCCCCACGTTGTGTCGGGAGGTTCACACGCAAGTGGGTGGTGGAAAAATAACGGCCCAGATATTTCTGATCGAATCCTGCGACCATCCCGCAGTTGGGCGTTTCCGGCAGATCTAACGGATAACCGATCGCCACGACTGGGGTCGCGACTCCCAGTTCTTCAGATTTCCCTATCGGCAGCGCCGGCGTGGCCGCATCTATTTTTAGCATGGCTGTCCCGCTACGAATGTCGGCCAAAAGCTGGCGCGCTGGATATTTTTTACCGCCGAATTCGATTGTGAAATTTCCTGCTTCGCCTCCAACTGTGTATGCGGTGTAAAGGGTCCCTGTGGGGTCAATGAAAAATCCGGTGCCGCAAATTTCGCTGTGTTCATCGACACCATGAATCTTCACCACCGCTTTGGCGGCGCGCTGGAAAATGTCTTTAAGCTGATGGCTGATTGCTGCAGTCGATTCTGCCTGCGCAACGGCACGTTCCAAGAGCTCCTTCGTCTGATCGCTAGTTGATGGAGCAGATTGCTCCTGCGCAAAGAGAAGACTCCCGCCTGAGCAGAAGATCAGAGCGAGTGCAAGTATGCTGCGCTTAGAATCGGAAAGTGGGCTCATAACTCACTGGGACGCTATCGAGCACGTAACGCGGTGGGGCTCGGTGAGTCTGGGCGCTTTCATGAAAACTGCGAACCGGCTGCGTCCTGAGAATCTGCGCGGCGACCGGAGATGCAAGGTTCCATTCTCCTTCGGCACTCGCCGGCACAGATATAGCTGGCGGACTCTGGAGAGCGACGCGAGTCGTCTCGGGTTGCTGATAAATCTTTAATGAAATTACACCGGCACAAATCAGGACCGCTGTGACGGCAGCAGGATATGAGGTCAACGAACGAACATTTAGCTGCAACATGAAGTTGTGAGCGCGTTCCAGGCAAATGCGCCAAACCGGCTGGCGAAGCAATTCATCGCGCTGCCGGCGATGAAATTCGTGCAGGAAATTCTCAAAGTATCCGGGCGGCGGTTGCTCGTAGCGCTTCAACCGAAGCAGCCTCGCGATTTCGCTATCGTTGAATTCGTCCATTTTTCAGAGCGGGATTAAGAAACAGGATTTTTCCTAAATTCGTCCAGGTAATTTTGCAACTGCCGATTCGCGTAGAAGAGCCTGGAACGTACCGTTCCTTCCGAGACACGCAAGATTTTACTGATCTCCGCGTGGGGCATCCCTTGAATATGGAACATGGTCACCACGGCTCTGTGTTCATCAGACAATTTCATCATGGCCTCGTTCAATCTTCGCTGTAGCTCGGAGAGATCCGCTTCGCGCACGGGACTACTCGTGGCCGTCAGTTCCATGAATTCCTTGTCGTTTTGAACGCTTGCATCCACATCATCCAGACTCAATTGAAACCGGCGACCGCGCTTCTTGAGAAAATTGAGCGTCATGTTCACCGCGATGGAATGAATCCATGTGTAAAAGGAGGATTTGCCACGGAACCCACGGATTGCTTTGTAGGCTTTGGCGAAAATGTCCTGCAAAAGGTCATTCGTGTCCTCGTGGTTCGAGGTCATGTTGTACACGAGGCCGTAGAGACGCGGCGTGTATTTGATGACTAGCTCATCGAAAGCGCCCGCATCGCCCGCTTGCGTGCGCTTCACCAACTCCTGATCCGGGTCGGTTCTTGGTTGGTCCATCGCCTCGCGCTTAGATTTAGCACGAGCTTCGAAACCGGACGACAACAAATCAGAGATCCGGCGAGCAGGCAACGCGACTGAGGAATTCATCTTTGGCAATAATGCTGCGATCGATCACCGGCGATCGCGGAGCGACATTAACCAGAGCAAGTTACCCAGCGCAGCGATAAATGCCGCCACGTAAGTGAGCGCGGCCGCGTTCAAAACGCTGTTCACGCCGGCAGCTTCCTGTCCTGGCTGCACGACTCCCATTTCACGCAGAATAATTTTCGCTCGGCGTGAAGCATCGAATTCCACCGGTAACGTAATCAACTGGAAAACCACCAGGACCAAATAGCAGTAAATCCCAAGCGTAATCAAACCGGTGATCCTAAAGAAAATACCCCCAATAACGATGAACGGCAGTAGTTGCGACGCGATCATCGTCACGGGCACAATCGCCATCCGCGCTTTCAGCGGCGCGTATGCCCTGGCGTGCTGAATGGCGTGACCGGTCTCATGCGCGGCAATGCCTAGTGCCGCTACTGAAGGCGTGTGATAGACATTGCTCGACAAGTGCAGTTTCTTGTCCCTCGGATCGTAATGGTCCCCAAGAAAATCGTTCGTCTCCACAACTTCCACATCAGGTATTTGGGCCGCGCGCAGGATATCCTGCGCGCACTCCGCACCGGTGATGTTCGAGCTCGCCCGTACCTCGCCCCATTTTCGGAACGCACTGGTCACCCGAATCTGCGCCCAAATCCCGAGGATCAATGGGACGCCGATGTAGAGCAGCCAGTGAGATCCAAGACCAAAACCGTATGGAGAAAACATGTCGACTTTAATTTAGCGTGGCAAAGCGAATTGTCACTTTGCCGCAGCGAAATTAGACGCCGAGAGACGTTGCGCGTTCATTTACACCAAGGGGCGGCGGCTTCCCGGCCGCCGACTAAATAGACGGCAGTCGCCCAGACTGCCGCTCCTTGAAACCCACCTAAATTTCCAACTGCTTGGGAAATCGGGACAGAATTCTGCACCCCGTTTTGGTAACCAAAACCACATCTTCGAGGCGCACTCCACCGAGCCCGGGATAATAAAGCCCCGGCTCAACGGTGAGCGCTTGCCGATCTTTCAGGGTCACTTTCTGCAAACGCGGATGCTCATGAATCTCCAGGCCCAGACCATGCCCGGTGCCGTGAAAGAATCCCACTCGTCTGCCCTTGCGAATCTCGGTCGGAAAACCGCGGCTGGCGAAAAATTCCTGGATCGCCCTGTGAATTGTCATCCCGTCAACGCCGGCTTTGATTCTCCTTAGGGCGAGCGCTTGTCCACCTTTCACAGTTTCCCAAAGTTGTCGTTGCGCGTCGCTCGCGCGCCCGCGCAGCACAGTGCGCGTCATATCGCCAAAATATCCGGTCTTCGCGTCACGCGGGAAGACATCCAGAATAATCAATGAATCCGCGTACAGCGATCCGGAGCCGCGCTCATGTGGATCGCACGCCTGATCGCCACCGGCGACAATTGTGCCATTAGGACTGCCGCCCGCGCGCAAAATCGTGGAATCAATTTCGGCCCGGAGCGTTTCAGAAGTCAGCGTTTTACCGCGCCAGCGTAATCGTTTTCCGGAGGCGGGTTTGGCTTGCTTCAGCACTTCAATCGCGCGTTTGAGCCCCTTTTCAGTGATTCGCAAGGCATGTCCCATCATTTCGACTTCCGTGTCTGATTTCGCTTCACGCTCCGGCCAGAAGATTCCGTTCGCTGCGCGAACACGGATTTTGTTCGCTGTAAGTTCCTCCGCGTAGCGAAGCGGGAAATTTGCCGGAACGGTTGCGGATCTTACGCCGCGTTTCTTGAGAAAACGGACGAGAACTTTTTCATAGGGCGGCGCCTTTTTGGATTTTCCCTGCACTTCGTTCTCAAGCTCGCTGAACATGACGAATTCATCCGCGTCGGCCTGTTTGCGACCACGATCGATTTCCAAATCGCTCAAGACCAGAGTGCGCTTGCCGTTGCGCTCGAGAAAAATGAACGGATCAGGCGCCCAAAACTTCGTCGCGTAAAGCATGTCCGGATCGGTCTCGCTTGCAGCAACGATAAGGCGCGCTGGTTTTGTTTTCGTTTTACTCATTGTGACCTCTATTTTCCTCGGCAACCTCGGTGGAGCAAGTTCTCATTAACACCCTGCTTTAGCTGGGTGTCAGAGGCGAAGTAGCTCCTAACTGCTTTAGCAGTTTCTCGGATCACAGAAACCGCTAAAGCGGTTCTCTTCATTGCCGCGGGACGCCACTGTGCTGAAGCACAGTATTAATGAGAAACGTCGCTTTAGCCTCTTCGCACCACTTCCAATTGCTTTCGTAAAATCCAATGCAGCAGCACCAGCAATCCCAGCGTAGATAGAATCAGAACTAGTGTGTTGAAGGTAAACACGCCAATTTTGAATCCGAAATAACGTTTCTCCAGACCGAAGAACACGTTCGGTTTTTTGTCCCTGCGATAATCGTTTTGTTCCATCTCGGCCTTTGAAATCAAATCGGAAACCTTCTGGTTAACGTAGATTTGTTCGGCCGTGACCGGACCGTTCGCGTCCTTGAAGAGTGACCCATCGAACCCTTGTTTTCCGGCGATGACGGGATCGACCAGCTTCAGATAATGATCGATCTCTTTAGCAGAAGGTGCTTCGAGCCCCGAGAGCAATGCCAGGACGTCCTTTAAGTCGTTGAGACGCGCGCGCTGCTCGGGTGTGTTCGCTTTGGGCGCGAGCTTTCGCGTGAGCGGATTGAGTTTGGCCTGAGCGACAACCATCTCTTCGTACGACCAGCGCATGGCGATGAACTGGCAGACCAACGGCACCTGCAGCTTGCTCTCCGTTTTCAGGGTCTTGTCCGTGCTCGGATGTTCAGAAATCCAATGTGAAAGCGAGTGAAGCAGACCGACGTTCCGGTTCATGTCTTCGTATTTGATGAGAGCGCCACCCATGATGATCTGCGGAATCAAGACGAGCGGAACGATGTTGGCCGCCGTTTTCGGGTCAGCCACGAGCGAAGAGATGAGCAAACCCAGCGCTACGCCACTCATCGCGGTCATGAACATGATCCCGATATCTATCCAGAACATTCCGCGGATTTGCAGGAGGGAATTGCCGATGAGAACAAAAAGAATGCACTGAATAAGGGCAAACACTCCGAGCGTGAGCGTCTTCGAAATGACATAGTACGATAAGCGAACCTTGATATTGCGCTCGCGTTGGAGCACAGGCCGGTCCCGGATGATGTCATCAGCGCTATTGGTCAGGCCAAGAAACATCGCCACGATGAGACCGAGAAATAAATATGTCGGGATGTGATAAGCAGAAGCGAAATCGTATGTCCCGTTTTCTGAATAGCGCAGGATTGTGGCGATCAGCAGCGCGAGCACAGGCGAAACTCCGATCGTGATGACGAGGTTCGCGCCGTTGCGCAGTTTGCTCAGAAAAGAACGGCGCAGCAACGTGCGAAATTGCGTCCACTCATCATGCCACCGAAGTGGAAGCCGTTTTCTTTGAACCGGCGCGACGGGTAACGGTCCGGCCGGCTCCTGACGCAGCGAAACTTGCTTGACGTCCTGAATCAATCGGAACGCTTCGTACTTGTCGCGCCAGAATTCCGGCGAATAACGGCGCGACGCGACGAGCTGGCCGCGGCTGTTTTCTTCGTAAATGATGTCGCCACTTAAATCGCGCAACGGCGTCTCCAGCACATCAAAAATGAATTCCGGCCGGGTTGTTCCACACGATGGACAGGCGCCCAATTCCGCCCCGAACTGATGTTGGTGTTCCGCCTCCGCAAAATAGCGGAGCATATCCGACGGCGTTCCGAAAAACACGAGGCGTCCGCCTTTGTCGAGCAGGATCGCTTTGTGAAACATTTGAAAGAGTTTCGAGCTCGGCTGGTGAATGGTAACAATGACGATTTTGTTGTGCGCGAGGCCCCGAATAATTTCGATAACGTGCTCGGAATCTTTTGAGGAAAGGCCGGAAGTCGGTTCGTCGAATAAATAAACATCGGACATCCCGATCATATCGAGTCCGATGTTGAGGCGTTTCCGCTCGCCACCGCTAAGCGTTTTGCTCTCGGGACTGCCGACAACTGCATCACGCCGTTCGCCCAATCCGAGCTCAATTAGTTTCGCATCGAGGCGCCGGGTGCGATCGCGCCGTGAGAGATGCGGCGCGCGAATCGTCGCCGCAAACAGCAGGTTCTCGCCGATTGTGAGATGTTCGTCGAAGGCGTCCTGCTGGGGCATATAACTGACGTACTGCTTCAAGACGTCGAGATTCTGATAGAGCGACTGCCCGTTGAGGACGACATCTCCGCTCGTAGGCTGCAGCTGACCGGCAAGCACTCTCATCAACGTGCTCTTTCCCGAACCGCTCGCGCCCATCACGCAAACAAGCTCGCCACGTGTGATGCTAAACGATATTCCCTCCAGGCCGGTCTCGCCCTTGCCAAAATGGTGCGTGACTTCGTTTACTTCGAGGGTGCGAATGATGTTGCGCTCTTCCTCGATGATTCGTTCCGAAAAGTTGCACCGCAAAACCTGTCCTACATCGATTCGAATCGTATCGCCGTTCTTAAGCTGCGCTGTCGTGCGCACTGTCTCGTCACCCACCATGATCGGCCGATCCGCTTCGATGACCTCAAGGACCCCCACCCGCTGGTCGTAGTCGCAGAAAATCTTCAAGACCACATCACCGCTCGTGCCCGGCGACAGCAGAATATCGTCAGCCTCAAGCCGGCTCGGGTCGTTCGACACCAAATATTCCGATTTGGAGGCCTTGAGCTGGAATCGTCCACCGAGGGCGCGAGCGCGCCGGCGCAGATCGCTTAAATCCATTTCGCTGTCGTTGTGGAAAATGATCCTGTCCTCGAGTGTGGCCTCGACCTGTGTGCCGGCTTTCAATCTGACGCCGTTGAGCTCGGCATTCACATCCCGCAACGCCTTCACGCGCACGTTCAATCCAAAGGTGACCCGCAGTGCGCTTTCACGCGTTCGCGAGCGTTCCAGTTCCACTTCATCCGATTCCTTGTTTACGCGGATGAAGATTTGTGGGAGCGAAACGTTCTTCTTGGCGTTGAAATACTGCGCCAGTTCCTGATAGCTGAGCACCTGGTCGCCCACCAAAATGCGCTGGCCAGGATAAATTCGGCAGAAGCCGCCGCGCACCAAGGGTCTCCCGCGCACCGAGACGTTCTGGCCGCTGTAATTTTTCAACAAGATCAGATCGTGATAGCGAAACGCCATCAGGTGATCGGCTTCACTGAGATTCTTGAATATTATATCTGCCTTGCCGTTGGGCCCGAAAGACAGCGATTCCAGTGGTGACGCGCCATGCTGATAGATCGAGGGGTCCGAATCCTCTGACGCGTTGAGTTGATAAACGATGTCGATTGCTTGCGCGGCCATCCCCATCTGCGACATGAACGAATAAAAGGCGACCACCTGTTCCTGCTTCAAACCGGCCTGCGAGATCAGATCGTACAGCTGCACCCCGAGCATGATCTTGCGTTCGGTGCTCAGTTGCGCGCCGAGCTTTTGAGCCATGGCAGCGAGATCCTGCTGCTCGTAAAGCGCCTGGCGGAACAACTGTCGCAGCTCCGAGTAAACCGCCTCTGGGTAATCGTAACGCAGGAAACCAAGACTTGAGTCAATCTCTTCCTCGAGGATGACACCGTCCGCCTTGGTAAAACTCGCCAGTACTTGGATCAACAGGGGCAACAAATTTGGCCCCTCCGAAACGCTGCGAGGCTTGCGCATTGCCCGGCGCATCCAGCGCCGGCCGGTCCGTCGCACTCGATAAGCAAAGGGGGTCACCCGCTGTACAGCGCGGTCGATCTTGTCTGCGACTGATGAAATAAGCTCTGCCATGTTAGACTAGGGTGCAGATTTTAACCGAAACCGGCAAGCGACGCAATGCGCGGCCGCGAATACAGAAGTGTAACAAATGACGAAATCCGAACGACCAAGCTCAAACGGGTGACTAATGATCTAATGACAAACGATTCTGATCTGCTTCAAGGCTGCGGCGGCGGCCAGCTTGCACGCGACAGCTTCGCCTGTTTTGCATTGCCATTTGTTCATGGTAATTTTTAACCTCATTAACAGTTTTTATGCCTCAGTTCGATCGCAACTCTCAAAAGGAGAATAAATCTCGCGGAAGCGAACCCAATTTTAATTGGCGCGGCGTTATTCTCATCGTGATCGCTTTCAGCCTGATTGCGATGGCGATGCTCTTTTATCGTGGCGGGATGCAGCCTGTCGAAGACGTGCCGTATAACCGTTTTCTCGAGCTGCTGGAGAACAAACAGATTGTTAATGACAAGAATTATCCGCTCCAGCTGGTGGTAGAAGACGGACGACCGACACAAACACTGCGCGGCGCTTACATCCGCCAGGGAATCGGTGCGGCGCCGTCCCAGCCGGTGCCCTTTCGGACCACAGTCTATCTAACCTTCACAAATAATTTGCAGGAGAAACTCGCTGCCGCCGGCATGCAACCCGCCATCAAAACGGAATCCAATATGCTGGCGCAAACCGTGGTTGGTTTTCTACCAATCGCCCTATTCTTGCTGGTCCTTTATTTCCTGTTTCGCCAGCAAATCCGCATGGCTGGCAAAGGCGCCCTTAATTTCGGCAAATCCAAAGCGCGCATGCTAGCCCGCGACAAGAACAAGATCACGTTCCGCGATGTCGCTGGTGTCGAGGAAGCCAAGGACGAAGTGCAAGAGCTCGTTGAATTTTTGCGCGACCCGAAAAAATTTCAGAAGCTTGGTGGTCGCATTCCAAAGGGAGTGTTGATGGTTGGGCCACCCGGTACCGGCAAAACGCTGCTGGCGCGCGCCATCGCAGGTGAAGCGGATGTTCCGTTCTTTTCTATCAGCGGCTCGGATTTTGTTGAGATGTTTGTCGGCGTCGGCGCTAGCCGCGTCCGCGACATGTTCGAGCAAGGCAAGAAATCCGCGCCCTGCATCATTTTCATCGACGAAATTGACGCGGTCGGGCGTCACCGCGGTCACGGCGTAGGCGGCGGGCACGACGAGCGCGAACAAACGCTAAATGCGTTGCTCGTCGAAATGGACGGGTTTGATACGCAAGAAGGCGTGATCATTATCGCTGCTACGAACCGCCCTGATGTGCTCGACCCCGCGTTATTGCGCCCGGGACGTTTCGATCGCCAGATCACAGTCAATCTCCCTGATGTAAAAGGACGCGAAGAAATTTTGCGCGTGCACGCCAAAAAAGTGAAACTGGCCGAAGGCGTTGATCTGGCAGTGGTCGCGCGCGGCACACCCGGTTATTCCGGCGCTGAACTTGCCAATGTGATCAACGAAGCGGCATTGCTCGCAGCACGTCGCGGGTTAAAGGGCATCACGCTCGCCGAACTGGAAGAAGCGCGCGATAAAGTTCGCTGGGGCAAGGAGCGCCGCAGTCTTGCGCTCAGCGAAAAAGAGAAAACGAACACGGCCTATCACGAAGCGGGTCACGCATTGTTGCTCGAACTACTTCCCCACACGGAACCGCTGCACAAAGTCACCATTATCCCGCGCGGACCGTCACTTGGATCGACCATGTGGTTGCCTGAAGAAGACAAATACACCAATCGCAAGAACGAGTTGCTCGCCGGTCTGGCAGTCAGCATGGGCGGCCGCGTTGCGGAGGAAATCATCTTTGGCGACATCACAAATGGGGCACGTGGCGACATCAAAATGGCCACGGCAATTGCGCGCCGGATGGTTTGCGAATGGGGCATGAGCGAGAAGATGGGCATGGTCGAATATGGCGATCACGAGGATTACGTTTTCCTGGGCCGCGACATTTCGCGCGCGCGCGATTACAGCGAGGCGACTGCCGAGCAAATTGATCAGGAAGTGAAAAAACTGCTCGATGACGCGTATCAGCTGGCCAAGGCAACGCTCACAGCCAATCGCGACAAGCTCGAGGCAATCGCAAAGGCGCTGCTGGAATTTGAAACGCTCGACGGCTCACAACTTAAAGAGATCGTCGACCACGGCCGCCTGATTAATCCGCCGCCAGGCGCAGCGCCGCCTTCCGGCAAAAAAATGCCGGCCGAAAAACCGCCCAAGCCCGCCGCTCCCCGGCGCCCTCGGCGGCGCGCCAGCGTAATCTGCATTCGACGTTGGGCGTTGAGCGTTCGCCGTTTTCCTCCGCCTTAATTCAGAGGGCTCTTCGTGCCGACCCGTTGCCGGAAAACGGTTACGATATCCGTACTGTGCAGGGACTCTTCGGCCACAGACATTTCTACGGCGATGATTTACACGCACGTCCTGAACAAACCGGGTCTTGCTATCTGCAGCCCGCTGGACGACCAACAGCTAACAGGGAGGCGGCCCCCGATTCCGAGTTAGACGAAATTTTTCTTCTAATTCTCGTTAGACCTAAGTCGTGGACAACTACCCGACACCAACCTATCTGCGCAACCACGAATCCGTTGTGGCCGCGTTCGGCTATTGGCCCCACCTTCCATGATTCACCGGTGCTCGCCTTTACGCGCGCAGAGCCCCCGAAGGACACCATCGCGCTCGAAGTTCAAGCTTGGGAGATGACAGACGAAGTAGACGCGCGTGGTTATTTCGTCACACTCAAGCATCACCTTGTACATTTCGCCTTTTCGGACATTGTGAAGACAGATTTGGAGCAGAACAAGGCGAACAAGGCAATAATGTAACGAAGGTAGCGGGACGTTGGTGTCTGGAATTCAGGCCTTCGCATGATGAAGACGAAGCCAAAAATGGAGGCAGCGAATACGAAGGACATGCGGGCGACAAATAGAATGATGTGGCCAACGAACGCGTTACGAAGCGGCGGCAGCGGCGGACGAAGTCGATCGCGTATCCAATAACCCGCCTGCATCAACGTGATCGCCGACAACGACCAGATCAAATTTTCAAGTCGCGCTTCATGCCCGCCCGGGTCTAGAAGAACTTGCCTGAAAAGCGGAAGGGCATACCAGAAAAGGATGGCCGCTCCTATCGTTTGTATGGCGAACAAAAGAAGTAGCGCGAGGCTTCGCCGACAGTGTGCGATGTGCGCCCTGAGGCGCCTATCGGATCCTGTGGTTCTATCATTGAGGTGTAACGTAGCGCACAATGCGAGCGACGGGACCGCAAATCAGCAGATATAGCATGATTGAAAGACAGCGGCCACAATTACCGGCGACGATCACTTCACGCATTCAACAATCCATGTCTCCTCGAACAAATGTTTTGACTAACCAGTGCGACATCGGATATACGCCTCTTTCCAACGGAAGCCGCCGGAGAGAAGTTCTTGCTTAGCGGCGAAAATAAATCAAAGGAGACACACAACTATGAAGGATGCTAAGAAAATCGTAATTCTACTGTTTGCCCTCGGCGTGATGACAGGATTCACGCAGGCGGCTACTCATCAATCAACGCCAGACGCGACCTTGCGGCTGAGCGGGGGTTCATTTGCCGCTGGAATAGGTTTCAGCTGGGGGTCGGGGACCCTCACTTACAAGGGGAAAGATTATCCCGTCTCCGTAAAGGGGCTGTCGATAGGTAAAGTCGGGATTACCGGCAGTTCCGCTTACGGCGAGATTTACAACCTCAAGCATCTTCGAGATTTCAACGGTCATTATCACATGGGTGCCGCGGGGAGCCGCGGAGTCACTCTTGCCGCTGGGCGAACGGCCACTGCTATGACAAATCAGACCGGTGTGACGGTCCTGCTTTCCTCCACACAAAGGGGCGTTGATGTTAACGCCGCCGGTGCGGGGGTTGACATGCAACTTAAGAGGTAACGAGGTTGCCCGATAAATAAATCTGAGCGCGCCGCCGACTCCGCACTCAGCAATCGCTCGAATGGCCGAGCTTTCCTCACCCATCGCGACAAGCCTTATTTTTTAGTACAGAAAATCTTGTAACGTGTTTAGAGGCGCAATTATTGACCGAATTCTCGTTAGACCTTGTAGATCTTGCTTTTCATCTCCGTTCAATCCGCGCGCGATTGTTACATTTTCGTGACAGACGAAAGATACTATTGACGCCAGCGGTCGACGCGTTCTCTACTTGCAAGTCGCAGCCAGTGAACGCACAACGAACCATGAAAAACAGAATAACTAACTCAAGCCTGATTCTCATCTTGGCCGCCGGGGGCATCATTTTCTTTGCCGGCTGCGCCAGCATGGAAACAGACAAGACAGACAAGACCAAATCGTTACTCTCCGCAGCCGGCTTCCGTATGCGCACTCCACAGACCGCAAAGCAAAAGGAGCTCTACGCTGCGCTTCCGAGCAACAAAATCGAACGGGGCACAGCGAAGGGCAAAGTCTTCTATGTCTTTAAAGACGAGAAAGCCGGCGTCGCCTATGTCGGCGGAGAACCCGAACATCGACGGTATCAGCAGCTCTGTATGCAGCAGCACGTCGCCCAGGAACCGGAAGAGGAGATGAGTCACCCCTTCGGCGGGAGTTGGTCCAGCCAATGGGGCCCGGCCCGCGAGCCATAAGCCTTAAGCCGGCGCAAGGCCAACAACCGTTCGCATCACGTTAGGAAAGCTGGCAAAATTTAAGGGCGGTTCCCGATAAAACGAATGCATGAGTTCTTCATTATCGGGACACCCGGCTGAAGTGAGCAAGTCGAAATTGCTCGATCACGCGCCGGGAGTAAAAAACTTACCACTCCTTGAAATCGCCCACGTGCTCGTGCGTTTCGGTCACGTTCTCTATAAAATTGCCGATTTATGAAACGACTGGGAAATCATCGCTGACAATCTTAGCAAAGCCGGATGGAGTTGGGGCTGTGTCTTAGCGATTGATTCCAAGGGGCGAACGATCTGGATTGCAGACGCGCATCGCGACAACGGGGAGCGGTAAGCTGCTGAACGAAGTATTCCGCTAGTGTTTGCTGTGGCGCTCGGTATTGCCTGTTTTGTTCCGGCGCCAGCTTCGGCTTATTATTACCTTGGACGGTATTATCGATATAATTATCGAGGGCATTACTACCGATATCACTATCACGGGCACCACTATCGGCACCGGACCTGGGTTGTCGCCGTCAATGGGCGTGCAGGGTATTATCGCTATTGGTAAACGGATTATTGTGCGCACCGCGCTTCACCATTCTTTGAAAGCACGGGCATAAACTGCTGCTATTGACAGCACGTATGACGTGCTGTGATATATCTAAACATTCAAGGAGGATTCGTGCGACGAACGACATTAGGGATCGGGCTCGTGTTCCTTGCTTTTGCTGTCTCAGCATCGGCCCTCGCGCAAAGTTCCTCCGACACCCCGGGTAAGAAGGCCCCGGCCGTTCAGACGGCGGAATCGCAGGCCGCGATGACGCCGGCCTCGGCCTTGGAGAAGCTGAAGAAGGGTAACGCTCGCTTCGTTGAGAAGAACATGCGGAGTCGCGACTGGCTGGCCAAGGTGTCAGCGACTGCGGGC
>WNFJ01642794.1_pt1 | contig 14775 bp, 10 predicted proteins | sample 5400461 | NCBI WGS metagenome assembly WNFJ01 (sample SAMN13153349, study PRJNA577476) | soil metagenome | isolation source: 115 cm saprolite on Douglas fir-dominated hillslope | place: USA:California | collected 2013-09-17 | reverse complement strand
CCGCCCACCCCGGCCGAAGTCGATGCCTTCCTGGCCGACAAATCATCCCGGGCCTACGAGAAGGTTGTGGATCGGCTGCTGGGCTCGCCGCGCTACGGGGAGCGCATGGCCAGCCGCTGGCTCGATGCCGCCCGCTATGCCGACACCAACGGCTACCAGACCGACGGCGAACGCATCATGTGGCGCTGGCGCGACTGGGTCATCGAGGCCTTTAACAACAACATGCCCTTCGACCGCTTCACCATCGAGCAGATCGCCGGCGACATGCTGCCGGGAGCCACGCTAGAGCAGAAGATCGCCACGGGTTTCAATCGCAACCATCGCGGCAACTCGGAGGGGGGCGTCATCCCCGAGGAATACGCCGTCGAATATGTCGTCGATCGCGTCGATACCACCTTCACGGTCTGGCTGGGGCTGACCATGGGCTGCGGCAAGTGCCACGACCACAAGTATGATCCGATCAGCCAGAAGGAGTTTTACCAGGTTTTCGCCTATTTCAACAATGTGCCGGAGAAGGGCAAGGCGATCAAGTACGGCAACTCGCCGCCTTATATCAAAACGCCGACGCGGGAACAGCACAAGCAACTGGAGATAGCCAGTTCGAAGTTGCAGACGGCCCGGCAACATTTTCGCAGTCTTGAGCCGGAAATCGCCGCCGCTCAGGCGAAATGGGAGCAAACCGTTGATATCCGCAAAGCAGTTTCCTGGAATTTGACCACCGGCCTGGTGGCCCACTACCCGCTCGATGGCAACACGGCTAATTCCAGCAATGGCCGGAAGGGTAAGTTCCTGGAGGGCGCGGCGCGCTATGTTCCCGGTCCGCTGGGCCAGGCCGCCCGCTTCGACGGCAAAGGCTTCGTCGATGCCGGCAATGTCGCGGACTTCGGCTTCTTTGACAAGTTTTCCCTAGCGGCCTGGATCAACCCGGCAGGCAAGCATGGGGGAACTATCCTGTCACGCATGACCGACAGCGACAAGGCCGAAGGCTACAGCATGGTTCTGGAAGCCGGCCATATCCACGTCAACCTCATCAAGCGCTGGTTAGACGACGCCATTCGCGTCCAGACCGAAAAGCCGGTTTCGGCCAATCACTGGCACCACGTCATGGTCACCTACGACGGCAGCCGGCTGGCCCAAGGCATCAAGATTTACGTCGATGGCGAGTTGCAAAAGCTCAAGGTCAACCTCGACGATCTGAACCAGTCGTTCCAAACCAAAGAGCCGTTCCGGATCGGTCACGGCGGCGGTCCGGACAGCGGCTTTTATGGAGCCATCGCCGACGTGCGTGTTTACGATCATGTTGTTTCCGCGGCGGATGCCGGCCTGGTCGCCGAGACGGAGCCAATCAACGCCATCGTTGCCATTCCTGGGGAAAAGAGGAGCCGGCGCCAGGCCCACAAGCTCCGCACTTATTTCCTGGAGAAACTCGCGGCGCCCGCAATCAAGCAAGCCCGGCGAAATCTGCTCGATCTGGAAAAAGCATATGAAAAGCTGGATGAAAGCATTCCCACCACGATGGTGATGGAAGAGATGAAGACGCCGCGGCCGACGCATGTCCTGATCCGGGGCGAATATGAAAAGAAGGGCCCGCGCGTCAGTCCCGGAGTGCCGGCCAGCTTGCCCCCTTTGCCCGCCGGAGCCCCCAATAATCGCCTGGGGTTCGCACGCTGGCTGGTTCATCCCGCAAACCCGTTGACCGCGCGGGTGGCGGTCAATCGCTACTGGCAAATGCACTTCGGCCAGGGATTGGTCAAGTCGGTCGAGGATTTCGGCTCGCAGGGGGATTGGCCTACCCATCCCGAGTTGCTCGACTGGCTGGCGCGCGCGTTCGTCCGCACCGGCTGGGATGTCAAGGCCATGCACCGGTTGATCGTCCTCAGCGCCACGTATCGGCAAGCATCGAAAATGACGCCGGAGCTGATCCGCAAAGACCCGGATAATCGCCTGTTGGCTCGCGGCCCGCGCGTGCGGCTGTCGGCCGAGATGATTCGCGATCAGGTTCTATTCGTCAGCGGCCTCCTGGTGGAGAAGCTGGGGGGGCCCTCGGTCAAGCCGTACCAGCCTGCCGGTCTGTGGAAAGAGCTGGCCGACGAGAACTATGGCCAGGACAAAGGCGAAAAACTCTATCGCCGCAGCCTGTACACTTTCTGGAAGCGGACGATCCCGCCGCCGGCGATGATGACCTTCGATGCCGCCGGCCGCGAAACCTGCGTTGTCCGCCAGGGCCGGACCAACACCCCTCTGCAAGCCTTGAACCTGATGAACGACGTGACCTATGTGGAAGCCGCTAGAAACCTGGCCCAGCGCGTCATGCTGGAGCGTAAAACGGTGGCAGAACGCCTATCCCTGGCCTTTCGCCTGGCGACAGCGCGCCAGGTGCGGCCAACGGAATTAAAGATCTTGCAAAACGGCCTGGAACAACACCTGGCGACCTACCAGAAGGATCGGCAAGCGGCCCTGAAACTGGTGAGCGCGGGAGAATCGCCAAGGAACATGCGGCTCGACAGCGCCGAGTTGGCCGCCTACACTGCCATGGCTGGCTTGATCTTGAATCTCGATGAGGTGGTGACCAAGGAGTAGATTTTCTTCGTGAAATATCCCATTGACCAAACCCCTTATCAAAAGGATCCCAGAAGCGCACCGATTAGTGACAAAACTCCGGACGGGGGATATGTTTATGTCCAAGATACAAGCGGCATTGTCCATGCACTGCCGGATGGTCCCCACACGCATCCCCTAGTTTTAGGCGGAGGGCAACCCGCCAATTATGCTGGGGATCTCACGGTTCAAAAAGGAAAAATCATCGATGTCACTAATTTGTCCGGAACATTTCAATTCGATGATGAGGCAGGTTTGAAGGAAGTTGCCGAACAACTCCGTAAGCAAGGATTATCCGTGGAGCCAGGAACAGTTCGGTTTTTCCCAGGTGATGGATCATCCCCCATTATTTTGGAATAATAGTATTGAAACCCAAAAATCTGGAGATATGGTCATGGCCATGAAAATTGCCATCCTCGAAGATAACCTGGAAAGAAAGGCAGCCATGCTGGATTGCCTGCAGGACAAATTCTATCAATTTGAAAAAAAGTTTTTCGATAACCCGGCCGATATGATCGATTTCCTCAAGGACCACCTGCAAGATACCATTGCCATTTCTCTCGATCACGATCTGGAACTGATACCTGCGCCGGAAGGAAAGGCGACCGATCCAGGAACGGGCCGGGAAGTTGCTGATTTTCTTGCTCAAAAAAGCCCATCCTGCCCGGTCATTATCCACACAAGCAATTCTACTGCGGCCTCAGGGATGGAAATGGTATTGCAGGAAGCTAACTGGAAAACTTTTCGGGTGTGTCCGTGTGGGGATCTCGACTGGATTGCCGATCAGTGGATTCGAACTCTGCGCCAGGCCATTGTACGTACCATGGCACAGCCAAGAAAAAACCCTGTTTAGGAGATCATGCGATGCGCATCTTGAGCATGAAAGCAATGGTCGGGGCCCTTTCGGTCCTGGCGGCGGCTTGCCTCTTTGCTTGGCTGGCGGAATTCACTCCGCTTGCTGCCGGGCCGATCAATCCGCAAGTTTACAAAAAGGAGTTTGAAAAAGCGAAGAAGGACGCCGACCTGGTGGCCAAGGTCCGCGTGCTGGCGGCGGTTTGCGCCGAGGCCAAAGGCGAGAAGGCTCGCACTGTCACCTTGCAGGTCTCCTTGCAAGTGCTCGACGTGGAAAAAGGCGCGGCCAAGAAGAACGATGTTCTGGTGGTCAGCCACGAAGTTGGGCTCCCGACCGGGCCGGGACCGCGTTCCTATGGCTATATGGGGGCATTGCGGCGCTTTCCTTTTACCCCCGGCGTCGAAGGGGATGTGGCCTTGCGCTGGGACAAGGAACGCAAAGGTTACGTCAACGTGGCCGGCTGGGTGGAGATGCCGAACAACGCGAGTATCCCCACCGAAGTCGGCCAGGCCTTCGTCGCCGGGGACCCCGCCCCGAAGAAATGATGATGCGTAATCGCGCCCTGGTCCTCCTGATGTTGGCCGCTCTGCCTGGTCCGGTTCGAGCAGACGCCCTGGCCCGGCTCAAGGCGGACAAGCTCGAAGCGGTCCACCAGGCGGTGCAGTCTCTGCGCGCGCAATGGCACAAACTTCCACAAGCCGGCCCATTCAAGGATTACCGGGCCAATCTGCACGTCCATTCGGCCCTGTCGCATGACAGTCGCGGCACCCTTGCGGAGATCGTCGCCGCCGCCAAGAAAACCGGCACTCGCGTCCTCATGTTCACGGAGCATCCCGCGGACCATTACGACTTTTTCAAGGACGGTCATCGCGGCCTCAAGGACGGCGTGCTCCTCATTCCCGGAGCGGAGACGCAGGGCTTGCTGGCCTTTCCGACCGGTTCGGCCCAGGAGTTTTCCGACCTGGTGCGCCGCCGCAATGGACTCACCTTCCTGTCCCACCTGGAGGAGCGCATGGACTGGGAAATCCGCGGCCTGACCGGCACGGAAATCTACAACACCCATGCCGACTTCAAGGACGAAAAGAACCTGCAAGCCGCCCTGCGCAAGCCGCTCTGGCTCCTATCGATGATCGACCTCTTCCGCAAGTATCCGCAGGAGGCGTTTTCCGCCTTGCAAGATTACCCGGCCGATTATTTGAAGCGCTGGGACCAGCTCTGCGAAAAAGCCCCGCATACCGGGGTGGCCGCCAACGATTCCCATCAAAACGTCGGCTTGTTGATCCGGATGATGGAAGGAGACAAGGCCCGCTTCGAGGACGCCCTGGGCAAAAAGCTGTTCGAGCTGCCTCTCTCGGTCCTCGAAGCCGTGTCGATCTCGGGCAAAGGCAAAAAGGTTGGCGATGTCCTCTTTCAGGCGCGGCTGGACCCTTACGAGAACAGCTTGCGACACGTCGGCACCCACCTTTTGTTGAAGGAGCTGAGCGAAAAGGCGGTATGGGAGGCGCTCGAGGCGGGCCGGGCCTACGTTGCCTTCGATTGGCTGGCTGATGCCACGGGCTTTGATTTCGCGGCCCAATCCGGAAAAGAACGCCACGAAATGGGCAGCCGGCTGACATTCAAAGCCGGCCTGAAAGTGCATGCTCGCGCGCCCCTGCCGGTGAAATGGAAGCTCTTGCGCCAGGGCAAGGTGGTGGCGGAAGCAAACGGCCGGACACTGGTGGCGCCGGTCACCCAGCCCGGCATCCACCGGGTCGAGGCCTGGCTGGAGATCGCCGGTGAACCCATGATCTGGATCCTGTCCAACCCCTTGTACATCCGTCAAGGCCCTTGAACGATCAGGATTGAATGCGCGAATCTACTTTTTCGGGACCGCAGAAACGAGTTAATTCAACCCATGTTTACCAATCCCATCTTGACGCCGGATGAGCTGCGACGGATTGCGAGCCGGCTGCCGCGGGTGTCGCTGGCCCATTTGCCGACGCCGCTTGAGGAAATGACTTGCTTCTCTCGCTGCCTGGAAGGGCCGCGGATTTTCATCAAGCGCGACGACTGCACCGGCCTGTTGTTCGGCGGCAACAAGACCCGGCACAACGAGTTTCTGCTAGCCGAAGCCCTGCGGCAAAAGGCTGACGTGCTGATCTGGGGCGCGGGGGTGCAATCGAACAACTGCCGGCAAACGGCGGCGGCCTGCAACAAGCTCGGCCTGGAGTGCCACTTGTACCTGACCCGCGCCGCCCACAACGACGACATCCAGGGCAATCTCCTCCTCGATCACCTCATGGGGGCCAAGGTTCACATCATCGATACGCCCCTGGGACCCGAGTTGGACGACCTGCTCTTGGCCAAAGCGCAGGAGATGCGGCAAGCGGGGCGCCGACCGTTTGTTTGGGACCGGATCACGGGCCGGCCGCTGGCCGCGGTCAGCTATGCCCTGTGCCTGGTGGAGATCTTGGAGGGGATTCGCCGGCGTGGCGTGGAGCCGGCGGTGATCTACGCCGCCGCCGCCGGGGCGACCGGAGCGGGCCTGGCCCTGGGCAAGGCGATCCTTGATTTCAAAGGCCGCATCCGCTTGCTGTGTCCGATCCGCTGGCCCTGGGATACTGCCGCAGACCTGGCGGAAGTCGCCAACCAAACCGCCGCGCTGTTGGGTTTGCCCCAGCGCTTGCAGGCCGGCGACATCGATGTCAGTGATGCATTCATCGGGCCGGGTTACGGGGCTGTGACTCCCGCCGGCAGGGAAGCCATGGAGCTGTTAGCCAAAACTGAAGGCATCTTGCTCGATCCGGTGTACACCGCCAAGGCCATGGCCGGATTGATCGACGACGTCCGTGGACGCCGCTTCCGCCCGGAGGATGCCGTGGTCTTCATTCACACCGGCGGCACACCGGCGGTATTCGCTTATCGGAATGAGTTGATAGGCGAGCCGGGAGCGTGAGGGACCGCGGTGGAAAGAACAACCTTGAGGGGGGTGGGTTGCAACTTAGGGCGAATTTAAAAAGTGTTTTGTCAAAACTTCCTTTTCAATGAAAAAACACTTTTATTTTATAAGCTCTTTTCCTAAAAGGGCTTATAAATTCAAAGGTGAGTGTTTTTTGGCATGGTTCAAAAAGGACGGATTTGGGTTACAAAGTGGAAGGGGGGGGGTATCATACAAAATCTTGCAAAACGCTCCTTTTCGAATCCATAACTCATTTAACCCTTATGTCAAAAAAAGCGATTTGCAAAGCCTTTGCAAAACGGTCGTTTGGAACCTCCTTTTGCAAAACGCTCCCCCCTCTTCTGTTACCCACAAATTGAACCATGCCTGTTTTTTCACAAAGACGGGGGTGGAAAAAACCCTCGCCGTAAGTGCAATGTTAAAATGGGCAAAGCCAGCGCCAATGTGTTTGCCAAGCTGGACCCTGCGATCTGGCTGGTCACGGCCAGCTCCGCAGGGCGCCGGGGCGGGCTGATTGCCACCTTCGTCAGCCAGGCGTCCATCGTTCCCTCCCTGCCGCGGATGGTGGTGGGTCTGGCCAAGCAACATTTCACCTGGGAATTGATTCAGGCCAGCGGCGCCTTTGCCTTGCACTTGCTCGGCGAAGATCACCTGGACTGGGTATGGCGTTTCGGCCTGCGCTCCGGACGTGTGGAGGACAAGTTGGCGGGTCTGAAGCTGGAGGCAGCAGACGGCCCACCGCTGCTTGCGGAAGCCCTGGCCTGGCTTCATTGCCGCGTGGAAACAGCGCTGGATACGGGTGGATGGTCGAATGCTAAGTTCCGCACCGGCCTTGACCATGAAGCGCTTGCTGGAATTGGCCCCGGCGGAGAAACGGCAAGAACTCAAGGATGCCCTGGACCAGGATGCCGAAGTAGATGCGGCGGCCATTCAAGCCTGGCGGAATGTTTCCGATGTATCGTTTCGCGATCGCGGTTGTCCTCCGCTTTGATACGTTGAACCTTACAAGGCGTTCAACGTATCAGGCCGAGTTTATCGTTTCAGCCACGATTGATCGATAGGAAATCGGCTCGGCCTGGGCCTGCCGCTCCTCATTGTGCCAGAAAGATCGGCTGAGAGTCGCAACCGCGGCCACGCTTTGGGGCTGGCCGGCGTCAAACCCGGTCCGGTGGAACCCTTGCGAGCAACCCTGTCGAGGCTTAGACTCAAGGGCGATTCGCAGGTAGTGTTCGAGCCCGGAGGCTAGCTAGCCATGAGTGACGTCACCCGCATCCTTTCGGCCATCGAGCAAGGCGACCCGCACGCCGCGGACAAGCTCTTGCCGCTTGTCTACGACGAGTTGCGAAAGCTGGCGGCGCACAGGTTATCCCAGGAGAAGCCGGGCCAGACACTCCAGGCCACGGCGTTGGTCCATGAAGCCTACCTCCGGCTCGTCGATGCCGAGAAAGTGCAACATTGGGACAGCCGGGGGCATTTCTTCGCGGCCGCCGCTGAGGCATTGCGGCGGATTCTGGTCGAGCGAGCACGCCACAAGAGGAGCCTGAAAGCCGGCGGCGGTCGCCAACGCGTCGAGCTGCCCGAGACCGGCCTCGCAATGGAAGAGCCCGCCGAGAATGTGCTGGCGCTCCATGAAGCCCTGGAAAAGCTGGAGAGCAAGGATAAACGGAAGGCGGACCTGGTCAAGCTGCGTTTCTTCGCCGGATTGACTACGGAGGAGGCCGCCAAGGTGCTCGGCATTTCCGCCTCAACCGCCGACAACGACTGGGCTTACGCCCGCTCCTGGCTCCGCCTCGAAATCCGGGGCGAATCGGGCCGCGTGCCGTCCTGATGAATCTTGCCAAAAAACTCCGCGTCGGTTGGGGATTTCGCCCGCGCATTTCGCATTGGATAATGAGCAGGGACTCGCCCCGTGCTTTGAAGGGTTGCCATGTTGCCCCAGAAACTCGAGGAAGAAGCGATCTTTAACGTCGCGCGCAAGATTCCGTCGCCGGAGGCCCGGGGGGACTACCTGCGACAGGCGTGTGGCGACGATGAAGCCCTCGCAGCCCGCGTGCAGGCTTTGCTAAAGGCGCATGATGAGCAAGAGAGCTTTCTGGCGCCTCCCGTTCTCGGCCAGCTTCCGACGGTCGATGATCCAATGACCGAGCGTGCCGGCACCGTCATCGGCCCGTACAAGCTGCTGGAGCAGATCGGCGAGGGTGGCTTCGGCATCGTTTTCATGGCCGAGCAGCAAGAGCCGATCCGCCGCAAGGTGGCGCTGAAAGTCCTCAAACCGGGCATGGACACCCGCGAAGTGATCGCTCGCTTCGAGGCGGAACGGCAAGCCCTGGCGCTGATGGACCACCCGAACATCGCGAAGGTTCTCGACGCGGGGCAGACCAGCTGCGGCCGGCCGTACTTCGTCATGGATCTGGTCAAGGGCGTGCCCATCACCGAGTTCTGCGACCAGAGCCAGCTAACGACCAGAGAGCGGCTGGAGTTGTTCGTTCACGTTTGCCAGGCGGTGCAGCATGCTCATCAGAAAGGGATCATCCACCGCGACATCAAGCCGTCCAACGTGCTGGTGACCATCCAGGACGGCACGCCGCTGGTGAAAGTCATCGACTTCGGCATTGCCAAGGCGCTGGGCCAGCAGCTCACCGACAAGACCTTGTTCACCGGCTTCGCCCAGCTGATCGGCACGCCGCTCTACATGTCGCCGGAACAGGCGGCCTTGAGCAACGTCGATGTCGATACCCGCAGCGACATCTACTCGCTGGGCGTGCTCTTGTACGAGTTGTTAACCGGGACAACGCCGTTCGACAAGGAGCGCTTCAAGGAAGCCGGCTACGATGAGATTCGCCGGATCATCCGCGAGGAAGAGCCGCCCAAGCCGAGCACGCGCATCAGCACGCTCGGCCAGGCGGCGACGACGGCCTCGGAGAAACGGCAGAGTGATCCCTGGAAGCTCAGCCGGCTATTCCGCGGCGAGCTGGACTGGATCGCCATGAAGGCGCTGGAGAAGGACCGCAACCGCCGCTACGAGACGGCCAGTGCTTTCGCCGCTGACGTGCAGCGTTATTTGAATGATGAGCCGGTGCTGGCCTGCCCGCCCTCAGCATGGTACCGCTTCCGCAAGTTCGCCCGGCGCAACAAGGCGGCACTCGCGACCGCGACAGCCATTTCGGCCGCCTTGCTGATAGCGGTCATTGCATTGGGGATCAGCTACGCTCGCGTCCAGGCGGAAAAGGAGCAGACCGACCTGGAGTACCAAAGGGCGGAACAGGAGAAGGCCCGCGCCCGAACCAACCTGAAGAGAGCCCTCCAGGCGTTAGACGGGCTGTACACCGACTTGGCCGAGCGAGGCGGGAGCACAGGCGGCCTTTACGACACGCCGCACATGGAGCCGCTGCGCAAGAAGTACCTGGAGCGGGCCCTGGCTTTCTACAAGGAGTTCGCTCAGGACAACGGCGACGACCCCGCACTGCGATTCGAAACCGCCAAGGCATCCCGCCGCGTCGCAAGTATTCTCGATCTTCTCGGAAGCCCGGCAGAGGCGGAAAAGGTCTTTCAGGAGGCCATCGCTCTTTTCGAAGAGCTTGCGGCCGACTCGTCCGCGGGGCCGGCGGTCCGGCGGGAAATGGCCGCTTGCCTGTTGAATTTCGCTATCTTGCTACGGGGCACGCGCCGCCCCGAACAGGCGGAGAAGACTTGCAACCGCGTCCTGGACATTCTGAGCGATCTGGCCCCGCAGTCTTCCCACGAAGTCGGCTACCGCCGCCAGCTGGCCCACACGTACCTCGAACTGGCCGCCGTCCTCGACGACATGCGCAGGTTTTCGGAAGCGGAAAAGGCGGTCGGCCAGGGCGTCGCGCTACTGCGGGAGCTTGCCAAGGAGCACCCCAAGGTCAGCAACTACCGGTCCGACCTGAGCCTGGGCCTGACCAGCTTGGCGACCATCCTCGACCACAGTAAGCGGCGCACGGAGGCCGAGAAAGCCCTTGGCGAGGCCGTCGAGATCCAGCGCAGGGTGATCGAGGTCTGGCCCAGTGTGCCCGAATTCCGTTGGCATCTTTCCTTGATCTACTTCAAACAGGCGGCCCTGCTCTATTCCGACGACCGGTTTCGGGAGGCGGAACCGCCCGCCCGCCAAGCCCTGCAATTGCAGAACCGGCTGGCGAAAGACTTCCCCGCCACGGCGGCTTACCAGAAAAAGATGATCGAGAGCACTCGCCTGCTGGGTCATCTGCTGCTCGTGACCGGCCGGGCGAAAGAAGGCCTCACCCTGCACGAGCAGCTCCTCCAGAGGTATCCCAAGGCGCCCGAGCCTCAGCACAGCCTCGCCGTCTACCTAGGGAACCTCGGCATGCGGTTGTTTGCCAGCGGTCAGCGTGAGGAGGGGAAGAAAATCTTGCGCCGCGGCCTGGATCTGCAAAAGAACCTTGTGAATGAGCATCCGAAGGAAGCTGCCTATCGCCGCTGGTGGGCGGTTACGCTGAGCAATTATGGCGGCGTCCTCGCCATGACTGAGGGGCCGAAGGAAGCCGAGAAATGCTTCCGCCACGCGCTCGCTCTTCGCAAAGAGCTGTGGGCCAAGTTCTCCGCCGAGCCTGCTGAGCCGTTAATCGCCACGGGCAAGCGCCTCCCCGCCGCCCCTGCCGGAATGACGTTCTTAGGGTTGAGCAACAGGCCCAACTACGCGGCGGAGCTCGCCGCCAGCTACCAGAACCTGGCGAAACTGATGGAGGACACCAACCGTTTGCCTGAAGTCGAAAAGCTCCTACGCGAGGGCCTGGAGTCCGTTCCGGACAACTCCGCATTGAACAACGGCCTGGCCTGGCTGCTGGCGAATAGCGCAGACGTCAAGGAGCGTAACCCGGCCCAGGCCGTCCGGCATGCCGAGAAGGCCGTGGCGTCGTCGCCTGAAAACGGTGGCTTCTGCAATACCCTCGGCGTGGCGCACTATCGGGCGGGAAACTGGAAGAAAGCGATCACGGCCCTGGACAAGTCAATGAAGCTCCGCAAAGGGGGCGACGCCAACGACTGGTTCTTCCTCGCCATGGCACACTGGCAACTGGGCCACAAGGGGGAAGCCCGCAAGTGGTACGACCGCGCGGTCGAGTGGATGGACAAGAACCAGCCGAAGAATGAGGAACTCCAGCGTTTCCGGGCGGAGGCAGAGGAGTTGTTGAGGATCGAAAAGAAAGCAGTGCCAAAGTAGGACGGTTTTGCAAACCGTCCTTGCGAAGCGGACGGTTTCCAAAACCGTCCTACAAGCAAAGAACAAAATCGGCCGGTGAGTTCATGCCGCCAAGCAACCCTCACCGGCCCGGCATCCCCCAGGCGCATGGTCTGCGCGCCCGGAGCGATGGCCTTTTCATTGTATCGCAGACCGCCTTCCAAAACAGGAGACAATCATGTGGCTCACCTCGTGGCTGCGGAACAGGACCAAGCAGCTTCACCGCCGGAGGCTCCGGCCCAGCCTCCGGACCCGGGCCCGCCCTCAGCTTGAAATGCTGGAAGGCCGCTGCCTCATGTCGGCTGGCGCCCTCGACCCGACGTTCGGCAGCGGCGGCGCCGTGACTACCAGCTTCGGCAACAATACGAACACAAGCGCCCAGGTGCTCGCGCTTCAGCCGGACGGCAAGATCGTTGCCGCCGGGGACAGCGAAAACCCTGCCAGCCTGTCCGTCGGATATTATGACCTTGCCCGCTACAACGCCGATGGCAGTTTGGACAGGACCTTCGGCAGCAAGGGCGAGGTGCAAACGAAGTTCAACGCCCGCGTGTCCGCAAACGCCATAGTCCTCCAGCCCGATGGCAAGATCCTCGTGGCGGGCGACGATCAGAAGAATTTCGCGTTTCAAATCGTGCGCTACAACAGCAACGGCAGCCTGGACACCGCCTTCGGCCACAAAGGGATGGTCAGCACCTCTTTCACGCAAGGCAGCTCGGAGATTTGGGCGTTGGACCTGGAGACGGTCGGCGGCGTCATCAAGATCGTGGCTGCCGGGGATGTTGTCCTCTTTAACGAGGCGGCAAACACCGACGGTCTCGCCTTCGGGCTGGCCCGCTATAATCTGGACGGCAGCCTGGACACATCGTTCGGCAGCAGCGGCCGGGTGGTCACCAACATATTCCCTGACGAAATCGGCAGGCGCGTGGCCAGCGTCCTCCAGGGGGACGGCAAGATCGTCATGGCAGGGGAGGGTGGCACCGCTTTTGGGATTAGCCGGGAGTTCGCTCTTGCCCGCTACAACAGCGACGGCAGCCTTGACGCCACCTTCGGCTCAGGCGGCCTCGTCTACACGCCCATGGGGGGCTATGCCGCGGCCGCCATCGCCCTCCAGCCGGACGGTAGGATCGTGACGGGGAGCGAAGGGAATGGTTTCACCCTGGCCCGCTATAACCCGAACGGCAGCCTGGATACGTCGTTCGGCAGCGGCGGCATTGTCCTCACAACGGGGATCTCTTTGAACGGATCCCTGAATGGGCTGGCCATCCAACCGGCGGACGGCAAGATCATCGCGGCCGGATCGTCTGCGGGTTCGTCGGCATTGGCCCGGTACCACCCGGACGGGACGCTGGACGCCACCTTCGGCAGCGGCGGCATCGTGACCCCGACCTTTGGTCAGGGGGACACGGCCGTTGCCCTTCAAGCGGACGGCAAGATCGTCACGACGGCCATAGACGACGGGAACTTCGGCATCGCCCGCTACCTGCCGTCGGAGCCGCAGATCGGCTCGTTCACGGCAAGTCCCAATCCGGTCACGGCCGGCAGCAACGTGACGCTGACCGCGTCAAACATCGTCGATGGCAACCCAAGCAGCACCATCACCCAGGTGGCCTTCTACCTCGACAGCAACAGCGATGGTGTTCTGGACTCGGGTGACACTCTGCTCGGTTACGGCACCCAGACCAGTCCGGGTGTTTGGACCTTCACTTTCTCCACTTCCGGGCTGACCATTGGAACGTACACGTTGTTTGCTCAAGCCAAGGACAGCTACGGCGTGTTCGGCGATCCCTTGGCGTTTTCCGAGACGGTGAGTTGACAGAAATGATTGCTCGACCGCCCTGTCACTTGTGCTCATTTTCGTGGCAGTCGTTGCACAAAAGTTGCCGGCCAAGTTGGCGGCCAATGGCCGGCAACTTGGCCGCCAACTTTTCCAGTGTGTGCGGGAGTTGGCCGCCAACTCCAAAACTTCGTCGCAACACCAATGAATATAATGACTTGTGGCATGAAGAGTTGGCGGCCAAGTGGCCGTCAACTCTTGGCCGCCTCTCGGCCATGTCCCTGGGTGTGCACGAGTTGGCCGTCAACTCCGAATCCATGTCGCAAAACCAATGAGAATAATGATTTATGGAGTGAAAAGTTGCCGGCCAAGTGGCCGGCAACTTTGGCCGCCAACTTTTCCCCCGGCATCATCTTGGGACCAAGGAAAATGGATTGCGTAAGGAGAGTCGGCCGGTCAAGCTCCGTGCTTGGCAGGAGTGCCGGACCGGCCGCGCGACTTCGTCGAGGCCATTAATGTTCGTCCCCCAGGATTTGTGGCTTTTACCGCTGTCCGACCAGGTCGGCGAGGCGCTTGTCGGCTTCGGCGATGCGCTTGGGGTCGGTTTCGTGGGTTTTGACTTCTTTGTACAGGTCGATGGCCTTGGCGCGCTCGTGGGTATGGCGGTCGTAGAGGCGGGCGGCGCGGAGGCGGGCGTCGAAATGCGTGTTGGGGTTCCACTGAAAGCAGCGTTCGAAATAGAGGGCGGCCCGGCTATACTGGCGGAAGGCTTTGCTCTCATACACGTCCCCCAGCTCGTAGGCCACATCCGATATTTTCGTGCTTTGCGGATATTGCGTCAGGAGCTGCTGCAACAAGATTTCAGCGCGGCGCTGGTTGTCGATGTAATCGTTGCCCCAGCCGTGGTCCTTGTAACTCATGGCCTGGGTATACAGTTTGTTGGCTTCGGGGATGTTGACGCTGGGACGCAGGCTGGGGGGCGGCACGTCCATCTCCAGCTTGAAGGCCTGGTGGTTGATGCGATGGAACTGCAGGAGCTCGTCCTCGGCCCAGCGGGCGCGTTCCAGGTCGCCCGCCTTGAGGTAATGGGCGCGCAAGAGAATCAGGGTTTTCTGGTAATCGCGGCGGGCCACCAGCAGACGCTCGACCAGCTCGATATCGCCCGTGTCGGTTTGCTTGCCGGGGGGAGTCTGGCCGTGCACGATGACCAGGCAGCCCAGGAGCACAATCAGCGGCGCGGACCAACGAAAGGACACGGCTTTCTCCCGGTATGTATGTGGTAGGGTGCGTTGGGTTTTCGGGGGGCCACTTCTTTCCGGTTACAGACACTGGATCAACTGGCCGCCCGAAAACCCAACGCACCCTACAATAATATTAGTTCATCGTTTTATTCT
>WNFJ01249302.1_pt1 | contig 14775 bp, 19 predicted proteins | sample 5400461 | NCBI WGS metagenome assembly WNFJ01 (sample SAMN13153349, study PRJNA577476) | soil metagenome | isolation source: 115 cm saprolite on Douglas fir-dominated hillslope | place: USA:California | collected 2013-09-17 | reverse complement strand
TGCCACGGGTAGCCTCGGCACCGCACGCCGTTTTCACACGGCGACGTTTCTGCCCAACGGCAAGGTGCTCGCGGCAGGAGGATTTGATAGCAGTGGCAATCCTATCGCGAGCGCGGAACTGTACGATCCGGCCAGCGGGACCTGGACCGCCACCGGCAGCCTCGTCACCGCACGCGCTAGTTACACGGCGACGTTTCTGCCCAACGGCAAGGTGCTCGTCGCTGGAGGAGCTGACACCAGCGGCGCTCCTCTCGCGAGCGCGGAACTGTACGACCCGAATTCTTACACCGCGCAGGTTCAACAACCCATCAATCCCAATGGGTCGAGTGTGTTTAGCGTCAGGCGCGGTGTCGTACCGGTTAAGTTCACACTCACCTTAAATGGCGTTGCAACTTGCCAATTGCCATCGGCGACAATCGCACTCATTCGTACCGCAGGTGGGGTTCTGGGGTCAATCGACGAAGGCACGTACCTGTCGTCAGCTGACAACGGATCCAATTTCCGCATAGACACTACCAACTGCCAGTACATCTATAACCTCGGTGTGAATTTGCTTGGTCCAGGAGATTACACGGTGAGCATATTGATCAACGGGAGCGTAGTAGGAAGCGCCACCTTCGGATTGAAATAAGCTAGAAGGGCAGCAGCATTTCGCAATCAGCCGCCACGCTTCACCGCGTGGCGGTTTTTTGTTTTGCCTCGCTCACCACTCTTTGAAATCGCGCGTGCTCGTGCATTTCAATCACGTTGCGTTTGTTTTTCTGTGGGTAATCTGGCAACAAATCGCCAACGAGCCAACGTTTCCATCGTGACGGATCGGATAATATATCCGTTGGGCGGCTTTTATGCCTTGAATGCGACGACCTTTTTCGTCGCCAGCGGACGGATGCTCCAATATCGCGCAGCCTCTTTCGGTTTCACCAGTGCGCGATAATGATTGAACAACATGCCGCTGTCGATGTGACCCATTTCCAGCGCGAGAGCCTTCGCGTCCTTGAAATGCGCCACGTGATATGAGGCGAACGAATGACGCAATGCATTGTCAGGCCATTCTGCGATGCCAGCGGCCACGCGTGCCGTGTCGAATAGCTGCCGGAAAACAAAGGACTCTCGTGGTGTGACGCTGCCACGAATCTTGCGAAGCGACATGAGCCATTCGCGTAAGTTCGGCTGCATCGGTACGAAGCGATTGGCCACTTTCGACTTCGATTTTTCCGCAGTCACTTCGATGTGGCCGCTCTCAAAATCGACTTCCGCCCAATCCAGTCGTTCAATCTCCGCGCGACGCAGTCCGGCAAACAGTCCAATGGCGAGGTAAGGCACAATTTCCGATGACGCATTGACGAGCAACGCCGCTGACTGCTCGACCGTGAGAATTCCCGGTTTTGTTTTTGGCTCTCGCGCTCTCCGCTGGATTGCTGGTCGCATAGCCGCGTCCAATCGCATAGTTGAATGCGAGCACGACCAACCGCCGATAGTGATTGCGCGTGACCGGCGCAATGGGGAGCGAGCGTAGCCAATCGTCAATCGCCGCGCTTGTAATCGTGGCGATCACCAGACCATCGAACTTCTTGGCGAAGATTTTGAGGCGACAACGCAAATCGCTCACGTGACGCACCGAAAGTCCGTCACGTTCTTTTGTTGCGACAAGTTCCTTCACGAGTTCCTCAGCCGTGCATGACTTCTCGCTCGCTTTCAGATGCGCCACGTAGTGCGCAATGGCATCGTCAATCGTCCTGCCGAACGGCTGCAACTGCTCGACCGCGTTTTGCGTCATCACGCGCAGAGCCGTTGAAAATTCCGCGTGCTCGATTCCCTTGCTATGGCGTTCGGCATTCTTGAAATCGGCGAATGATTCGGCCTGCTTTTTGTTGTCGAAGAATTGTCGTTTTCGTTTTCCAGCTTCACGATATGCCACCACAAATTTCAGATTCGGCCGGTTCGGGTCGCTGTATTTGCGAGCGATGATTTTACGTCGTTGTGTCGTCATTCGTCCATCATTGTTGGCGTTTCGTTGGAAGTCTAGACCATATTTTCGCATATTTTCCGCGTAGCTTTCGTGATACAATGATGATGCTCAAAAACGGCATTCCCCATTGAGAAAAAGCCGTTTGAGAGCGAAAAAGCCGATGTGGCGAAATGGTAGACGCAACGGACTTAAAATCCGTTGGGCCATAATAGGCCCGTGCCGGTTCGAGTCCGGCCATCGGCAGTCCAATTGAAGAGGCGTGATCCGTTAAATCATTGAAGTCGTTACATCGGAACGACTCACAAGTTCCTTTTAAGAGGCAACAGAGTAGTGCAGTAATAGGGTAATGTCCGAAGACGCGTTAACAGAGCGAATGCGGCAGCTTGGCATTCGCCATGCCGATTTCGAGGAAACGTTTGCAAGATCCAGCGGACCGGGCGGTCAAAACGTGAACAAGGTTGCGACAGCCGTTACGCTGCGTCATCGCCCAAGCGGCATCAGTGTGACCGTGCAAGATTCGCGCTCCCAAGCATTGAATCGCAGGCTTGCACGGGAACGATTGCTTGATGCAATTGAGAGCGCTCGCGAAGAGCGCCGCGCCGCGGAAATTGCGGAGCGCGAAAAAGCCCGCCGAAGAAAATCGCCACGGCCGGCTGCGCTTAAGAAGAAGATTTTGGAGGGAAAACGCAAACGCGGGGAGCTAAAGAAGAAGCGGGCAAAGATCGCATTCGATTAACATCACCAAAGCAGATCTTGTAAGGCTCGAATCCTGTTTTCGGTCAGCTTCGATTTTTCTTCAACCGAATGCACGGCATCCCGTGTTTTTAACCACGCAACTTGCTCCTGCTTCACCTTGGCAAAACGGTCGGGTGGCAGGACAGATCGAACAGCGTGGTAAACATCGTTCATCATTTTATCAAGAGCGTCTGCTTTTTCCTCTTCAGATGAAAACACCGACCCGGTAAAGTCCTCTGGCGCTTGCGCCGGACTCGTAACGACGATCATGTGCTTGGCGAAATTGTCGTCGTAGCTGGTTTGAAGCGCGTCGATTTGCTCGGAACTGATTTTTCGTGCGCTGGACTGACTCCAATTGCCTGACTTTAGATCAAACGTGCCCTGAAACATCGCGTAGTTGCTCGGCTGGTCGGGAAACTGCTTCGGATTCGTAGAGCTGAGTGCGCGCACTCTGAGCTTGTGGTCGGGACCGAACCGAAAGTACGCGTTCACGTCTCCGTCGAACAGCCGCTTGAGTGTTTTTTGAATCTGCTTGCCGATGTCGATCTGGCGAAAGCTTTCGCCTTTCAATTCCAAAACAAAAACCGAATCAAACCCATATCTTCCATCATACTCGAGCGCGCATGCCGTTGAATCAGGCGCCCAGACGACCTGGAGGTCGCGATGATTTTGTCCCTCGAAATAATCTGTTCCGTGGATTTCGCCCAGCGTCTGTCGTGTCTGCAAGTTTGCCAGATAGGTGGTGTTTCCCTCGGTCTGGTCTTGGTCGATTGCAGCTTGCTTTGACAGGACAAGAACCCCATAGGGCCCATCGGGCGACTCGGAATTTTTCTGCACAATATAATTTTGCGGCCAATCACCATCAGCGACCGTGCTTAAGAAGGCGATGTTTAGAGATAGCGCGAAAAGAACAATCAAAACTTGCCCTTTAAGACGCACAATCAGGACACTATCTCAACTTAGCTGGCGCCAAAAAGAAGAATTCGCCGCTCTAATACGTCTGGAGAAGCCACTTGTGACGAATTGTTTGTTGAAAAACAATTCACGTTATGAAAAAAGCAATGATACTTGTTTCTGCGCTCTCAATCGTCGGCTTGATGTTGGTCTCCTGTTCCAGCGAACCGGAGTCAACCACGACCACGACGCGTCAAACCACTGTGACTACGGCGGTACCTCCGCCGACAGGCCAGACAACCACAACAACGACGCACCACATGGGCGGCGGCTACTGATACGCAGCAGGCCGCAAATTCAACCGATCGTTACTGTCGGTCAGGTGGAACCGTCTCCAGTGCGGGCGATTCGCCACAAGGGAGGTTTGCAGCTTTCCAATCCATCGCCATGCGGATGCGATCGCGACCGCTGGGGTGATCGAAAAAGATGAATTCCTCCAGCGGCGTTGGATCGAGCTTGCGATAGGCGCCGAGTTTGAGCGCAGCTTTCGCCATGCCGTCCGCCTCGCGCGAGGTGTTGATTCCGAAAGCATCCGCTTCTCGTTCCGTTACGCGTACGACCGTATTGAGAAATGGGGTGGCGATGAAAAGCAGTGTGCTCAAAATCAAAACGAGCAGCGGCAGCCCGGCTGGGTCATCAATGCAACGCACGCCCCATCTGACGCCCCAACGCTTCACGGCTGCGTTGAAGAAAACACGAGTAAGCGCGAATCCGATGAGTATGAAAATTCCAAAATAAGTCAGCAGTTTTGCGCCGTGGTTGAGAACGTAATGGCCCATCTCGTGCGCCATGACCATGCGAATTTCCGGGAGTGTGGATTTCTTGAGCAGATTGTCATTGAGCGCGATCCGCGTTGTGCCGAGAAGCCCAGAGACGTTTGCGCTTACCCGTGTGGTCTGACGTGATGCGTCAACTTCAAAAACTTGCTTTGCTGGAATTTGGTTCGCTCGGGCCATCGCCAGGATCGGGTCTCTGATTTCCGAGTTTCCTAGCGGTTTGTACGTATTAAAGAGCGGCTCGATAAAGACAGGAGCGATAAACACCACGACAAACAGGAAGACGACTACGACACCGGTTCCCCAGATCCACCACGTGCGCGGTGCTCGGCGGAACACGGTATAGAGCGCAATCAATAATATCGTGCCGCCGATTATCGTAAGGCCAAAGCCGATTAATTGCTCGCGAAACCATGGGAGAAAAGTCTGTGTCGCAAATCCGTACTGATGTTCGCGAAAGAAGTTTTCGTAGAGATTAAGTGGAAAACGGAGTGTAGCGACGATCAGAAAATACGGAATCGCGTAGAGGGTTACGTGTAGGGGAAGCTGGGGAAGCCAACGGCTTCCCCAGCAGATGCGGTCGGCGAAATCGCGCTGGCGCGCTGAGATTCGGGATTCGAGGAGAAAAACGGAAATTGCGGCGACGAGAAGAAAATTCCACAAAAGCAGCCAGTAACCTCCCTCGAAGTAGGCATCGGATTTTTTGCGTTGCTCTCGTGGGACAGTCGCCAGCCACGCCTTGGTGGTGGCGGCTGGATCGAGTGTTTTTGTATCTGCCACGACGGCACGCGAGGCTGTTTGTGCGGGAGTCTCTCGCGCAGAGGTCTCCGCCGAGGTAATTGCCAAACAGACAGCGAGCGTCAGTAAAATCGGACGTGTGCTCACGTGCACAAGATTCATAACGGAACGTACTCAACAAGGAAACAGCGTGACAGCGTGTGGCAATTCTGGTCCAAATTGCCTGGAAACTGACAAGCTGCCGGAAGCACTTTAGTAAATTGGACCAGCATCTTTCATTAGGCTGGACTAACCGTCGGCCGAAGTAGAAGATCGAAATATGAAAGCGCCTGTGTCGTTAATTTGCACGCTTTTGGTAGGAGTGTGCGCCGTGCGGAATTTAAGCGCGGATAACAAGTCAGCGGATACAGAGCGCTACGGACCGTATCCCACGAATTACAAGGAGATCGTGACGAAATGGCTCGAGACACAATTGATCGATGCGGAGAGCGCGCACATTGAATGGAATGGCGAGCCGAAACCCGCGAATCTGGGCACAAAAGACAAGCCGCTTTACGGATATCTGGTTAATTTTAAAATAAACGCTCGAAATCGCTTCGGCACCTACACAGGACTGCAAAGCCATGGCGTATTGATCCGCGACGGTAAAGTGATAAAAGGGCTCGGTTTCGGTTACTAAACTATTTAAAGCAAATGAAATTAAATCCTCGATTCAAATCATCAGGGCAGGTCGTGGCTATTTTGGTCATCGTATTGCTGTTGCTCGGTGTTGGTTATTGGTTCCTCAATTCTAACAAAGAGTCGATGGCGAAGGAGGGCCGGGCTTTCGGCAACGACGCCGTGCAGCGCATTATCGTTCAGCACGACATTAATTTTTTCAACGCGCATCTGAGCCCGCAGGCACGCATGAATTTCCCGCCTTCCGCGCAACAGGAATTTATGAACGAGATTGCCAGGCACGGACCGCCGGTAGGTGCTGTTGACGTGAAGGGCGACATCACATTCCAATCGCAATTCTTCGAGCCACGGGGCAGCTTCCAAGCGCGCATAAATTATCCGGCCAGCGGCGCTGAGTTTAACGTTTCGATTTCGCATCCGGTGGGCCGATGGCAAATCGACGATGTTGTGTTCGCGCCCGATCGCGAGCAGCTTGCACCTGCGCCCGCACCTGCACCTGCGCCTACAGCTGCTCCTGCATCTACAGTTCCACCTGCACCTGGACCCTAAAAGAAGTTAGCGTTGCGCTTCCCACAGGGAAGCGGCTACAGCAGCAATCGGTCAAGCGAGTCAACACAAATCTGTGACCAACTTTCCAACGACGCGCGACGACTCATTAATTCTTCCTTTGTCAGAAACGTCAGGCCTGTAATCATGGCCTCACGCTTCTGCACTTTTGGCTCCTTCAATTTGAAAATGTGGACGATCCCCAGGTGAACGCGTCCTACTTCGGTCGAGTCATCGTTTAACAGGCCAACGATTCGGTCTTCAAACGGAGTAGTCATCTTAATTTCCTCGTTCACTTCGCGTTTTACGCCTGCGCGATACGCATGTTCGTCCATAGCGAAGAGCGATTCGTCGGTTTCGTTCATGTGCCCGCCAATACCGATTGAGCCTTTGGCGATCAGCCGCTGTTCACCGGCTTTCTTGCCGCGCACGTAATGGAGCACGGTATTTTGAAACGCGATTAGTGCGTAGGGGATGATTTGCTTGTAGGCGGGATTACTCTCAGCTTCTGGACGTGGAATGAAAAAGTTGCTTCCACGCGACAGAATCGCTTTCAAATATTTTTCCGGCCCAAAATTCAGTCCCTGAAAGCTGCCGAGCTCATCGAACAAACTGCGCCTGATTACCAGAACGTTTTCAATGGGTGGATTCATTAACCTGTCATTCTGACGGAAGCGAAGAATCTATGACGATTTGTTCACTGGCGAGAGCGAGGACCAGAGATGTCTCGACTTCGCTCGACATGACAGACGGTCAAAACGAACATGTCACAGCCACTTGTGGTCCGAAAAGATTCAGGCTCGGGTTAGGATCGGTTTGTCCTCCATTAGATAGATGCTGGTAAAGCGCTCCGACGTTTATTTTCCAATGATCGTTGACGCTGTACGAGATGCCAGCGGCCGATAAAATGTTGAATGTAAAATCCTGGCCCTGTCCGCCGGGAATTTCCGGATGGCTGTCGATCCCGCCCGCGCCGACGCCGCCCGAAATATAGGGAACGAACCGGCTGCCGGGTCGAACAAAGTTATAGCGCATACCAAAATTGAATCCGAAGTAATGGTTCTCAATTCCGCGAAAAATCGGCTCTGCCATCGCGCTCACGTAGAATTGATTGTAGCCGCGCAGCCAGGTATCACCCCGGACTTCTCCCCAACGGATCCGCGCCGTCAGGAACTCCGCGCCGATTTCGTAACTCGCGGGCGGATTGATCGCGCCAAATAAAAATCCGGACTCGATTGCAAATTCGAACCGTTGCGGGTTGAACTCTTCCGTGACGGTCGCCACGGGCGGCTGTTCGATGCCGCCAAAAGTTTGCGAGCAGGCCAAAAGGACCGCACAACCAAAGCACAAGCGGAGAACTTTCATTCGGCGCGCCTATCATAGAGTTCATTAATTAGATTGCAATTGACTGGGTCGGCGCGCTGCGCCAACGCGCACGCCGCAGCGCGGCGTTCCTACTGCATGAATTCAGCAAGATCAGGAGGCAACGGACTGGCCCATTCCCGCTCGCCTGCGATCGCCAGTTTCGCCGAGTGGAGTGCGTGTCGCGGCAACAGTAACCGTCGTTCTAATTCGGGCGTCCATCCGGTCTCAATAAAGCGGAGGTAAAGATGCTCATCGGGTCCGTAAATTTTGTCGCCTACAATCGGGTGGCCGGTCGCGCTGAGGTGCACACGAATCTGATGAGTGCGCCCGGTGCGTGGAATTGCGCGAATCAAAGCAAACTTTTCTTCGCCACACGCTGAATTTTTCCCGTGAACTTTCTTTCGACCCTCACCTTCATCCTCTCCCTGGCCAGGGAGAGGAAGTCGCGAAGCGACAGGTGAGGGCACGAGAGTCGACCGTCTGAAGCAACGCTCGACGTAAAATTCAGTCTGCGCCGGTGCGCCACTCGGGTGAATCATTTGTTTTAGCCAGATCACCGTTTCCTGGTGTTTGCCTTGTCGATCCAGCGGCGCGTCGACGAAGTAGCGTTCCCAATCGGGCCACCCCCAAACGATCGCGAGATATTCTTTTTTCACCTCCTGCCGCTGCATCGACAACCCAAATCGGCGTGCTGCCGCAGATGTTTTCGCCACCAGAACCAAGCCGCTGGTTTCGCGATCGAGCCGATTCACAATCGAAACCTGACCACCGCTCGCGATTTCGAAGGCGAATAGCTCTCGCAATTCTTTCCACAGATTGCGCGCGCCGTTCGGTTTTGTAGGGTGACTGAGAAGAAACGGCGGTTTATCGACGACGACGTAATCGTCGGTTTCATCGACAATACCGAAATGGAGTATTTGGCTGATGGAGTAATGGAGTAGCGAAGCCGCGGTAGATCAAAGCTTCATTAGCTCGTTCCTTCACCGCTCTATTCCGATGCTTGACCTTGCTCCAAAAACTGTTTTACCTAAATCGGCTCAGCCTTAACCAGAGGAGCATCCTTGGATCCCAAAGACATCAAAGAAATCAAAGCCATCATTGATTTGATGAAGAAGCATGACCTTTCGGTCTTTGAGATCGAAAAGGAGGGATTCCGTCTCAAGCTTGAAAAGGCGCCTTCCGCTCAGCCACGCGCGACTGCGCCGCCCGCTGTGGCAGGCCAGCCCGAGGCCACCTCAACTGCACCTGAAACTGGGAGTCCTGTGCCAAAAGCGATCGAAACAGTACCGCTGAAAGATATCGTTTCCCCAATGGTGGGCACCTTCTATCGCTCCGCATCGCCGGACAGCGCGCCCTTTGTCGATGTTGGAAAATCCGTTACCGAAGACACGGTGGTCTGCATTATCGAAGCGATGAAAGTGATGAACGAAATCAAGGCCGAAACAAGCGGTATCATTGCAGAAGTGGTGGCCGAAAACGCCAAACCCGTGCAGTTTGGACAGGTGCTGTTTCGTATCCGTTAAGACAAACATGGTAGGGCGCGACCGCCGGGCGCGCCGAATCGCGCGGCACCGATGTTCGAGAAAGTACTAATTGCCAATCGTGGTGAGATCGCGTTGCGGGTGATTCGCGCCTGCAAGGAACTTGGCATTCGCACCCTGGCGGTCTATTCAGAGGCGGACGTCGACTCACTACATGTTCAGCTTGCAGATGAATCCATCTGCATCGGCGCGGCGCCGAGCTTGGAAAGTTATTTAAAGATCGATCGAATCATGAGCGCAGCCGAGATTGGCGACGTCGATGCGATTCATCCCGGGTATGGATTTCTGGCGGAGAACCCGCATTTCGCAGAGGTGTGCGAAAGCTGCAACATCAAATTTATCGGGCCGTCGTCACGTGCGATGCAAGCCATGGGAGATAAAAATGCTGCTCGCGCTTTTGCACGGAAAGCCGGCGTGCCGGTGACGCCGGGAAGCGACGGAATCGTCGAGACAGAGGATGAAGCGATTAGGATCGCGAAGAAGATCGGTTACCCGGTAATGATCAAGGCGACTGCCGGCGGCGGCGGGCGCGGGATGCGCACAGCACATAACGAGCCGAGCCTTAAATCGGCCTTTCACAGTGCGCGTCACGAGGCGCAGAAAGCTTTTGGAAATGAACAGGTTTATCTGGAGAAGCTCATCGTTAATCCCCACCACATTGAATTTCAGATCGTCGCCGACAGCCACGGCCGCATCGTGCATCTCGGCGAACGCGATTGCTCGGTTCAGCGGCGCAACCAAAAAGTGATTGAAGAATGCCCCTCGCCGCTCATGACGCCGAGTCTCCGAAAAAAAATGGGAAATGCCGCCGTGAAGCTGGCCAAGTCAGTCGGGTATGAAAATGCAGGTACGATTGAATTTTTAGTCGATCAGGAGAGGCACTTTTATTTCATGGAAATGAACACGCGCATCCAGGTGGAACACACGATCACCGAGGAAGTGTATGCGTGCGATCTTGTGAAGGAGCAAATCCGTATCGCTGCCGGGCAACCCCTTTCGCCGCATGTCGCGCATGCCGTCCCGCGATTGCATGCCATCGAATGTCGGATCAATGCTGAAGACCCGGCCAACGATTTTCAGTCTACGCCAGGCCGGATCGATTTCTATTATGCGCCGGGTGGCCGCGGCGTACGAATCGACTCGCACGTTTATACCGGCTACACCGTGCCGCCGTACTACGACTCGCTGATTGCGAAGATAATTACGGTCGGCGCCACACGGATCAACGCGATTGATCGAATGCGTCGCGCACTGGACGAGTATTACATCACCGGCATCAAGACTACTGTGCCGTTTCACGCCGCCATGATGCGAAACGGAGATTTTCGCGAGGGTAACTATGACACTGGATTGATGGACCGCCTCATTTCAGCGGGCAAACTCGAGTTGGCGTCGCGACCGATCCGGTTACGTGAGTAAACGTCGATGCGACGACTTGTGTGCTGTAGTGTGCGCTGTCCTCAGCGCATTTCTTTTTATTGGCCACTTTCAGTCCGCTGAGGACAGCGGACGCTACAGCATTTCATATCTAACACGCAGTTCATGAGAACACTAAGCGACTGCCGCCTTTACGGGATCGTTGATCTCAGTTACGTCGAAGGATCCGATGCCGCTGGCACTGTGAAGCAAATGCTCGAAGGCGGTGTTGATTTGATTCAGCTTCGCGGAAAAGGAAAATCGCTCGATGAACTTGTGGATCTCGCGGCCGAACTCCACCAATTGACGACAAAATCTTCGACGCCACTGATCGTGAACGACCACGCGGAAATCGTCGGCCGTGTTCCCGTTGAAGGCGTGCATGTCGGACAGGATGACGACTCGATCGAAGTTGCTCGACGCAAAGCAGGTCGCCAAAGTCTTGTCGGAAAATCTACGCACAGCCTCCGGCAAGCAATCGCGGCGCAGCGGGAAGGGGCGGACTATATTGGCTTCGGCCCAATCTTCGCCACGCCCACAAAACCTGATTACGCGCCGATCGGCCTTGCGCACATCAGGCAAGTCCATGCAGAAGTGAGTGCGCCGATTTTCTGCATCGGCGGAATCAATATCGACAATCTGCAGAGTGTGATCGACGCCGGGGCGAAGCGCGTCGTAATGGTTTCCGCTTTGCTCACGGCGCACAGCATCGTTGATTACGCGCGCTGCGCCATGGACATCCTGGCGTGAGCATACCTTTTAACAGTGTAACGCTTGTAACGATTTAACCTTTCCCAGATGTCCGTTCTCGTTGTTGGCTCCATCGCGCTCGACACAGTGAAGACGCCGATGGAAGAACATTCCAATCTGCTAGGCGGATCGGCTTCATACGCAGCGCTCGGCGCAAGTTTCTTTTCACCAGTGCGGCTGGTCGGTGTCGTAGGCGACGATTTTCCTGAATCGGAATTTAAGTTTTGGAAGTCGCGCAAGATTGATAGCGAAGGCGTGCAGCGAGTGAATGGGAAAACTTTCCGCTGGTCAGGCGAATATTCGTGGGACCTGAACACGCGCGAAACCCGCTCAATAGCGCTCAATGTCTTCGAACATTTTAAGCCGGTATTACCGGAAACATATCGTCAGACCGATTTCGTTTTGCTGGCCAACATCGCACCTTCACTGCAAGCGCATGTGCTCGACCAGATGAAGCGCCCGCGTTTCGTGGTCGCTGACACAATGGATCTCTGGATCGAGACAGCGAGACCGGACCTGGATGCGCTGCTTCAGCGCGTCAATCTTCTCATCTTGAACGATAGCGAAGCGCGCGAGATAACAAAGGAGACCAGCCTTATCAAGGCAGGGCGTCGTATCCGAAGGATGGGGCCAGAGTACGTTGCGATAAAAAAAGGTGAGCACGGCGCATTACTCTTTGGCGGGGAAGATCAGTTCTTTAGTTGTGGCGCTTACCCGCTTGAAGATATTCACGATCCGACCGGGGCAGGGGACACATTTGCCGGCGGCATGGCCGGATATCTCGCCGGCACAGTGAAGAGGGTGCACTTCAACGACCTCCGCAAAGCAATGATTTACGGAAGCGTGCTAGCCAGTTTTTGCGTGGAAGCATTCAGCCTCGAGCGCTTGCGCAAGCTCTCGGTGGAAGACATTGCGAAGCGCTACGAGACGTTCAAACTAATGAGTCAATTCGAGGTGCCGGTTTGATCCTCTGCGATTCGCCAAAAGTGCGCTCGTTGCCGTTGCCGTTCTTTGGACCGCCGCTACCGATCTTGGCGCACGCGATGGATCTAAAGAGTGGGTTGTGCTGAACGATTGCCGACTCATCGAGAACCCGGCGAATGACGGGGACAGTTTTCACGTGAGCGCAGGCGAAAGAGAATACATCTTCCGTCTCTACTTGGTTGACGCGCCGGAAACAGACGAAATGATGCCGGTACGCCTCCCCGAGCAGGCGAAATATTTTAGCATCACTGTCCCACAGGCCATCGAAGTGGGTCAGGCGGCGAAAGAGTTTACCCGGCAGAAATTGTCCGAGCCGTTCACCGTGACCACCCGCATGGCAAATGCGATGGGCCGCAGTAGTGGTGAGCGCTTTTATGCGTTTGTTCAAACAAAAGACGGCGATCTTGGGGAACAGTTGGTCGCGAACGGCCTCGCGAGAATCCATGGAACAACCGCTACACCGCCCGGAGCCTCAAGCTCCACGGCGGAACGCGAAAAACTTGCACAATTGGAGGACGAAGCGAAGCGACGCAAAATCGGAGGATGGGGCATGAGCGGACCACCATCGACCGTGGCAAATGCAACCTCGCGGCCGTCGCCTAATGTCTCGCATTCGATTTCTGTAACGCCGACATCAAGTCCTTCGACTACCGCTGTGAGTCCAGTCGAGGATAAAAAGTCGCATGCAAAGGATAAGACCCCGCTCGGCAAGATCGACATCAACACAGCGACAGAGAAAGAGCTAACGACTGTGCCCGGGATTGGACATGTAATGGCCGCTCGAATTATCGCAGCGCGACCGTTTAAGAGTGCTGATGATCTGAAAAAAGTCAGCGGGATCGGCGATAAAAAATACGTGCAGATCCGGCCGTATTTTCAGTGAAAAGAATAGGCATGACGTTCATCGCTGAAAACTGAATCTGCTCGAGAGCGATCGCAGGCAATTACACCGCAAACCCGACGGCGAAAACCCCAAACCGGTCATCATGCGGGACTCCGTCGACTGCAGCCTTGTCGGGCTAGACTAGTGGCCCTCAGTCGCATTTTCCAAGTCTTTATTATGTTTATCATTGTTCTGTATGATTTTATCTACGCTCTTCCTGAGTTTCGTTCCGTCGTATCCCACGAGATCTGCGGCCTGCAGCGGCTTGGTCTTTTCATGCAATTCATTCTTGCGTTCAGAATTGGGATTTGTGACGACAGTTTTCTTCTGACATCCCGATGAAAGTAAAATGACTGCGAAGGTGATTGCGAGGCACCTGAGGGGAAGCAAAACTTTCATTGGCTAGCGAGGAATATGCGAATGTTCAAAAAAGGTCACGAACATTTTCTCGCTTTGGGGTCTTGCCATAGGCAATTTGATCAAGCCGCCGGAAAACGCGCCCGAGAGGATTCGAACCACTAACCTTCTGATCCGTAGTCAGAAGACCTGTCCTCATGAATTCTGTTTTACGAGGGAGAAACATACTCATGGAAACGGATAAAACCCCAATTCATAGACGTAACGCCACGCCGTTTACAGCAACTTGTGCAGGAAGGCGTGGTGCCGAAATGCGAAGGCCGCGGACGGTACAACCCGATTGCGGTCAATCTCGCGTATATCCGATTTCTACGCGATCGGGTGCAGTCGCCGGAAGCGTCGGACTCGGAATTTTTCGCTGCCAAGCTGGCGAAGCTCGCCGAGCGCGAGATGATCGACCCACAAATGTCCATCACCCGCGGCCTTCGCATTCCCATTGCGGATGCGAACGAGGTGTGCGCTCGGGTTTTCGCGTGCATCCGCGGCGTGATAAAAGCGTCCAAATTACCACTTGAGGACTGCAATTTGATCTTCTCTGAACTGCGCTCAGCCGCGCAACAACTCCGCGCCAAAGCCGCCGAAATTGAAGACGGACCAAACGGGCAGCACATGGGAAACACCGATTCCTAATGACGTTGCGGAATCATTCGGCGATTTTTTCCTTCCCTCAGCACTAGGACTTCATCGCAGAGCGTGATCACTTCTGTCGGATCGTGGGTCACGTGGACGAACGTGCCATTGCAGCGCGTCAGTCTAGGAGCTTACGGTCACAACAGTCGACCGCTTTTATCAATCTTCGAGTCTATCAGGGCGGGCTTATCGAAGCGTTGAGGGCGCCGCACCTATCCTTTGGTGTTCGCCGATCCTTAAGCAGTCGCGTGCGACGCCGAAAATCTGGTGGTAGCGCAGTCGCGCACTAAGTAACTGTCAACAATCAACTCTCAACTAAGAACTATTTTTCAGCTTAAGTTCTCCGATGGCAACGCTGCAAAATTGTGACGGAGTGCTTAACGACCTGTCGCG
>WNFJ01553377.1_pt1 | contig 14776 bp, 13 predicted proteins | sample 5400461 | NCBI WGS metagenome assembly WNFJ01 (sample SAMN13153349, study PRJNA577476) | soil metagenome | isolation source: 115 cm saprolite on Douglas fir-dominated hillslope | place: USA:California | collected 2013-09-17 | reverse complement strand
CCCCTCCTCATCAAATGGGCCGTGCGCGGCGTGGCCCGCCTCTCCGAAGGCAGCGTCAAGGACAAGGCGGGGCTGGCCGAAGGCCGGCCCGTCGACCCCGCGGCGGTCGCGCGCGCCCGCGGGCGCATCGACTCGCTGTACCGTGCCGAGGGCTACTACTTGGCGCGCGTCCGCGTGGTCTCCGTGTACGAGGCGGACTCCTCCCGCCTACGCGTCATCTTCGACATCGAGGAGGGCCGCCGCGTCGCGGTCGCGCGGATCGAGTTCCAGGGCAACACCCACTTTCCGGCCAGCACCCTCGCCGGCGCCATGAAGACGCAACCGGAAGGGTTCTGGTGGTTCCGCTCGGGCGAATACGACGACGAACGACTGCGCGAGGACGTGCAGGAACGGCTGCCGAAGTTCTACGGCGACCGGGGCTACGTCGACTTCCAGGTGCTCGACGACACCCTCGCCGTCGACGATACCACGGGCAAGGCGACGCTCGTGCTGCGCGTCAGCGAGGGGGAACCCTACCGCGTCGGCACGTTCGAGATCGTGGGCAACCGCCGCTTTTCGACCGACGAGCTCCAGGTGCTGTTTCCGTTCACGAGCGAAGAGCACAAGGGGTTCCTGGGCCTGGGCGGCACCCAACACGGGCCGGCCTACTTCAACCAGCAGAAGTGGGACGACGCCACGCAACGGCTGAGCACGCTCTACTACAACAACGGCTACATCTACATGCACCCGCGGGCCGAGGTCATCCGCCGCACCGGCCCGGACGGCAAACCGACCGTGGACCTGCGCTGGGAGATCAGCGAGGGCCAGCCCGCCATCGTCAACAAGATCGAGATCGCGGGTAACGACGTCACGCACGAGCGGGTAATCCGGGAAGCGATCGTGCTGCTCCCCGGGGACGTGTTCCGCCAGGACGCCCTGATTCGCTCCTACCAGAACATCTCGAACCTCGGCTTCTTCCAGCAGCCGCTACCGTTCCCCGACACCCGGCCCGCCAACGACCAGGGGGACGTCGACGTCATCTTCCGCGTCACCGAGAAGCACACCGGCAACATCAACTTCGGCGCCTCGGTGGGGCAGGGCACCGGTGTGGGCGGCTTCCTCGGGCTGGACGAGCCCAACTTGTTCGGGCAGGGCAAACGCGGCCACTTCCAGTGGCAGTTCGGGGCGAACATCAACGATTTCGACGTGTCCTACACCGACCCCGCGATCCGCGAATCGCGGATCTCGGGGACGGTGGGCCTGCACAACACCCGGCTGAATTACACCATCGCCAACCTGGGCACGCTGCGCCGCCGCGGCGGCAACTTGCAGCTCGGCTTCCCGGCCTTCAGCGACCGCTACACGCGGCTGTTCCTCTCCTACTCCGTCGACGTCCAGTCGTTCACCGGCGCCACGACCGGCCTCGCCAGCCTGAGCTGCAACAACTGCCTGCGTTCCACCATCGGCGCGTCGGTCATGCGGGACACGCGCATCGACTTACCGTTCCCGACGGCCGGCACGATGCATTCGATCGGCCTGTCGCAGAGCGGTGGACCCCTGGGCGGAACCGGCAACTTCCAGCGGCTCGACCTGGAAGGACGCTGGTACGCGCCGCTGGGCCAGTCGGGGGGCTCCCCCACGTCGTCCGCGGTCAAGTTCGTGCTGGGGTTGTCCACGCGATCGGGCTTCGTGTTCGGCAGTGCGCCGTTCATCGACCAGCTCTTCACGATGGGCGGGGTCCAGTACGGCATCCCGCTGCGCGGCTACGACGAATTCTCCATCACCCCGCACGGCTTCGATGTCAACGCCAGCTCGGGTCAGGCGACCGCGACGTCGTTCGGGAAGGCGTACCTCGCCATGACCGGTGAGCTGGGCGCGCGGCTGTCCCAGATGTTCTACGTCGACCTGTTCGTCGACGCCGGTAACGTGTGGGCCGAGGCCGGGCAGTTCGACCCCACGCGCCTGTTCCGCGGCGCCGGCGTCGGCCTCAGCATCATCTCGCCGCTCGGCCCGATCGGCATCGACTGGGCGTACGGGTTCGACCGCACCGACGCGCTCGGGCACCCCGCGCCCGCGTTCAAGCTGCACTTCAAGCTCGGCAACTTCTTCTGATCGGAGCCCGCGTACGCGCGGGCCCCGGGACACCGGTTTTCGTTAGGAGACGGCTATGAGGCGTATGGCGATGGTGTGGGCATCGATCGGGCTCGTCGCGGCCGCCCCGGCTCGCGCCGGGGCGCAGACCAGCGGCGCGGGGCTCAAGATCGCGTTCATCCATTCGGGCACGGTCCTGGCCCAAACCCCGGGCTACGCGGCCGCCGAATCTGCGGTGGTCAAGGTCCGCCAAGCGCTCCAGGACACGGTGCAGCGGATGCAGCAGTCGTGGGATTCGGCGAACCGCGCCTACGAGCAGCAGTCGCTCGCGCTCTCCTCGACGGCGAAGCAGGCGAAGCAGCGCGAACTGGAGCAGATGCGACAACGGCTCTCGCAGCACCAGAGCGAGCTGGAGACGCGCTTCCAGCAGCGGCAGCAGGAGCTGATGCAGCCGATCCAGGCCCGCATTCTGGGGATCCTCGAGGGCATCCGCGCCGAGGGGAACTACGCTTTGATCTTTGACATGGACGCGCCCGACAAACAAATCCTCACCGCCGATCCGAGCCTCGACCTCACGCTCAAGGTGATCGAACGGCTGCGGCAATCGCAGTAGGGCCCCGCCCCCCTGTGGCCCCGGAGCGGAACGCCGCGCGGCTCACGGCCCGGGACGTCGCCGCCCTCACCCAGGGCCAGCTCGTCGGCGCGCCCGAGGTCGCCGTGTCCGGGGTGGCGCCGCTGGACCGCGCCGGACCCGGCGACCTGTCGCTGCTGGCCGCGCGGCGCTACATCCCCGACTTCCAACAGTCGCGCGCCGCGGTCGTGCTGTGCAAACGGGGCCTCGTCGCCCCCGACGCGCCGGGCCCGACGTGCCGCGTGCTCGTGGCCGACCCGCACACCGCCCTCCTCGCGGTCCTCCCGCTCCTCTACCCCGAGCCGGCCTGGCAGCCGGGGATCCACCGCACGGCCGTCCTCGGCGCCGGCGTCGTGTGGCAGGAGCCGGTGGCGATCGGCCCCTATGCGGTGCTGGGGCGCAGCGTCCGGCTCGGCAAGAACGTGCGCATCGGTGCCGCCTGCGTGCTGGGGGACGGCGTCGAGCTGGGTGACGACGTCCAGCTGTTCCCCCACGTCGTGTGCTACAGTGGGACGCGGGTCGGCAGCCGCGTGATCCTGCACGCTGGCGTCCGGCTCGGGTCGGACGGCTTCGGCTACGTGCCGGGGCAGGGCGGCGCCCTCCCCCGCAAGATTCCGCAGGTGGGGCGCTGCCTCGTGGGCGATGACGTGGAGATCGGCGCCAACACGACCATCGACCGCGGCAGCGTCGACGACACGGTCATTGGCGCCGGCACGAAGATCGACAACCTGGTGCAGATCGGACACAACTGCCGCATCGGCGCCCGCTGTATCATCGCCGGGCAAGCGGGGATCGCCGGGAGTACTCACCTCGAGGACGACGTGTTCCTGGCGGGGCAGGCGGGCCTCGCCGATCACGTCACCGTAGGGCGCGGTGCCCGCGTCACGGTGCAGGGCGGCGTCATCGGCGACGTGGCCCCAGGAGCGACCGTGACCGGCTACCCGGCGCGCCAGCATCGCGAGTTCTTGCGCGCGCAAGCGGCCCTGTACCGGCTCACGGCCCTGGTGGACGACTTGGAAGGGCTCGTGCGGCGGAGCCATGAGTCCCAGCCCTAGGCGGAGCATCCGCCGTCCCGCCTCCGTCCGCGGGACGGGGCTCCACACGGGCGTGCGCACCGAGGCCACGTTCATCGCCGCCCCGGCCGGCCAGGGCGTCGTGTTCCGGCGGGTGGACTTGCCCAGCAAGCCCGAGGTGCCGGCGCGGCTGTCGGAGGTCGAAGCGGTGGAGCGGCGCACCGCGATCGGCAAGGGCGCCGCCACCATCCACACCGTGGAACACGTGCTTGCCGCCGTCGCCGCGCACGAGATCGACGACCTCACGGTCGAGTTGAGCGGGCCCGAGCCGCCCATCCTGGACGGCAGCGTGCAGCCGTACTTCGAGGCGCTCGAACAGGCGGGCCCCACGGACACGACGGGCGAGGCGGTGATCCTCGGCGTGCAAGCTCCCTTCACCGTGACCGAGGGGGATTCGAGCTACATCGTCGCCCCGGCGAAAGAGCTGCGGCTGACGGTGACGATCGAGTGGCCCCACCCGCTCATCGGGCGCCAGACGGGGAGCTTCACCGTCACGCCGACGGCGTTCGCGCGCGAGCTCGCCGGCGCGCGCACCTTCGGGTTCACGAGCGAGGTGGCGGCGCTCGAGGCCAAGGGCCTCATCAAGGGCGCGTCGAGCGCGAACGCCATCGTGCTGGACGAGCGTGGCCTCGCCACTGGCGGCGCCCTGCGCTGGCCCGACGAATTCGTGCGCCACAAGGCCGTGGACATCCTCGGCGATCTGGCGCTCACCGGCGCCCGCGTACGCGCGCACATCGTCGCCACGCGACCGAGCCACGGCGGCAACATCGCCTTGGCGTGGGCCGTGGCGCGCGCTACGCCCCGCCTCGGCGTGCCGAAGATGGACATCGGCCGCATCATGGACACCCTGCCGCACCGCTACCCCTTCCTCCTCGTCGACCGCATCATCGAGATCGAGGGGAAGCAGCGCATCGTCGGCATCAAGAACGTCACCATCAACGAGCCGTTCTTCCAGGGTCATTTCCCGGGGCATCCCGTGATGCCCGGCGTGCTCATCATCGAAGCGATGGCGCAGGTGGGCGGCATGCTCCTGATGGGGTACTTCGAGGGGCAGCCCGTCGAGGACAAGGTCGTCTACTTCATGTCGCTCGACAACGTCAAGTTTCGCCGCCCCGTGGTGCCGGGCGACCAGATCCGCTTCGAGCTGGAGATGGTCCAGTTTCGCGGCAAGACGTGCAAGATGAAGGGCGTCGGCTACGTGGAGGGGCAGGTGGTGGCGGAGGCGGACATGATGGCGTCGGTGGTGGACCGGTGATCCACCGTACCGCGCTCGTCGATCCTACCGCCCAGGTGGGCGGCGACGTCGCGGTCGGTCCCTACGCCATCCTCGGTCCCCACGTGAGTGTGGGCGATCGCTGCCAGATCGCCGCTCACGCCGTGCTGGAGCGCAACGTCAAGCTCGGCACCGGTGTCAAGGTGGGCTACGGCAGCGTGTTGGGCAACGACCCGCAGGACCTGAAATACAAGGGCGAGGACACCTGGGTCGAGGTGGGCGACGGCACCGTGATCCGCGAGTACTGCACCATCAACCGCGGCACCGCGGCGACGGGACGGACCGCCGTGGGGCGGCGCTGCTTCCTCATGTCCTACGTCCACCTCGCGCACGACTGCGTCATCGGGGATGATGTCATCATCGCGAACGCGGTGCAGATGGCGGGCCACGTCACGATCGAGGACCGCGCCATCATCTCGGGGCTCGTGCCAATCCACCAGTTCGTGCGGATCGGCACCTTTGCGTTCGTGGGTGGCGGCTCGCGCGTGAACCAGGACGTGCCGCCGTTCACGAAAGCCGTCGGCAACCCGGTCCACCTGTACGGTCTGAACTCGGTGGGGCTGCAGCGGGCCGGGTTCTCGCCCGAGGTGAAGCTGGCCCTGAAGCGCGCCTACCGGCTGCTCTTCAATTCCGACATGACGGTGACTCAGGGGATCGCCAAAGCGCGGGCCGAACTGCCGGCCGTGCCCGAGGTGGAGCGCTTCCTCAAGTTCATCGAGGCGTCGCAGCGAGGTGTGCTGGTGTGAGCGGGCCGCCGGTGCGCGTGGGCGTCATCGGCACCGGCGCCCTCGGCTTTCACCACGCCCGCTTGCTGCGACGCATGCCAGGCACCGCGTTCGCCGGCATCTACGACAAGAACCCCGCCCGGGCCGCCGAGGTGGCCGCCACGCTCGAGACGGTGGCCCACCCGTCGCTCGAGGCGCTGCTCGAGTGCGTGGACGCCGTGACGGTCGCGGTGCCGACCCCCGCCCACACGACCGTGGGCCTCGCGGTGCTGGAGCGCGGGCTGGCGCTGCTCATGGAAAAACCGCTCGCCGACTCGCTCGACGGCGCGGACCAGCTGGTGCGGCGCGCCGCGGGGCAGGGGGTGGTGCTGCAGGTCGGGCACGTGGAGCGCTTCAACCGCGCGGTGCGCGCGGCCGCGCCCTATCTGGACGAGCCGCGGTTCCTGCAGGTCGACCGCCTGGCGCCGTTCCAGCCGCGCGGGAGCGACGTCGCCGTCGTGCTGGACCTGATGATCCACGACTTGGACCTGGTGCTCGAGCTCGTCGGGGCCGCGGTGAGCGACGTGCGCGCCACCGGCGTCGCCATCCTCACTCCGCACGTCGATCGCCATCGCCACGCTCACCGCCAGCCGCGTGTCGCGCGAGCGCACGCGCCGGCTTCGCATCTTCCAGCCGACGGGCTACTTCTCCCTCGACCTGGCGCAGGGCAGCGGCGATTTTTTCCGGCTCAAACCGGGCTGGCAGGGGCTCGCCGCGACGAAGCTCGAGCAGATCGTCGAGCACGTGCGGCTCGACGCCCCGGAAGCGGAGCCGCTCGCCCTCGAGCTGGCGAGCTTCGTACGGGCCGTGCGTCGTGAGGAAGCGGTTGTGGTGTCCGGCGCGGCGGGCGCGCAGGCCCTGGCGCTCGCCTGCCGGGTCGCCGACGCCATCCAAGCCTCGTCGCTCGCCGCCGCGCGGCCGTGAGCCGCGCGGTCCGCATCTACGTCTCGGCGGGCGAGCCGTCGGGCGACGCGCACGCCGCGGCCGTCGTTACGGCCCTGCGCCAGCGGCTGCCGGCGGCGCGCTTCGAGGCGTTTGGGGGCCCCAGTCTCGAGGCGGCGGGCGCCGCGATGCTCGACCGCATGGAACGCTTCTCGGTGGTGGGCTTCGTCGAGGCCCTCTGGAAGGTGCCCGCCCACTTTCGCCTCCTCGCGCGCGCGCGCGCGGCGTTTGAGGCGAAACGCTACGACCTCGTGCTGCTCGTCGATTATCCCGGCTACCACCTGCGGGCGGCCGCCGCCGCCCACGCCGCCGGTATCCCCGTGCTGTACTACATCGCGCCCCAGATGTGGGCCTGGGGCGCGGGACGGGTGCGCCAGCTCGCCACCGTGCGCCGGCTCGCCGTCATCCTCCCCTTCGAGGAGCAGTTCTTTCGCGACCACGGCGTGCCGGCGACGTTCGTGGGGCACCCGCTGAGTGACCGAGCACCGACGCCGGCGCGGGCGGAGGCGCGCCGCACGCTGGGGCTCGACCCCGCCCGCCCCGTGCTGGGCCTGTTCCCCGGCAGTCGGCCGCTCGAGGTCGAGCGGCTGTGGCCGCGGTTTCGCGACGCCGCGGCGCGCGTCGTCGCCGCGCGCCCCGAGGTGCAGGTGGTCGCCGCGGGCACGCCGCACGGCCGCTACCCCCACCCCGGCGCCACCCGGATCCACTGGGGCGACGCCGCGCTCGTGTTCGCGGCGGCGGACGCGGGGCTCTGCAAGTCGGGGACGACCACGCTCGAAGCGGCGCTCGCCGACGTCCCGATGGCCATCGCCTACCGCGTGAACCCCGTGTCGTTCGCCATCGCGATCCGGCTGTTGCGGGTGCCGTACGTGGGCCTGGTCAACCTGATCGCGGGCCGCGAGGTGGCGCCGGAGTACCTCCAGGGCCGGGCCACGCCCGCCGCCCTCGCCGCCGCCGTCCTCCCCCTGCTCGATCCGGCGAGCGCCGCTGCGCGCCAGCAGCGCCAAGGGTTTGCCGTGGTGCGCGAGCGACTCGGTCCGCCTGGCGCCGCCGATCGCGTCGCCGCACTGGCCCAGGAGCTCGTGGGGTGAAGCTGGGCTGGGCCGAACCGGCGGTGACGCACGCGGCGGCCGGCGCCGTGCGGCTCTTGGCGGCGACGTGGCACTATCGCGTGCACGGTTGGGAACACGTCGCCGCCGCCCGGGCGACCGGCCGGCCCATCGTCTATGTCCTGTGGCACAGCCGCATTCTGCCGCTGCTGTATCAGCGCCGCGACGAGGGCGTGGCCCTCCTCATCAGCCGGCACCGAGACGGCGGCTACCTCACCGCGTTGTCCGAGCGCTGGGGCTACCAGGTCGTGCGCGGGTCGTCGCGCCGCGGCGGCGAAGCGGGTCTGCTGGGACTGGTGCGCGCCCTACGCCAAGGGACCGAGGTCGCGCTCACGCCGGACGGGCCCCGTGGGCCGGCGGAACGCATGAAGCCGGGCGCGCTCGCGGCGGCACAACACGCTAACGCCCTCGTCATCGCCGCCGGCGCGCGCGCGTCGGCGGCGTGGTGGATCCAGTCGTGGGATCGGTTCTGTGTCCCTCGTCCGTTTGCGCGCGTGGAGGTCAGATACAGCGCGCCGCTCTCGGTGGGTCCCGGAAAGGAAGCCCTGCGCCAGGGGCTGCGGTCGGCGGAGCGCGCGCTCCACGCCGTTACTCACGGCGCGGGACGCGGGAGCGACCCCGAGGACGACGCGTGAGCGCCGCCCGGGCGGCCCGCTGGCTGTGGAGCGGTGCCGCGGCGGCGAAGCTCGCGCGCCTCCCGCTGGTCCCGCTAGCGGCGCTGTACGGCACCGCCGTGCGACTGCGTGCCGCCGCCTATCGCGCGGGCTGGCGCCGGGTCGCCCGCCTGCCCCTGCCCGCCGTCGCGGTCGGCAACCTCTCGGTCGGTGGCACCGGCAAGACCCCCCTGGCGGCCTGGATCGCGCGCTACTACGCCGGGCGCGGGCGCACGCCCGGGATCCTGCTGCGCGGCTACGGTGAGGACGAGCCGCTGGTCCACGCCCGGCTCCTACCCCAGGGCATCGTGGTGGCCAACCCCGATCGCACCGCCGCGGCGCGGTCGGCAGCGGCCCGCGGCGCGGATATCCTGGTGCTCGATGACGCCTACCAGCTGCTCGGGGTGGCGCGCGACCTGAACATCGCGGTCCTGAGCGCCGACAGCGTGGGCGGCTCGGTCTGGCCGCTCCCCGCGGGGCCGTGGCGCGAGGGCGCCGACGCCCTCGATCGCGCCGACCTGATCGTGGTCACTCGCAAACACGCCCCCGGCCCGACGGCGGAGCGCCTCGCCGCCTGGCTCGCCCGCCGCCGACCCGAGGCCCCCGTCTGCCTCGCCCACTTGGCCCTGGCCCGGCTCGAGGGGATGCAGTCGGGGACGCCGCGCGAGCTGGCCGAGCTGTCGGGCCGGCGCGTCGTGGCGGCGGCTGGGGTCGCCGATCCCGAGAGTTTCGCGGCGCAGCTCGAGGGCCTCGGCGCGCGCGTGCAACTGCAGGCGTACCAAGACCATCACCGCTACGGCACCGGCGACGTGGCCCGCCTCGCGCGGGCCGCGGCCGCGGGCGATTATGTTGTAGTCACCGAAAAGGACGCCGTGAAGCTGCGCGGGCAGTGGCCGGGGGACGCCCCCGAACCGCTCGTCGCGGTGCTCGCCGTCCGCTGGGAACGGAACGGCGGAGCCCTGGAGCAGGCGCTGGACGCCGTGCTCGCCCCGGCCGCCCGCGCCTAACCGTCTCGTCCCACACGAGTGCTATGACCGACCCTGCGATCAAGACCGCCGCGCCTCCCTTCATCATCCGGCCCGACAAGGAGACGTTCCTGTCGGAGGAGAATCCGTTCGAGGCGATGATGGAGCGCTTCGACCACGCCGCCCAACTGCTCAACCTCGATCCCGGCCTCTATAAAGTCCTCCGCAACCCCGAAAAGCAGATCATCGTGTCGGTCCCGGTGCTGCGGGACTCGGGCGAGGTCGAGGTCTATACCGGGTATCGCGTGCTCTACAACACGTCGCGCGGGCCGGCCAAAGGCGGCATCCGCTTCGATTTGAACGTCACGCTCGAAGAGGTGAAGGCCCTGGCGGCCTGGATGACCTGGAAATGCGCCCTGGTGAACATCCCGTTCGGCGGCTCCAAGGGCGGCGTGGTGTGCGACCCCGCCACCATGTCGATGGCCGAGCTCGAGCGCGTCACGCGGCGCTACACCGCGGGCATCATCGAAACCTTGGGGCCCGATTCCGACGTGCCGGCGCCCGACGTGAACACGAACGAGCGGGTGATGGCGTGGATCATGGATACCTACTCCATGCACCATCGCCACACGGTGACGGCCGTGGTGACCGGCAAACCGGTCGAGATGGGCGGCTCGCTCGGCCGGCGTGAGGCGACGGGGCGCGGCTGCGTCTTCGTGACCCGCGAGGCGCTCGGCAAGCTCGGCATCCCCCTCAAGGGCGCCCGGGTGGCGGTCCAAGGATTCGGCAATGTCGGCTCGGTCGCGGCCGACCTGATGGCCCGAGAGGGCGCCGTGATCGTCGCCGTGTCCGACAAGTCCGCCGCGCTCTACCGCCCCCAGGGGCTCGACGTCGCCGATCTACTCACGTGGGTGCGCGAGCAACGCCAGCTCGCCGGCTACCCCCGGGCCGACGCCATCGGCAAAGACCAGCTGCTGACGGTGGACTGCGACGTGCTGGTGCCCGCCGCGACCGAAAACGTGATCACCCGCAAGAACGCCCCGCAGATCAAGGCGAAAATCATCTGCGAGGGGGCGAACGGGCCCACCACGGCGGCCGCCGACGAGATCCTCGAGAAGAAGGGGATCTTCGTGATCCCCGACATCCTCGCCAACGCCGGCGGGGTCACTGTGAGCTACTTCGAGTGGGTCCAGGACCGCGGCGGCTACTTCTGGGACGAGGACACCGTGAACCGGCGGCTCGAGTCGATCATGACCCGCTCATTCCACGAGGTCATGGCGCTCGTCGAGAAGCACAAGGTGAGCACCCGCATCGCGTGCTATATGCTCGGCGTGGGGCGGGTGGCAGCGATGCACCGGCTGCGTGGGATGTATGCCTGATGCGCTATCGGGTCGCCGCGGTGGGCCGCATGAAGCACGCGGCACTCCGCGCGGCGTGTGACGAATACCTGACGCGGCTGCGCCATTATACGCGCGTCGAGGAACGGGAAGTGCGAGACGAGGCGCGATTCCTCGAGGCGATCCCCGAGGGGTCGCGCCTCGTGGCGCTGTCCCGGGCGGGGGAATCGTGGAGCTCCGGGCAGCTCGCCGACTGGACGGCGCGCTGGGAGCTGGATGGCCGGGACGTCGCGTTCGCGATCGGCGGGGCCGCGGCGCTGCCCGCCGCGGTCCTGGAGCGCGCCGAGCGGGCGTGGAGCCTGTCGCCGCTCACCTTGCCGCACGAGCTGGCGCGCGTGATCCTGTACGAGCAGCTGTACCGCGCGCACACCATCCGGCGGGGAGAACCGTACCATCGCGGACCCTGAGCTCAACCCGGCGGACCGGGCGGCCTTGCTGGGCCTGGCGCGCGGGACCCTGGTGGCACACCTGGCCGGGCGGCCGCTGCCGCCCATGCCCGCCTGCGCGGCGGCCGGGCTCAAGCGCGGAGCCTTCGTCACCATCACCGAGCGCGGGGCGCTGCGCGGCTGCATCGGCCACATCGCGGCCGACCGCGACCTCGGCAGCGTCGTGCGCGCGATGACCGTCGCCGCCGCGCAGGACGACCCCCGCTTCGCGCCCGTGGCCCTGGATGAGCTACCCCACCTCGTCGTCGAGATCTCCGTCCTCTCCGAGGCCACGCGCCTGCCACCGCCCGTCGAGCCCACCCAAATCGTGGTGGGCCGCCACGGCGTGGTCGTTCGCGACGGGCGCCACGTCGGGCTGTTGCTACCCCAGGTGGCAACCGATTACCAGTGGGGGCCCGAGGCGTTCCTTGCCGCAACGTGCCGCAAGGCCGGGCTCGCCCCGGACTGCTGGCGCACGCCGAGCACCGAAGTGTTCACGTTTCAGGCGGACGTGTTCGGTGAAACCCAGGTCGCCAGCCGGGAAGAGGGCGTCGGATGATCCCGCGTATCGTGGCGACGCCGCTGGCCCCGCTCGTCATCCCGGCGCCGCGGCTCGCGCCGCGCCCCGTCGCGCCCGACGTCGTCGCCGCGGCGCTCCCCGGGCCGGGCCGCGACCGCCTGGCCGCGGGCGCCGTGCTCACGGTCACGACCGGCCAGCAGCCCGGATTGTTCACGGGTCCGCTGTACACGATCTACAAGGCCCTCTCGGTGCTGGCGCTGGCTCGTCGCGTCGAGCGCGACCGCCAGACCCCCGTCGTCCCCGTGTTCTGGGTGGCGGGCGACGATCACGACTTCGCCGAGGCGAATCACACGGCGTTTCTAAACAGCGCGGGGGACCTGACCCCCATCGTGTTGCGCGAGCGCGCCCCGGACGCGGCGCTCCTGCCGCTGGCACGCGAACGCTGCGGCGAGGAGATCGGCGCGGCCCTCGCGGCGCTGCGCGCCGGCACGCCCGACACAGAGTTCAAGGCCGGGGCCCTCGAGTGGCTGGAGCGCTGCTACCGCCCCGAGGCGACGCTCGCCGACGCCTTCGCTGCGGCGCTCGCGGCCCTGCTCGGGTCGCAGGGCCTCGTGGTGCTGCGCGCCTACGATCGGTCCGCCAAAGAGGTGGCCGCGCCGTGGGTCCTGAAGGGCCTCGACGTCACGCTCCCCGACGGCTACACCCCGGTCTTTGTCGAGGCCACGCTCGGACGAGACCGGCTGGAACGGCGCGGGGCGGACTTCGTGACGCGCCGCAGCGGCGAGCGCTTCACACGCCAGCAACTCGAGGACGTCGCGCGGACGGCCCCGGACCGCCTGTCCCCGAACGTGCTGTTGCGGCCGGTGATCGAGGCGGTGCTGCTGCCGACCGTCGCCTACGCGGCGGGCCCGGCCGAGCTCAAGTACCTGCCGGAGGCCGCGTCGCTCTACACGGCCCTGGGCGGCGTGACGCCCCAGCAGCCCGTGGCGCGCTGGTCGGGCGTGATCCTCGAGGCGCGCGTCGAGAAGCTCATGCAGCGCTATGGGCTCGGCCTCGAAGCGTTCGATGGCAAGCCAGGCGAGCTGGAAGCGCGCTTGGTCCGGGCCGCGCTCCCCCCCCAGACGGCCGAGGCGCTGGCGGCGCTGCGCCGCGAGCTCGCCGAACGCTACGAGCGCTTGGGCCAGGGCGTGGCGGCCATCGATCCGACGCTCGAGCGCACGGTGCAGTCGGCGCGCAATGCCGCCCTCGCCAGCACCCAGGAGATCGAGAAGAAGCTCGTGGCGAGCTTGAAGCGCGAAGACGAAACCTTGGTGCGCCAGATCGCGCGGGCGCGCGCCGCCGTGTATCCCCAGGGCGAGCCGCAGGAGCGCGTGCTCACGCTCGCCTCGTTCCTGATCCGCTATGGGCCGGCCCTCGTCGACGCACTGTGGCAAGAGGTGGCGCGCTGGGCGGACGCTTCGTAGAATCCCTGCCATGTGGGTTTTCGTCGTCGTGCTGATCGTCGCACTGCTGATCCCCATCTCGGCCATCCTGCTCGATTCGCCCCTGGGACGCTCCCTGGCCCGACGCCTGGAAGCGGCGGGCGACGGCGACGGGGCGGGGACCACGGTGCGGCAGCTCGAGCGCCGGGTGGAGGTCCTGGAAACCGACCTCGAGGAGCTGAGCCGCACCTTGAGCGGCCTGCGCGACGAGCTGCAGTTCGTGCAGCGGTTACTCGAAGACCCCACCAAGAAGCCGCGCGGCGCCTGACGGTGCCGACGCAGGCCGCCGCGGCCGAACCGGGCGGGAGCGGGAGCGGGGGCGGCGGCCGGGGCGGCGGCCGCCACGCCGCGCAGGTCGCCGCCGGCATCCTGGTCACCCGGGTGTTCGGCTACGTGCGCGAACGGGTGTTCGCGTACTACTTCGGGAATTCCAGCGTGCCGGCCGACGCCTTTCGCGCCGCGCTCCGCATCCCCAATGCCATCCGCAACCTGCTCGGCGAGGGGACGCTCTCGGGGTCCTTTATCCCCGTGTATACGGGGTTCCACGAGCGGGCCGACCCCCGCACCGCCCGCGCCCTCGCCGGGGCCGTCCTCGGCCTCCTCGTCCTTGCCGCCGGGGTGCTGACGCTCATCGGCATCGCCAGCGCTCCGGCCATCACGACCGTTCTCGCCACCGGGTTCGACGCGCCGCGCCGCGCCCTGACGATCACCCTGGTCCGCATCCTGTTTCCGATGACCGGGCTCATGGTGATCTCGGCCTGGTGCCTCGGCGTCCTCAACGCGCACCGGCGCTACTTCCTGCCCTACGCCGCCCCCGCGCTGTGGAACGTGGCCGGCATCGTCGCCATGGCGGCCGCGGGCACCTGGTTCGCCAACCGCACGCTGCCGCTCGACGCCCAGCTCTATCGCATCTCGCTCGCCCTCGCCTGGGGCAGCGTGGTCGGCAGCCTGCTGCAGATTGCCGTGCAACTGCCGCTGTGCTGGCGGTTGCTAGGCGGCATCCCGTTGCGCGTCTCCACCGCGCCCGAGGGCGTGCGGCAGGTGGTTGCCGCGTGGCTGCCGCTGCTCGTCGGTGCCGGGGTCACGCAGGTCTCGGGGTTCGTCGATACCCTGCTCGGGTCCTTTACCGGCCCCGGGGGTGTGTCCGCGCTCGGATACGCCCAGATTGTCCAGCTCCTGCCCATCAGTTTGTTCGGCGCCTCGGTGACGGCGGTGTCGCTGCCCGAGCTGGCCCGCGAGGCGGTCGGCCGGGCGCCCAACGAGCAGCTGCGCGCGCGCATCGCGCTGGGGGTGCGACGCATCGTGTTCTTTGTCGCGCCCTCCTCGCTCGCGTGCATCGCCCTGAATCGCGAGATCATCGGGGCGCTGTACCAAACGGGGCAGTTCACCGCCGACGCGACGAGCTTCGTGGGCCGCGTGCTCGCGGCGTACGGCGTTGGGCTCGTGGGGCAAGCGACGGTGCGGCTCTTCGCC
>WNFJ01211209.1_pt1 | contig 14776 bp, 11 predicted proteins | sample 5400461 | NCBI WGS metagenome assembly WNFJ01 (sample SAMN13153349, study PRJNA577476) | soil metagenome | isolation source: 115 cm saprolite on Douglas fir-dominated hillslope | place: USA:California | collected 2013-09-17 | reverse complement strand
GTTGATACGGTGACGCCATTGACGGCGTACTGCCGATAAAAGCTCACCCACTCTGCCTCCGTGCGCGACAGCGCACGGCCTACCCGCTCCTGAACGATGGCCTCCGCGGCAAAGTACTTCACCAGTTCCACATTCAACAGGGCATCGGTCATTTGCGCAGCTCCATCCACGTGAGCGGCGGACGCGCTCTTGGCCGCCCGAGCAATGGTCCTCGCAGCATAGGCGAAAGCCGTGGCGTAGCACACGAGAGCTCCGCAGAACAACATGAGGAAGGCGGGGTGCGCGAGACGGGTGAGCACAACAATGATCGTTCCCAATTCGGCCGTGACCGGCAGGAACGTGAACACGAGGTGGTGCAGGATCATCTGGTAACCCGTCAGACCGTTCTCCAACGTTTGGCTGATCCCGCCGGTCTGCCGATCCAGATGAAAGCGCAACGGCAGTCGCAGGATGTGCGCGAAGAGACGGCCGCTCAGCACGCGGAACATTCGCCGCTCAGCACGCGCATACACGAGACCGCGGACCTCGCCCACGGCTCGCGCCAGAAATTGGCTCAGGACATAGGCGCCGACGAGAATCGATGGCGATAGCGAGACTCCCATCGCCTGATCCGTGAATCCATCGACCAGCCATTTCAATGCGAGCGGTCCGAGCGCCGTCAGCACCGAGGCCGTGACGACCAGCAGCAGGACCGCTGCGAGACGCCGCTTCACGAAGCGGTCGGCATCACTCCAGATGATGCCCACGATCTCCCGTACGGTTCCGCCAGATGGCCGACGCCGAGAAGCGCTTTCCGATTCAGGACGCTCTCGCGGTCGTTCGCCCAGATCGGATGAGCGGGTGCGATTCATTTGCGTCGGGCGGCCGCAGGCGCCGATTCAGCGCCCGCCGGTGCCGCAGGCCGGGTTTGGGTCGCGACGCCGCGAGCAGGGGCTTTCATGGACAGGAACAGAGTTCCGCGAGTTCCGAGCCAGCTGCGCGGTCAAGATCCTTGCCATGGTCATCATTCGCCCTTTCAGCACTCCAGTCGCCGTGGCGTCTGGGACTAAACAATATTTCAGGCTTCGCGCCGAACCACTGGCGAAAGAGCACCTCATAGAAGCGTCGTCGCCGTGCGGAAACGGATCTTGGACCGCTGCCGAAAAAGCGTGCCGCTTGCGCAGCGGTGGCGATCTCATGCTCGACCAGGTACGCCGCGCTCAAGGCTCGTACCATGGGGAGCGGACGCCTACGTGATCTCGACCGCACGCCGTCATACGTCACAAGGCGCCTCCAGGTCCTGGCCTGATGCGGCAGCCGCTCATCGCATAGCGCATTGAATTGCTCGATCACCTGCATCACGACACCCGGAATGTCTGTTTTCTGATGGCGCACATGCCGGGTTCGATCCGGCGACCGGCGACCGGTGAAGCGCGACACCTCCGCAATGAACCGGGCGTCCCCCAAAAGCCGTGGATCCTCTGCGGAACCATGCCTGAACAAATGGATATGACTGGGCTGCGGCGCCTGGTCGAACAATCCCCGGTACGCCTTCTCTTGAACCTGACGGCTGTAGGCGCCGCGAGTCAGCATGCGCAGGACGACGTTCGTGGTAACCCAGTCCTGTTTCGTGCTGCTTCGATACACCGCATCGCTGCTCCACCAATGTCCGGACTGATAATCGTCCAGTGCCTCGAGGCGGCGAATCCAGTGAACGAAGTGCGCGAGCGGCACCAGCCACTGTTGGTGCTGGAACAAGAGCACGTGATGATGCAACCGAAACAGCGAGCCATGCTCATCGTGGACTCGGTTGAAAGCCCGCGCACACTCGTGCTGAAAGCTTCCGGTAATCGCGCTCACTGGTCCCTCTCCCGCTTGGATAACGAGATGTACTTCACGCTCGGCGACGTAACCCGCGTGCAGCCGCGCGCCCCTCTCCCGCAGCGTTGCCCGCAGTAGCTTCAACACCGTCTCGAGCTCCGCCTGACTGGTGTCCGTTACGCCCTGCAGCGCGACGTAGTACCACCCAAACGGAACAGACGGCAGTCGTGCGAGACGTGGCATCACGGACTCCTCCATGCATGAGCCATCGGACTCCTCGCGAAAGTAAATCCACTCCTTTGGTGAACCAGGTCGCAGAGCGCAAGCAATTCTGCATTCAACGTGGCACTGACCGCAGTCCCGAGCAGATTAATCGTCATCTTCCGTGAGGTACGATACGATTCTATAATCGAAAATAAATGTCCGAGCGTGGACACAGAAGAATTATGTACCAACACCTCACGCTCGTCATCCTAAAGTCTATGGGACTCGCAGTTATGATCCGTCGACGGTGTCAGCCAAAGATTATTTTTGGACGACCGAGCAAGCGTCACGGGACTTATGTCCCTGGTTCGGTGTCTGGCACGGACTACGCTTCAACATTTTTTTTGCTTTTTTCCGCTGCGTAGTTGCGGCTGCAACGATGCTCTGCTCTCCAACCAACTCTCGTCTGGAGCAATTCCGCGCCACAGGAGTTCAACCCGTCAGTTCAGCAGTCGCTACCCGCACGCGACTTCGCAACCACATGAAAGACCGTGACAATTCGTCACTCCAACCCGTCGTACCCGGCAAAAAAGCAGCGCCGGCGACGACATTTTCAGTTCAAGCATCCCCACTCCCACGCTCCTCACACCTGGCACCGTAAACTTTATGCCTGACACCGTAAAGGTCATGCTTGGCGCCGTAAACTTCATGACTGGCACCGTCGCGGTTCTCGTAGCCAATTTGTACGTTGACGTTTCGTTCTGACCGTAGTCACGTCATCACACCACCGGATCGGTGGTTGGTATCACTAACACTTAGTGAACAAAAGGAGATTGTCATGATTATCGAACTTGGAAGCATCGCTACGGAAACCAAGAGCAACATGATTCCGTTTACCAGTGACTTGAACCACAATGGCCTTCACAACTGAGAGGCGATTGAGCTGCCACGCAGAGCGACTCTGCGTGGCAGCTTTTTTGAGTCGACGATCACTCATGTATTTCTCTTTCTCAGCTTAGCGGGTTGCCAGCATGTACTACTTCTCGAATCACGCGTCGGGCTGCGAGACCGCCGAAGGCGCGATTTTTCTGGACTTTCGCAGCGGGAAATATCTAGGGGTTCCGGCAGACAAGCTGGTCGCGCTGCGGAGGTGCATCCGAGGATGGCCCGCTCCCGCAGATGCACTGACGGCTGTCCCAGAGCCTTTGCCGGACGATAGCATGTCGATACTCACCGAACTCTTGCAAAAGGAGTTGCTCACACAGTCGCCTCCCGAACAGTCGCCTGTACAGCCCCAAGACGTACCGACGCCCACAGAAGCCCTCCCCGATGACCGGCACGACACCGCTTCAGAGGCGTTCCGATTGTGGCTGACCGTCACACTCCTCCTGTCCATCGCCTACGTTTGGGTAAACCTGAAGCTCAATAGGCTCGAGACAGTAATTCAGCACATCCAGTCCCTGAAGCGGCGAGCGGAATTTCACGAGCAATTACCGGAGGCCGCTCGACTTAGAACGATCGTGTCTCATTTCCGACGCGTTAGTCTTTGGATCTATTCCCGAAGAAATCAATGCTTGTTTGACTCGCTCGTGCTTACTCGTTTTCTCTACTGGCACAATATTGTGCCGACACTGGTGTTCGGAGTTAGCACAAAGCCATTTGCCGCTCACGCTTGGGTGCAAGTTTCAGATGTGATGTTGACTGACGCAGTGGAATTGGCCTTACAAACAACCCCAATCTTCGCTGCGTGAGGATGAGGCGCGAATGTACAGATATATCGCACTTGCGTGGGACCTGACGACTGAAGGAGCAAAGGAGGCGGCGCGCCGCGTCCACGAATGCGTCAGGCGGTCGTCTCCTGATTTTGCGCTGTGTTTCGAGTTACCTGGGTTACATGTCTTGTTGCCCCAAACGGACAGCGAGTTGGGCGCAATGTACGTCGTGAATCTTGAAGGCGTAATACTGGGTCCGATGTTCTCGCGAGGCGACCCATCGCGCGGCCCTATTAGCAGTAAGCGGCCGCGTGACGGCGACGCGTTCTCGTCGAAGGTCGTCCGCACTCACGGGCGAAGCCTCATCGAGGAATGCTGGGGCTCATACGTTGCCTTTCTTCGCTTACCAAATGACGACGCAAGTCTGGTGCTTCGTTCTCCCATGAGCAGCCTGCCATGCTTCCGGGCACGTATTGGAGACCTGTATATTTTCTTTTCTTCCGTCGAGGATTTCACCTCCCTACATCTAACGCGACTCACGATTGATTGGCAGCTCGTCGCGGCCCAAGCAACGAACGGCGATTATCTTACGTCAGCGACCGGCATTAAAGAGATTACAGAGATCCAAGCGGGTGAAGCTGTTTCCGTTGACACCCGAGGTATTTCAACATCCCGTTATTGGGATCCGCGGGAAATATCTCGCCGCCCGCAAATCGAGGATTTCGAGACTGCTTCCCGGCTTCTTCGCGAAGCGGCGCAAGAGAGCGTCGACGGCTCGGCCTCTCATTGTCCGGCCGCAATGCTTTTGCTGTCCGGCGGTTTGGATTCATCAATCGTACTGGGGTGTATGACTCGGTCCCCGAGCCGGCCCGCAATTACATGTGTGACCTACTATTCCGATCAACTCGGGGACGAGCGTCGGTATGCTCGTTCGGCAGCGCAGAAACTCGATGTAGAACTGCTTGAGCTACTCAGATCGCAGGATGCATCTCTTGAAACGATATTGAGTTGTTCGCGAACATCAAGGCCCCTTCTATCCTTTAGTGCATTTGATCGTTACTCTCGAGACCTCGCAGTTGCAAAAGCGCATGGCGCGTCCGCCATCTTCGATGGAGAGCTAGGTGACAATGTGTTCGGAGGCGGGGTGGGCCACGAGGTCGCCGACTACCTCCAGATCCACGGTCTGAAAATTGCGACATTCCGTGTTGCGGCAGACTATGCGCTTCGAGCAAAGATCTCCGGCTGGAAGGCGCTTCGGATTGGATTTCAAGAGCGCCGGGGGGCAAACAAACAACCTTACTGGAGTATTTTCAAATACATTGAGGCAGCAGGATACGATGCAGCGGCGAATGGTCTCATTTCGCGCGACGCACTCGAGAACTATAAGGCGATGCAGTCGCATTATATTCATCCATGGTTTTTGGAAATGGATGGTGTTCCTTTAGGTCGGTTCTCCGTGATTTATGGTTTATTCATGATGACATCGGCCTTGTCAGAGATTCCCTTCGCATTTGGCTCGCCGAGTGATCCGGCTTCGATATCACCACTTTCGAGCCAACCATTGGTCGAGCTGTCACTTCAACTCGCCAGTTTCCTGCATATTCGCGGTGGAAGACAAAGAGCCGTTGCGCGCCACGCCTTTTCAGATTTGTTGCCACCATTCGTGACAAACCGTGTCGGTAAAGGCACTAACATGCATTGGCTTCATTCGCTTGTTAGCGCTCAGAGACCCTTCTTGGAAGAGACACTATTGGATGGGCTGATGGTTCGGGCCGGCATTTTAGACCGGCGAAAGCTAGAAAGCGTGTTGTCGCCGACAGTGAGCAGCACAAAGGTTGGTGTCTTGGACGTCATCCGAATGCTGTACATCGAGGCGTGGTTACGACTGTGGGACTATCGAACGTTGCGCGCGGCTGCGTGAATTTCTTCGTCGAATACAGGTCATAAATGCGTTAGAGTGACCTGGGGTAAATCGATGCATTCTTATCCGTAATGGCTTCGTAACAGAGTCGTCTGAGCGAATTTCATTATTGCCGGCCATTTGAACGGAAGAGCCAGTGAGACTTGGCCGCACGCCAGCGCTCGTACTGAGGTGCGGCGTCTGTATTGCCTCGCTCCTCGTCCCGCAGCCAGAACATAAACCAGTCTGCATTTCGTTGAGCCGAGTCCCACTGAACTTTGGGGCTCGTGGGATTGTGACCGGTTAGTGGGTACACGACGTTTTCGGTCGGCAATCCCTTTGCCACCGATGCCTTGCCGAGGCTCAACATTTCAAGCACGCCCGACTCTGACCCACTCTCGAATAGGTTAGCCGACATTACGTTGCCAAAATGCAAGTCGGGAGACAGATTCAAATATCTGACTGAAGCGTCGTAGAGACTCGCACCAACCATCGGATCGAAAATCTCTCGCAGATGCTTTCCATTGAGAAGTTCGTAAGCCTCAACTGTATTGCCCCATCCTTCCGCGAAAGAGCAAGCGCGAAAGATAGGAAACCTCGTCAACACCATAGGCCCCAACCATCCGCCATGGCTATGACCTGAGAGGCCGAGCCTAGATCTATCCGCGATTCCAGCATTGACTAGAGCCTCCACCCCCGTGATCACGTCGTCTATTGGCTCCGCATCGAGCTGCTTCGGCTTCTGAAAGTCAATACCGAAGGTTGCTGATCCGCGATAGTTAGGAAAAAATACACCAATTCCGCTGGCGGCGTAAACGTCGAACGGATACGGCCATAAAGACCAATACGGCGCAAATCTGTTCGTTATCGGAGCACCAGGGCCACCATGAAGGAACGTAACGACGGGCCAAGGTTTCGCCCGTGTCGCTGCCGGCTCTAATAGCCACCCTTTGACCGTCGTGCCATCTGTACTCCTCCAGGACACCTCTGAGATTGCGGCCGTGATCTTTGCCGCGACTTGCTCGTTCACGAAAGATAAACGGCGTACCCTGCCTCCACTCGCTCCTTCCAGATAAAAATAAATTTCCGGTGGTCGAATCATACTCTCGTTGATGAATACGGCTGCCTTGGTGCGTTGAGCAAATGAAAACTTCGAGATTTCTCCATCAACTCGCGAGACCATGTCGGATCGCCGGACGCCGATGTCACTCCACTCATACAGTGAACCGACAGCTCCGAGGGAGTTCTCCACGAGCAGAAGATGAGGCGTGATTGGATGAATCTTTACATCAAATCTGGATTGCACTGCGTGCCACCGGAGATCGGGTTGATCTTCCAGGGGACGAGGCATGGATATAGCCCATTCCGGGTAGTCCAAACCCCACAGGTCTTTAATGATCGTCCGCATGACGACGAGTCTGTGTTGTCTCGGAATCCAGTCCCCGCCCCTGAAGCTCTGTCCGAAGGCCGTCGAGGTGGTGTCAAATGCACCGCCGATGTCATGAAACTTCCCTGTTCCCACGAAGATGACGCCGAGGCTGGTTCTTAACGGTCGGGTAGAACTCTGTGGAACGCTATCTGCCAGATATACGACCGAGATCATGGAGTCGTCGTCGGACCAATGTATTTCACTGAGGATGGACCCGGGGTCTCCCGGCACTTCTATGCGTCTGGACCCCTTGCCAATTTCTGATATCCATAGTGAAGCATTGGACTCATGCACTCTCTGGGCGAAGTGTGGGTCTATCACGTCATACTGACTTACCGCATCAGTATCGATTAGGATGCCTGGCCCGCTACGCCGAAGGCTGGTGTACAAAGACGCTGCCTCGTTTGACTTTGGTCTGGTTACGTAAGCCAGGTACTTGCCGGAGCTTGATAGTTCAAATGCCATTACCGGGTCCGCAGTGTCGGACATCCGCGAAAGTCTTCGCTTTTCCCAGTTGTAAAGATACACCTGAGCAACGTCATGATCGTCGGCCAGAAAGGCAAGTAACTGAGAGTTGCCGGCCCATCGAATCCCTCGAGCAGTCGCGGGCAGTCCGACAAGCGGGATGGGCTTCGCACCATCGGTCGTCGAGAGAACAAATGCTTCCCGGCCGTTCTCAGAATTTTCCTTCAGCAAAGGCCGTGTAACGTAGACCACGAATCCACCGTCCGGCGATATTTGTAGATCTTCAAATTGTCGCAGTTGCGTGTAGTCTTCGACCTCGAACCTTGAGCCACGAGAAACCTCCGACGACGCCGTCTTCGCCGGGATCTTCTCCGTACCGAGTCCGCTAAATGTCTCATTTGCGGTAGCTCGCACTCTTGCGGCTCCACCAACAAATAGCAATGCGATTGACACAGCAATAAGAAGCGCTCGAAGGATCTCGCCAAATGATGATCCCTGACGCCGCAACGAGCGTGCGGCTGCACCGTTAATCACTTACCGCTCGTCCTACCAGTTCTTTTGCAATTGGAGCGCGATGAACCGGCCGAGCGGCGTCGCATTTGCTACGTCATAGTTGAATCCGGTTCGAAACGAGTTGTATTGGAGGTAAGGTGGACTTCGATCTAGTAGGTTTATCGCCGACAAGCTGGCGCGAAACCCTGAGAGTAGTCCGCCTGGCGGCACGACATATGCCAACTGGGCGTCGATCGTGGTCCACGATGCAACGTCTCGCGATCCGGTTGCCAAGTTATTAGATTCACGTCCACTGTAATTTATCGTGCCCGTTCCCGACCATCCGCCGCGTACTACCGTTGCACCACCTCTTATGCGCACGCGAGGAGGGTTGAAGACAGTGCCGGCCAGCTCCTGGTCTGGTGCCGAATTAGTGATTTGATTCCGCAATTGCATATATGTGCCGTTGAAGAATTCATCAACATCAAACGCGGACAGGCGGCTCTTCTTATCAAAGAGAAGATCGAGACCTGCAATATTTTGTCGGGAGATATTGACATTCCGGAAGTCGATCACCGCAGCAACGGAGGACGGGTCATATGGCGCGCCCGTGTAATTGTTAAGTACACCGCCAGACTGGTTTATGAGTGCTTGCTGCAGAGCTGAAGAGGGCGACCTCGTAACGAAGGGCGCATAAATTGGATCTATCAGTGCGGCGGGCCCGTCTGCAAGTTGCGAGATCCGATTGCGATACGCGATATTGAAGTACGTTGCGACCAGTTGGCTTTGTTGGAGCCAAGCGGGCTTGTAGTCCACGCCCAAGGTCCACGTCGTCGCACGTTCCGGGCGCAGCCCCGGATTTCCGCCAGACCGAACCAAGGTTGGAGAAACGCCGTTCGACGAGCTTGGGTCTGGCTCCGTCTCCAAAGCGATGGCAGGAGGCGCATAGACCTGATAGAGCGTTGGGGCGTGGAATGACCTTCCCCAATCTCCCCGAAACGTTAGAGTTTGCGTCAGATAGTACCGCAAGCCAAGTTTTGGCACGGCGGTCTGCCCGAAGTCGGAGTAGTGTTCGAGACGACCACTCACGTTAAGATCAAGGCTACCCGCGTGCCCATCGCCACGCGGCGCTATAACAGGCACGGCAAGCTCGCCGAAGCCATAGTTGACGCTACGAGAGCCGCTGCCTATAGGCAAATTGGAAGCCCCTGGAAAAACAACTACGTCACCGAAGCCCTCGCGGCGATGTCCGCCACCGATTGCAAGTCGTGCAGTCCCGCCCAGTGCCCTAAAAAGCGGGCCGTCTGCGGACATCTCGACAGTGCGCGTGCTTCCCGTAATATCCTCTGCGTAATAAAATGACGAGCCCGGTCCCGAAGCGTTCAACATGTAAGCGGGAGAGTCGGTTCGTTGGTTACCGAAAGTTCCATCTAGCGAGGCTACCCAGTCGAGCGGTAGCAGGGCCCGCAACTCGCCCGTTCCTCCGTAACTTTGGACCGCAGATGGGACATCGAAAGAGACGTCTGGAGCCTCTGTTGAGAAAAACTTTGCCCCGCGCGATGTATAGAATCCCTCGAAAGACGCCGTCAGGCCAGATAGAAGATTTTGCCGGCCAGACAGAAAATACGAGTTGCGGTTGGTAGATGGGAGCAATGTGTAAGGTGCATATACAGTTGAAGTGAAATTTCGCTGAGACGCGAACACGCTGTCCTGCGCCTCATGTTCGTAGGTCACGAGCGCCCCACCACCATCCCAAGTTTTGCCCACCAAGAGGCTTGCGCGTTTATCTAACGCACCTCCATCGGTCGCGTAGCCGGATGAAATGGTGGCTTTTGCGCCGTCATAAGGTGCCTTCGAGATAATGTTTACGACACCGGCCACCGCGTCCGAGCCATAAGCTGCCGACGCGCCATCCGTAATTACCGCGATTCTTTCGATGGCGTCGAGGGGGATGGCGGTAATGTCGACGGCCCCCGTATCGGTGTCCTGCGCAAGTCTGTGTCCATCTATCAGCGTTAACGTGGAGCTAGCCCCGAGCCCTCGGAGGTTTGGGGCAGACCCTCCGCCAAAACTTCCATTATTCGCGGCACCCGGTGCTGCGCCGGTTGTGGTTTGGGGACTGCTTCCCCCAGCGAAGTTTTGCGGCAATGTGCGCACAATGTCAGCTACGGTAACGTAACCAGACCGATCTATTTCCTCTCTCCCGATTTGGATCACGGGAGAGGACGGTGTGACCCCTCGAATATGCGAACCCGTAACCGTGACTTCTTGTAGCTGATCTGTTGGGCTTCCACTGTCCTTGCTTTCTGAATTCGCCGCATTGTCCGGAACGGATGCATCCCCGTGCCCCGACGAAGTACTATCGACCACATTCATGGCGTACGCGGAATCCCCTGGCGGTCCTACGAGCGCGACGCTCGCCGGCAATACCTTTAATTCCGCAGAGTCCGACATGGATGAATCCGTAACGGCAATCACGATGGTGTGATCGTCCAGATGCTGCGGTCGCAATCCAGTTCCGGCGAGCACGCGCATCAGCGCACCGTCTACGGTGAGATCTGCCCTGAGTGACGGCGCCATGAACCCCGCAACCTGGCTCGCACTGAATCCGACGTCCGTATTCGTCGCGGTGCCGATCGCCTTGAGGGTCCGGGCTAAGGATTGCGCTGGCAAGTCGAAGTGGACCAGTATCTGGGCGTGAGCCCCGGAACACCATAATGCGGCTGCCACAAGGAATGCCATCGAAGAACAGTGAATGCGACCGGAATTTTTTTGCACGAGACCACCCTTTTATTTGGGCAGTCCTTTGCGCTCATTTAAATGCCACTGACACTTATGAGAAGAGGTCGAATCAGAAAAAGTAAACACAACCTACTTTTGGAATTCGCTTGTATGTACTTGTGACCAAGTTGTTTGGATCGCGATGGGCGAGCGGCCTTCACTCGAAGCAAATGCAGGCATTGAGAAGCGCACACTTTTGAATCGCGCACAGTGCGCAGCAGACGTCCGCGTGGCGCGTCGTGGCATCCGACTATTGATGAAACCCCGCCGAGACGTTACGCGGAACGCGCCGGCCGCTGCTCGCTTCGGATGCGTTCGAAGATCTCTTCGCGGTGTACGGTGATGTTTTTCGGTGCGTTGATGCCGATGCGTACTTGGTTGCCTTTGACCCCAAGCACCGTAAGGGTGACGTCGTTGCCGATCATCACGGATTCTTGCAGCTTTCTCGTCACGATTAACATTTCGCCTCCTTTGCGTGCGTGGCGCAGATCGCTCCGATCCAAATCATGGTCATCTTAGTCCTGCTCGCATTATGAGAGCAAGCGGCATGACCCCCTATTTATAGCGCTCTATTTTCCGGAGCAGAGCGCTATGGCGAGCACGACCCTGCGAAAGACCCTTCGCAGCCGCGGACACCGTATCCTGATTAAAGTTCTCGTGGACGCCCGTGAGGCGGCCGGGCTAACGCAACGCGACTTGGCGGCCCGTCTCAAGCGGCCGCATTCCTTCGTGGGCCGCTTTGAGGCTGGTGAGCGGCGAATCGACGTTATCGAATTCATAGAGATCGCGCGCGTGCTGGAAGTCGATCCGCGCCAACTCTTCGCGAAGCTTCTTGATTAGCTTCCCCTCGACGCTCGAAGCGCAGTCATTCAGACTGCTCATAGGAACTGCCCTGGCGCCCGCCGGTGTTAGGGGTCTGCCGGAAGCGGAGGCGGCGCCGCTGGCAGGGACAACACGATCTCGCCCCCATTTCGGTTGGCTCGCAACCCGAATGCCGCCGTCACAGTCCTTGCGAATTCGTCGGAGTCGCCCGCACGAAAGACGCCCCCGATGCGCAACTGGGCAACCTTGGCATCCGCAACGGCCACATGAGTCCTGCTGTACCGATTCATCTCGTTGGCCGCATCCCCGAGCGGCGTGTCCTCGAACTCCACTCGCCCACGCTCCCATGCCGTGACGCGAGTCAGTTCGGGCCGGTCCAGAGTCGGCGCATGATTTCGCGCGATGAGCAGTCGTTGCCCCGGCGCCAAGATTTGCGGAGCTTGCGGCGGAGCCTCGTCATTCCGGGCGGTCGGCGCGACGCTGATCCGTCCCTCGACCAGAGTGACCGAAAGACCCTGGGTGTCATCGTGGCGCACGATGAACGAGGTGCCCAGGGCACGGATCTCCTGACCGTCCACGCTGACGATAAAGGGCCAGGTCGGACGCTTGGACACATCGAACCACGCCTCGCCGCGTATGAGCCGCACCCGGCGCGCGCGCTCATCGTAGTTCACTTCGATGCGCGTGTCGGTGTTGAGCACGACACGCGTGCCATCCCGTAACAGCCGGACCTGCTGCTGTCCGACCCCCGTCACAACGGCGTCGTCGCGCCAGAAGTACACTATGACAATTCCCGCCAAGATCAGGGTCGCGGCCAATGTGAGGGCCCGAGGAGTGACTCGCGACCGCGGTCCCGTGCGGGTGGCGCAGGCGTCGCCGCGCGCACGCATCCGAATCAGGCCCGACCGCTCCCACACGTGCGTCATGCGATTGAACGCGCGCCGGTGATCCTCGTTCTCGCCGAGCCAGGCATGGACCCGTGCCTCCAGGTGGGGACTGCGTTGCTCGTCGTGAAGCTGGGCCACCCAGGCGGCCGCTTCAGCGCGCACCTCTTCGGAGGGCACCGGCTCTTTCTGCGGCAGTCGGGTTCCGTTCATTCCCGCAATAGCTCGTTATCGATCAGGAGCAGGGCTTTAGCGATATGGTTCGTGACCGCCTGGGTGGAAATGCCGAACCGTTCGGCGATTTCCGCGTAGCTCATTCCGCCGAATCGGTGCAGCAGGAAGGCTTCTCGGGTGCGCGGATTGGCGGTCGCCAGGGTCCGCTCGATGCGTTCGATCAACTCGTGCGCTTCGGCATCCTGTTCGGGTGAGCTCCCCGCATCCACGCAATCGACTTCCTCGAAGGGCTGGTCAGAGAAGATGCGCTGTGTAAGTGCCGCGTGGCGCAAGCGGTCGATGTGCACTTTCTCCACCACATCTACGAGAAACGCGACCGGGTCGCGAACCGGCGCTTTTTGCTGTTGTTGATAGCGGCAGAGTCGGACAAACCCCTCTTGAATGAGATCGTCAATGTCCTTGCGGCTCGAGCGTCCGCGCTGAAGCAGCCGGCGTCGTAGGAGGGCGAGTTGATCCTTGAGCCCATCGCCCGGGTGCTTGGTCCGTTCATTCATCCGCCAACCGTTACCTATTCTGATTGTGCCGACATCATGAAGATGCAGCCTTTGAGACGTGGCGCGCTCAGGACGGTGCCCCTGAATTGGTCGCACTACAGCCATCCTACATGTGCAACCAAAATGAAGGCAAGCGGACTTTACGGTTAGCTGGGGTGCATCCAATTTCGAGGCACCGGGTTGAAGCAACTGCGAAGCGCGAAGCATCGGGCACTCATTTCCGTGATAGTGGCGGCGCGGTGCGCCGCGGGCCTGACGCAGCGACAATTGGCGGCGAAGCTAAAGAGGTCGAATTCATTCGTCTGGAAGCTCGAAGCTGGGGAACGACAGATCAATGTCCTTGAATGCGTCAAGGCATCGGCGCTTATGGCCGAGATCGAGGGCTAGAGGCTGAGGTTCTTGACGAGCCTGACCTGCCCCGCGCCGTGCTCGGCCCCGGCAAACCCCTCCCTAGCGGAATCGGCATTCCGCCGATCGCGACGCAGAGCGCTCAGGGCAATGACGTGCCACTAGGCGCATCACGCACCAACCCATAGTAAGGAGGTCGATTCAGGCGAAGAAAACGCAACATCGCCGCCAAAAGAGCTTGCAGAAACTCTTGCGAGCGGTCCCACGGCATAGCACGGCTCGTACTCGCTAAAGGCTATAAATAGACCATTATCTCTATCAATCGCTTGTAATAGCCCAATAATAGACCCCAATCGGTCGTTGATCATATGGTCTATAATTAGACTCTTATTGGACGCAATGGTGTCTTGTGGGCTAATATTAGCCCTGTGTCTCTATATCATCTCACCAATCCGGAAATCGCAGCGCGCCTGGCTCAGGCCATCAGGGCTTGGCGAATTTCACCGCAGGGCGCGGCGATGTCCCAGGTCGAGCTCGCTCATAAGAGCGGCATTGGTTTGACGCCGCTCAAGCGCTTCGAAAAGACCGGCGCCATCACCTTGCGCAATCTCGTGGCGCTATTGCGGGCACTCAATTTGCTGGACGGATTGGAAACCCTCATTCCCGAGCCCGATGCCCCGGGCCCCCTTGCGCTGCTGGCGGCGGAGCAAAAGCGAACCCAACGCAAACGGGCGCCGCGCACCAGCGCACCTCGCGCCGGCAAAGCGCCGGTATAGCGGGAGCGCCACATGGCTTATCTCAACGTCGTCGAGGTGCGCATCTGGGAGCAGTCCGTCGGGGCGGTCGCGCCTTTGCAAGGGAAACCGGGATTCTATGAATTCCAATACACGCCGGCTTTCGACAATAGCAGCCTCGAGTTATCGCCGTTACTCATGCCGCTGAAGGCGAAGCGGCGATTTAGTTTTCCGGGATTGCCTCAGGACACTTTTCACGGCTTGCCGGGCCTCCTGGCTGACGCGCTCCCGGACAAGTTCGGCAACGCGCTCATCGATGAGTACTTGACTCGGCATGGAACTCGAGCCGAAGAGATCACGGCGCTGCAGCGTCTCGTGTATGTCGGCCGTCGCGCGATGGGTGCTCTTGAATTCGAGCCGGCCATGGCCCAAACGCGCAGTCCGGCCGTGATTGTGCCGCTCGACATGGCGCATCTC
>WNFJ01636121.1_pt3 | contig 14778 bp, 12 predicted proteins | sample 5400461 | NCBI WGS metagenome assembly WNFJ01 (sample SAMN13153349, study PRJNA577476) | soil metagenome | isolation source: 115 cm saprolite on Douglas fir-dominated hillslope | place: USA:California | collected 2013-09-17 | reverse complement strand
ATAGGGATTGCAGACTCTTCACCCAGGTCGTCGGAGTGCCGGTGCGGTCTCGTGTTGTTTGCGAGACAGGAGCGAGCGCGAGCCATGAAGAATGCCTCGATTCGACGCGACGCCACCGTCGCGGCGGTGGTCGGTTGCCTTGTTGCCATCGGTCCCGCGTGTCTGCCGCGGCCGGCCGGCCACGCCGATCCAATGACGAAAACCAACGTGGTGCTCAGCGTGCCGAACGAAGCCGTCGACAAGATCGACATGCTCTTCGACATCGACAACTCCGCGTCGATGGGCGACAAGCAATACTTCTTCACCCAGGCGATCCCGGACCTCATCGACCGCCTGATCAACCCCAACTGCGTCGATAACCTCACTGGCGCAGCCGTCGCATCGAGATCCGTGGCGGGCGCCGGCTGTCCGCCGGGGAGCAAGGCTGAGTTTCCTCCGGTCCACGATATGCACGTGGGTATCGTCAGCTCGTCGCTCGGACAGCGCCTCAGTGAACCTGACCCGACGGGGAACAAGGGCGTCTGCTTCGATCCGTTGTTCGCACGACCGCCGTTCGACAATCTGAACGCACATATGGACGACAAGGGGCATCTGATTGGTCGATCCATCAAGTACGCCGGGGCCAACGGCGCGACGGCGACCGAAGGCGTCGTCGCCGAGGCGGTCAACGCCGCGTACGGAATGGCGCCGTCCGGTTTCCTTTATTGGTTTCCGAACGCCGCAGGGGCGACGGGATCGGCGACTCCGATTGCGGACCGGTCGCAGCTAGAGAACGACTTCACAGACTTGGTAACCGGTGTCGGCACGTTCGGCTGCGGGATCGAGTCGCAGTTGGAGAGCTGGTACCGCTTCTTGGTCCAGCCCGATCCCTACGACACTCTGACCATCGCGCCGAATCCGGACACCACTCGGCCGGGGACGGCGCAGTGGCAGGGCGTGGACGGGACCATTCTCAAGGAGCGACACGATTTCTTGCGGCCGGACTCGCTTGTCGTGATCGTCGTTCTGTCGGACGAAAACGACTCCGAAATCGACGTTCGATCCATCGGGGGCCTCGGCTACCTGTTCATGCAAACCGAGTTTCTTCCTCCGCATGGGACTTCGCCGTGTGCCAATAGCCCGCTCGATCCCGGCTGCCACTCGTGCTCGACCTCGGACAAGAACGACCCCAGCTGCCTGCCGGCGCCGGCAGGTCAAGACGTACAGAGATACACGTCGCTTACCGATTGGGGGCGCGATGCGAATCTTCGACACGTGCACATGCGGGCCAAATACGGGCTCGATCCGCAGTATCCGATCGAGCGATATTTCCTGGGCCTCACCTCGACAACCGTGCCGGATCGGGCGCACGAGTACCCGCCCGGTTTTGCGAACTACCAGGGTCTTTCCCCGGCGAATCGGAGCTGCGTCAATCCCCTCTTTGCGAAAGACCTGCCCGACGGGAAAAAGACGGACGCTGACACCCTTTGCAACTTGACCGCAGGCGGCCGAACGCTCGACAAGATTTTCTACGCGCACATCGGCGGGGGGCCCCACCAGCTTTTGCATTTTACGCCGGGCGACCCCGCCGCGAGCCTGCTCAGCGCGCAGGACTGGATCAAGATTTTGGGCAACGACCCACTGCACTACGACTACACCGGCATCGACCCGCATATGATCGAATCGTACAAGCCTCGACCCGGCCTTGCCGCCCCTGGCAGCGCGAGCACGACCGACCCCATCAGCGGTCGCGAATGGATTACCGATCAGGTGCTCGATCCGAAGGTCGACGGGCACGTGATTCCGATCGACCGGCAATACGCTTGCACCTTCAAACTCCCGCTGCCGCGCGACTGCACGCTCAACTACAACAGTGCCTATCGCTGCGATTGCCCATCGATGCCCGGCGTCTTGTCGCATGAGCAGACGCCGTCGGTCTGCGACGACAAGATCGCGACGACGCAGCTCTCCGCGAAGGCCTATCCGACCATTCGCGAGCTCCTCCTTGCGAAGCTCATGGGAACCCAGGGCGTCGTTTCGTCGATCTGCCCGCAGGAGACGGCGGACCCGACCTCGCCGGTCTACGGGTACCGGCCGGCCGTTGCGGCGATCATCGATCGGCTCAAGGCGGCATTGCTGCAGGCGTGCCTGCCGCGCAAGCTGAATGTGGATGCGTGCACGCAAAGGGTACCCTGTTTGATCCTTGTGACTTTGCCGCCAAGGCCCGGCGAGTCATGCCTCAACCCAACATGCGACGCGAAGAAGGGTTTGACCGTCCCTGACGCGGATACGCTCAGACACTTCTGTGCTTCGCAGGAGGCGGCGCAGAGCGATCGGTCGGTATGCGTACTGGCGCAACTCCCACCGATGATGGATTGCTCCAACTCGCCGGACCCCGGCTGGTGTTATGTCGAAGGAGGGCGCACGGGCTGCGCGCAGGCGATCGCATTTTCGAGCATGTCGCCTCCGCCCGGGTCGCTCACGACTCTCGCTTGCATCGAGACGAATGTCAGCGTGGTCGACTGCGACGGCGGGCGGTAGTCCAACGTCACGGAGTGGCGTGGGGCCGCGGATGCACCGGCGCGGGCATCTTTCCCTGGGGCGCCATGGGCATTGCGCCCGGACGCATTGGCATGCCCCCCCGAAGCGCGCCGAGCCCCGCGAGCATCTGCATCATGTCAACGACCCGGTAGGCCGGCGGGTACTCGAACTGGCTGGCTAGCAGCGCCCTCTTGTCGATCTTGGTGATCTCCAAGCGGCTCTCTTCCGTCACGCCGTCCTTCTGAAACCCGACGAAGCGCAGAGGAAAGTGCTGGCCGTCCAAGAGCTCGGTCATCCACGCGTGCTCCGTTGGGATTCCCGTCATCGGGATGTGAAACCAGGAGACGCCCTGCTGCGCAACGCATACCGAGCCCTCACGGTGGTCGCTCGCGACATCCCAGATCTCGCATTTGTAGCCCGCGACGGTGTCGCTCTTGCCGGTCTTGGTGACCGTCGTCGGCGTCTTCTCGGGCGCGCTCGGGCGACCATGGTGCTGCGGGGAGCCTCCGAGGCCCTTGAAGGTCTCGCCGGTCGTATTCAGGTCGACGAGGATGACCTGCTTCTGCGCATCGGACACAATCGAAAGCTTTTTGGTGGTCGAGTTCACGATCACATAGGCATCGGGCCCGAGCATCGTCCCGGCCCCGCTTTTGGCCGCCACCTTCTCTGGGATGTCGAAACGAATCATCCCGGTCTTTACCAAGACAGAGAGCGGCGTGGGAGTCGAGCCCGGCTTGTTGTCTTTCGCCAACGCATCGATCTCGCCTTCGAAGCTGCCGAGAAAAGCGAGAGGATTCAGCGCCGGCGAGTCACCCTCCGCCGCGGCGCTGCCACCGTCGGTGCCCGGCGGAGCGGCGTTCTTGCAGCCGAACGTGACGAGCGCAGACGCAATGAGGAGCGGAACGGCGGTTCGCATGGCGGACTTAGAATACACGCGGGGAAACCCTCGAAACAACGCCCCCAAGAAAGAATACAAAAGTCGAACGGACGGGGAGGCAGCCTCTTGTCCGCCTCGCCGTCCGTTCTTTTTTTTGGCCGTCCGCCGCCTTCTCGCGTGTACTCACCGTCCTAACGCGGGGGCGTCACGTTGGGTGAAACCGCAGGCACCGTCGCAGGCTGCGCGGGAACGCTGCCTTTGATTTTCGCCTTTTGGTTTTTGCCCATTGTGTGGCGCGCTGCGCGCGTGGCCTTCGCGAGAACGACCGCCTGGGCCTTGGTCGATGCCGCCTTCTTGCCGCCCTGGGGCTTCGGCACCGAGAAGCCGAAGTCCTGCAGCATCTGAAGCGCGTCCGTGCCGTAGCTCCCCAAGATGTATGTCCTGAGGTTCTGGCGCGTGGCGTTCGCCAGCTTGCGCGCCACCTTCTGCTTGGCGCGTTGCTGCTTCACTTGCGCCTCGGTGGCATCGAGCAGGTGAGTCTGCTCGCTGTCATCCTGGAAGATCGCCCTGAGAGCGGCCGGGGTGATCTCCTTTCCCGCAAACAAGAGGGACTTCACGTTGCCGAGATACTTGTCCACCGCTGCGCTGGTCTTCTGATTCAGAGCTAGGGCGGTCGACTTGTTGGGTTTTGCAATGCTGCTCATGATCCACGTCCTTTCGTTCGAACCGAATTGCGCCTGGCGGGGCACCGTGCACCGCCTTGCAGCGCCTTCGAACAAACACCGTTTCAGCGGGGCGTTTGGTTTCAGAAATCGACGCGACGGGTGCTCTTTTTTTTGAAAGGACCTGCCCGCCGGCCGAAACTGGCTTGGCAGCGCCCTTTTCGCGACTCAATTAGGGCTCGACGGCCCGGGTCACGGCCGCGAACAAGCGTGCCGTGACCGAGACACGCCCAGCCACGGCCGCGAACAAGCCTGCCGCGACCGAGACACGCCCGGCAACGGCCGCGAACAAGCGTGCCGCGGCCGAGACACGCCCGGCAACGGCCGCGAACAAGCGTGCCGCGGCCGAGACACGCCCGGCAACGACCGTGACACGGTCTGTCGCGACCACCGCCGAAGGTGTCTTGACCTCGTCACCGTCTATGAGAGCCTTTGTCCGCTCGACCATGGCCGTCGCTGCTGGTCTTCACCCCAATGCTCGGCGTCTCGCGCACCCCGCCGTTCGCGCGAAGACCTTTGACGTCATCGGCAAGCGCGTTCCTTCGGCAGACGCGGACGACATCGCGCAATCCGCGTACGTGCGCTTGATGATGATGCCTTCGCTGCCCGAGGCGGATGACGATCTCCGCGCTCTCTTGGTCACCGTCGTGCGCGGCCTCATCGTGGACCATCATCGCAAGCGCAAAGTCCGCGAGGACCGGCGCGACGACGCTGCTGACGTGGACGAGATCGCGTTCGAGGCCGACGACGCGAGCGCGCAAATGCGCGAGCGGTGGCGGCAGGCGCTCGAGTTCATAGAGCGCGAGGTCGCCGCGGGACGCGTACCGGCCGACATCCTGCGGTGGGCAAAGCGACTGGCCGCGGGCGATACCTACGCGCAAATCGCGGCCGACGAGGCGCTCCCCGAGTCAACCGTCAAGACACGAATGCGACGCGCGCGCGAGCATTTGCGAAAGCGTTGGCCGCTCTACGCGTCGGCTGCAGGGGGTGTGGCGATCTTCGTTCTCGTGATTCGCTCCCAGGAGCCGGTAACGGTGGGCCGCGGGCGACCCTCAGAGAGCGAGCGACCTTCAGTGACAGCGCCGCCGCAATCTCCGCGCGCGCAGGACTACCGGCAGAGAGCAGCGCGCGAATGCGGCGCCGGCGAGTTCGACACGTGCGAGCGGGAGCTCGACGAAGCGAAGAAGCTGGATACGGGGGGCGAGACGCTGCCCGAGGTGCAGGCGATGCGGGTAGGAATTCAACGCGCCAAGGCAGCCGTCGAGGACGGGGGGCGACGGTAGTAGAGGGCGCGGGCGCGGGCGCGGGCGCGGGCGCGGGCGCGGGCGCGGGCGCGGGCGCGGGCGCGGGCGCGGGCGCGGGCGCGGGCGCGGCACACTCGCCACGCAGTCAAGGTCGAGGACACCCCCACGATCGCTCGATCATGGGTGGCTCACTTCTGGCGCAACATGCGCCGCACCGTGCGCTTGTTTCTCGCACGGCGTGTGGGCATGACCCATGCTCTGATGGCGTCGACCATGTTTCCAACGCGACGCGTGCCCATTTCCTTCACTTACGCCTTGCTTGCCGGGCTCCTTTCGTCGGCCTGCTCTGGTTCCGCGCAAGTCGGACCTTCAAATACATCGAGCGGCAGGAGCTCGGGCCGAGGCCCTGATCCCCTGTCGGATGCAGCCCCGAGCGCGGGGCAAGGGTCATCGGGCGCGTCCGCCGGTTCGAACCCGACGCTCGTCGACGGCGGCGTCGATTGCTCCGCGATTCCTGTGCCTGCGCTCGCACGGGTATGCCCTGACGGGACTGCGGCCACGGGCGTGTACATCGCCAAGGGCAATGCCTGCGTGCTCGAGTTTGCATGCCCGCTGCCGGTCGAGGTCGACGCCTCCGGCACTCCGACCCCCACGGGCCCGCCGGTCGACGGTGGATTCGCGATGTCGCCGGATGCGGTGGGAGATGCCGGACCTTCGGCCGCGGGGCCGTGCGGTGCAGTGACCGTCAACGCCCCGGCCACGTCTGTGCAGCCCGACGGCGGCGGAAACGTAGGCGTGTGCCTGTGCACCCGGCGCGATGCGATTCCAGTCGGAATGTGTCCGCGCGGCGTGGGCCAGTCCGCCGCCGCAACGATAGGCCCCGCCGGCGGAACGGTCTCGCTCACTGCGCAGCAGGGCACGTTTGCGCTCGACATTCCTCCGACGGCACTCGCGTCAGACACTCCGATTACGATCACCGAGACGACGATCGCTCCGCCCGCGGGCTTCGTCGACTATTCGCCTGTCTACCGCATTGACCCCGTCGATCTCGCTCTCGCGGTGCCGGCGAAGTTGACGGTTCCATTCAGCAACGGGAGAGGCGTCGGCGTGAGCGATCACAACATGGCCATCTTCTGGTCAGGCGCGAGCCCATGCACGCTGGAGCGATTGCCAAGCACGTACATCAACGCCGGGTTCGCCCAGGGCTCCACCGTTAAGGGCGGTTACGCCATCGTGGGCTACGGCAGCACCGGCGGCGTTCCTTATTGCAATTAGCGCGAGGTCGCGCGCGGCAGACTCCGCGCCTGCCCGGCAACACAGGCATCGCTGTTCGTGGCTAGCGCAACCGCACGGCCCGCGCGCACCAAGAGCGCGAGCCGTTCGGCTGCACCGAGCTGTTACGAGCCGGACGGCGTGTGGACGACGGCCGCGGGGCTCCCGGGCGCTGCGGGGGAAGCGGGCGGCGACTGCGGTCGCCCGCGTGCAGACCGCCCGTGTGCGTGCAAGAAAAAGTTCTGTCGCGGCAAGCGAAGGTTTTCATCCAGCGCAAAGAGCGTTTGTCCCGCAGCAAAGAAGGTTTGTCGCGACACAATCCGCTTCGCTCACGTCATCAAGAGCGTTTGTCACGTCACACAGAGGTTTTGTCGCGTCGATCAGGAGTCTCCACGGGGGACAAGGCGCTGTTGTCACGTCGCCAAGAAGTTTTGTCGCGAGGTGATCCGCTTCACACACGTCGCCAAGAACCCTTGTACCGGCGACACGCGGTTTGCACGCGGGTGAACGACCTTTACAACCTCCGAAATGCGCTCTTGTCGGAGCAAACAAAAGTTTGGATCGAGGACGAGGCGCTGTTGTCGCGCGTTGCAGAAGTTTTGATCCGCTGCACATGGCAAGTGCACGACGATCGGCCGCGCTCTCACGGGCGCGCGCCGCGCCCGCACCGCGAAGTGGCCTGATTTCAAGCCCCCCTCAAAGTGACGCTGGCACCGGGTGTGGCTAGAGGCGCGACGGGTGGCGCTCAAATTCTGGGAGGGAAAGTCAGGGCGCACTTTCTTCCCTGGCTGAGGAGTGCCTTTCAAGCCAAGCGCGGGCTTTGGCCATATCGAGGTCGAAGGCTTTAAGGCCCGGAAAGACCACCAAATTGAGGGTATCGCGATAGATCTGGACGAGCTCGGCCCAAGGCAACTCGCCATAACGGTACAACTCGTCGGTCCACGGCACGGCCAGCGTGCCTTCCAGAAATCCCGGCTCGATGCTCGCCTCGAGAATGAGGGGCAGCACATCGCCAAGGAATTGCCCGCGGCCCGCCGCGCGCTCAGCCGCGAGGTGAGCCCAACCGAGGCGCGCGTGCCGAACCTCGTCCTTGAGCAGCTCGTGGAGCGTCGCGCGGATCTCTTCGTCTTTGACGACTTCTAAACAACGCGTCATCAGCGCCACGTTCATTGTTTCGCTGATGCAGCACACGGCCACTAGCTCCCACAACAGCCGATCACGCTGATCCATCTCCGACCGGCCTATCCGTTCGCGCGGAGGAACGTGACTCAGCGCGTTCGGCTCACCCCATTGGGCGGCGAGCTTGGCGCAGAGATCGCGGTGGCGCTGCTCGTCAGCCGACGCACCCTCGGCGCCTCGAATGACAACCGGAGTTGCGCCAACCTCCGAGAGCTCGGTGGCGATGCGTGCGAAGCGCGCCGCCGCCTCGATTTCCGCGCGTGTGCGGAATGCCCAGGTAGAAGCAACGCGAGCGCGGATGATCTCGTTGTCGTGTCTCACGACCTGGTCCGCCGCTCGGTTTGCCTCTACCGCCCGCGGCCCGCGCAGCAGGGTTCATTGCCGCAGATCGGAGTCCCGGCGTAGCAATGTTGTCCAATTGGAAGCCAGCAGCAGCAGCCGTTGCAATCCGTCCAAGAGGCGAGCGTTGCGTTCGGCCTGCAGACGGCCGCGCATGACGAGCCGTCGTCTCCGGCGTCCTTGGCGCCGGAGGTTGCTCCACCGTCCTCCATCCCGCTAGACATTCCGGAGCTGGTCGACCCGCTGGACATTCCGGAGCTGGTCGACCCGCTGGACGCTCCGGATACGGCCGATCCGCTGGACGCTCCGGATACGGCCGACCCGCTGGACGCTCCGGATACGGCCGACCCGCTGGACGCTCCGGACACGGTCGACCCGCTGGACATTCCCGAGCCAGTGGACCCGCCGGACGTCCCAGAGGTGGTCGACCCGCTCGATGCTCCAGAACCCGCCGACCCGCTGGACGCTCCGGACCCCGCCGACCCGGTGGAGCCGCCGCCGCTATCATCGCATGCAGCGAGTCCGACCGTCGCAGACGCGCCAGCGACGACGACGGCTTGGAAGAGCTTTTCAATCTTCATGACGCACACCGCGTGGCTAGAGGATTGGGCGGACGCGGCTACTGTCGTCCCCGACCGATGCAGCACGGGTCGTTGCCGCAGATGGGAGTTCCGATAGCGCAGGTTAGTCCCACCGGAAGCCAGCAGCAGCAACCGTTGCAATCCGTCCAGGTGGCCATAGATGTGCTCGGTTTGCAGACGGACCCGCACGACGAGCCGCCGCCGCTGTTCGAGCCCCCGCCGGGGCTACCGCCCCCGCTACTTCCGCAGGCTGCCAGTCCGGCCGTCGTGGACGCACCCGTAACGACCAGAACTTGGAAGAGCTTTGCAACGTTCATTGTGCACCACTATATGCACCAATCCTCGATTGGAAACGGATAATCCTCGGTTGGGGTCGTCATCCGCGCAGCTGAATTGCTTTTGCAAAGCTCAACGTGAGCTGCGTCGTCAGGAGGTCGCGCTAATAGCGATCGTCGCGATGATTCACGCCTATGTGGTGTCGAGGCTGGTTCTCCAATGACCACGAATGGGGGGATGATGCACTCTGGAATTCCCGCGGGGAAAGGGAACATTCCAACCTGGAAATAGGCAATGCGGAGAGCGGTTTCCGAGGTCGTATGAAGTAACCCTCAGGCGCTCGACGAAATCGGGGACAATGTCCCCAGTTCGTGCGCCCGCGCCCGCGCCCGCGCCCGCGCCGCTTTGCCCTACAGCCACCCGTTCTCGCGGTACCAGTTGACCGCGCGGCGCACTCCGTCGCTCCACTTAACCCGCGGTTCCCAGGCCAACTCGCGCCGAGTGCTTTCGGACGAGCAGACCCAGTGCATGAGCAGCATGCTGGCTTTCTCGCGCGTGAGCATCACGGGGCGGTTCGCCACGCGGCCGAACACTTCGAGCCCTCGGGCCACGGTCGTCAGCACTGCGGCGGGAAGGTTGGCGCGAATCCTGGCGCGCGTTCCCAGAGCGCTTTCCGCATCGGCCAGCATCTGCCGCTGCGCGATCGGTCCACACCCGTCGTCCACGAAATACGTGCTGCCGCTTGGAACGTCGGCGTCGATGGCGCAGAGGCATGCGTGCGCGCAGTCGGTCGCGTAGATCCACATCCCGAGAGCTCGTCCGCCGTCGACAACCGGCAAGAGTCCGCGCTGAATGGCCTTGAACGCCTGCAGGATCTCGCCGTCGCGAGGTCCGTAAATGGCGCCGGGCCGCAGAATGGTCACGGGCAATTCGTCTTTGACGGACAGAACCACCTTTTCGGCCGAAAGTTTGCTCCGCCCGTAGGCCGTGACCGGGTTCTCTTGGTGGCCCGGCACCGGCGATCCATCGGACGAGGGGCCGCACGCCTCGAGGCTCGAGACATGTACGAAGCGCTTGAACGTGCCGGGCCCGCGCACCCGCGCGGCTTGCACGACATTCGATGTTCCTCCCACGTTCACGGAGAAGAATTCGTCAGTGTTTCGTGCTTTCACGAGCCCCGCGCAGTGCACGATTGCTTGCACTCCGTCGACCGCATCGCGCACGCGATCGACCTCCTCGATACTTCCCTCGAAGAGCTCTACGCCTGGCAGGCGCTCGAGAACGCGGCGATTGGAGGTCTTGCGCACGAGCGCGCGCACCTGATCTCCGCGCGCGCTCAAGAGCTCGGCCACGTGGCTGCCCAAGAGGCCACTCGCACCCGTGACGAGGACCTTCATTTCGCGCCCGTGAGCGGTGCCTTCATTCGCCGCTCGCCAGACTCTTATCGTACACGCGGTATCGCTTGTAGATTTTCGCGCCCATCAATTGGATGCCCGCGTTGACACGGCCGTTGTCCTCCAGAGTCCAACCGAGTTCCCCTTCTCGTATTCCTAGCTTTCGCCCGCCCTCGTTCATCTCGGCGTACATGAACGCGCTCAGACCCGCGTACTTTCGCACGTTGCGCCATTTCTTTCGGATGCCCAAGAAAATGAGCCTCGCGGTTCGCGGACCACGCACCTTTAATCGCCACAAGAGCTTGGGCAAGCCCACGGGAAGAAGCTTGCCTCCGAGATCGCGAACGAGCTCGTTCAGGTTCGGCACGGCGAGGGCGACCGCGGCCGGCTCGCCGTCAATCGAGACGACGCGCGTAATCTCGGGCATCAGGAGGAGCCGAAAGTCCGACGCCATCTTTTGCACTTCCTTGCGCGTGTAGGGCACAAACCCCCAATTTTCGCCCCAGGAGTCGTTGAAGACGTCGACAAAGAGCTCGACGTCCTGCCGAAGATTCTTGAGGGAGATGCCCCGGTGCGTGACTTCCGGCAGCGACTTGATCTCGTCGTGTGCTCGCTTCACGCGCGCGTTGGGCTCGCCGACCGTGTACTTCCACGCAAAAAGATCCTTCACCTTGGCGTAGCCCGCCTTCTCGACGAGGGCGCCTTGATAAGGCCTGTGATGAGGCATCATCACGTAGGGCGGCGTCTCGAACCCCTCGGCCAGGCAGCCGATTTCTTCATTGACGCTGAGCGACATGGGGCCGCGCGCGCGCTTCACTCCCTTGCCCTTGAGCCAACTCTCCGCACGGGCCAAGAGGCCAAGCGCTACTTCCTCGTCGTCAATCGTGTCGAAAAAACCGAAGAAACCGGTCGAGTCCTTGTGGCGCTCGAGGTGTTCGCGATCGACCTGCGCGGTGATCCGGCCGACGCACCATCCGTTGCGATAGGCGCAGAACATCGTTCCCTCGGCGTGCTCGAAAAACGGATTCTTTCGCGGATTGAGCCGGTCTCGAAGCTCCATGTCGAGCGGGCGAACGTACGCCGGATCGCCCCGATAGATGTAGTCGACGACGTTCAGAAAGTCGCCGGTCGGGCCGCCCATCGGAATTTGCCGGATCTCGAGCATTGCCCAGCCCAGTTACCACATCTCGCCGACTCGTCCGACCGCGCATCCCAGCGACGGCGCCCAGCAACGGTTTGGGGTCCGGGCCCCAAACCAACAAACCTGGGACGGCCCCAAACCAACAAACCTGGCGCGGCCCCAAACCAACAAACCTGGGACGGCCCCAAACCAACAAACCTGGGGATCAACGCTTCAGCGCCGAGTAGAAGTAGGCGTCTCCCCGCTTCACGCGCAAAACGAGATTGCCCGCGCGTGCCAGCTCCGCGACCTGAGCCGAGGCGGGGGCACTGACTCCGTTCGCTTCGACGATCACCTCGCCCACACGCAAGCCCGCCCGATCCGCCGCGGATCCGGGCGACACCTGCGTGATGGCCGGGTACGGCTTGGGGTCGAGATTCATCTGAGCCGCTTGCTGGGCCGAAAGATCGCGCACCACCAGGCCCATTCCACTCCGCGAAGACGGCTGCTCCTGAACGGGCGCGGGGTCGATGGGCGCCTCAGGGCGCTCGGAGAGCGTGACGCTCGCGGCGTAGTGGCGCCCGCCGCGTACGATTTCGAGTTGGACCGGTTGCCCCACTTCGTGCGCAATCGTTTCGCGAATAAGGTCATGCCCATCGTGCACGGCATGACCGCTGACCGACGCGATCACGTCGCCCGGCCGCACGTTCGCCTTGAAGGCCGGCCCGCCGCTGGCGACGTTGTTGACCAAAGCCCCCGAGCCTGGGGAAAGCTGCATCGCCGCACCCAGCTCGGGGCTAAGGTCTTGCACCGCGAGACCCAGCCACGCACGCGAGACGTGCCCGGACTTTAGGATTTGGTCGGCAACGCGCTGGGCCATGTTGCTCGGGACCGCAAAGCCGATGCCCTGACCGCGTCCGACGATCATTGTATTGATGCCAAGCACCTCGCCCTGCAAGTTGCAGAGCGGCCCGCCGGAGTTGCCTGGGTTGATGCTCGCGTCGGTCTGTAGATAGTCCTCGATTGCGTTCATCCCCAACGCGCCGCGACCCTTCGCGGAAAGAACGCCCCACCACCCACTCCCCGACACGAGCCGCATCGGAGTCGGCAAACTTGGCCGGAATCAATCCTGTGGCATCCACCTTGACCACCGCAAGATCGGTCGCTGGATCCCTGCCGACCAGGCGTGCAGGCAGCGACCGGCCATCGCGCAAGCGCACGTTGATGGTCAAAGCCGCCTCGACGACGTGATTGTTGGTGAGCACGGCCCCGTCGGACGCGAAGACGACCCCGGAGCCCATCCCGCGCGCGATCGGCTCGTCGCCTGCGGAATGGCCGAAGAATCGCGACATGAGGTCGGCGCGCTCGTCGCGCACCGTCACATCGATCTGAACGACGCTCGGGCTCACGCGCTCGGCGACGGCAACGAAGCCCTCGGAGAGCCGCTTCGCCTCGGCGGTCGAGGCCTGAACCTGCGCCGGCGTGGGCATTGGGCTGCCGGCGGGACCGCCGGCGGCGGGAGCGACGGCAGCTCGGGCCTGGGGCGGGCGAGGTGCCTGAGCAAGCGCCGTGGGGCTACGGACAACCGAGCAAAGAACCAAGACCCCAACCCAGGAGCAAATGATGCGGCTCATGTCGCCTTGCAGCGTAATCGCCTGCTTAGGCACGGCAAGCCTCCGGCCTTTGGAACCCCAAACCAGCTCATGCTGGACCAGGTGAATTATTGACCACCACCAGCGACCACGCGCGAGCGCCCGTGGCCAGGACCGCCTCATGGAGCTCGGTCGACGGGGCGGTGAGGTCGGTCACCTCGATGTGCTGCACGCGCTGCGCTGCCGCCAGCCGGCACCCGAGTGTAACGAGAGGGGCAACCAACGGCTGCGCAGGGCATGCCGGGTCGAGCGCCAGTCGGGCGATGAGGGCTCGACGCACCGGCAAGAAGGGCGCCTGCAGCATATGCACCGTGAAACTGGCGGCACCGCGTACGACGCCCTTCGCGTCGACCGCCACAAGCGTCGCGGGATCCCGCAGTGGCGCCGCGGCCTCATTGGCGAGAAGCGCGGCAATTGCGCCGACCAGCGTGGCATCCAAAGCCCGCGGGCGATCGAAGCGCATGTCCCCCGCCGCGCGCCGCCGGTCGGCCAGCGCCGCCTCCAATCGCGCAATGCAAAGAGCGTCCTGAGGGACGGCGAGTCGCGCAGCGACCGGCCCGGGCGCCGGTGGGGCAAGGGTGTCGATGCGGGCGTTCCACGAGACAGGCTCATAGCCGATGCGGCCGTAGAAGGCTTTTGCCGGGTTGTGCTCGAGGACCTCGGCTGCCAAGATGCACTTCGCCCCGAGGGTCCGGCGCGCCGTGGCCGCCAGCGTTTCAAGCAGCGCCCGACCGACACCGAGGCCGCGCGCGTATTCACCGACGATCAGCGAACGGACCTCGCAAGTGGGCGGCGTCGAGCCGTCGGTGCCGAGGTGGTCGAGCCAACCCTCGACTTGGCCGCTGAGAACGCCTCCTAGGTCTGCGACGAGATGCACATGGCGGCCGAGGGTCGGGTTTCTCGCGCGCACAGTCGCGTCGCCGTCCAGTCGGATGGCTAGTTGAGCGTAGACTTCGCTCTCCCGCGAGCCCGGGTAGCCACCCCAGCGTTCGTGCACCTCCCAGAGATCGCGCCACAGAAGGGCGATTCGCGTGCCCTCTCCCGGCCGTGGTGCGCGGACGCACAGCGGCGCCGCGTGGCTTAGCTGGGCCATCGCTCCCCCACAATTTCGGGCATCACCAAGTCCACACTCTCCAGGACCAATCCGTGCGCCGGCGCCGTGGTGCCCGCCTCGCGGCGGTTTCGCGCCTCGATCGCACGACGAACGGCTCCGGGCTGGAGCCGCCCGCGAGCCACGTCGACCAATGTGCCGGCGAGGACCCGCACCATCTTGTAGAGGAAGGCGTTTCCTTCCACGACCACCGCGACGACGCGTGCGTCGAGCTCTCGCACTATTTCGACTCGCATGAGAGTACGCACGGTGCTGGCGCGATGGTCGCCGGAGGCCCGAAAGCCCGCAAAATCGTGCGTGCCAACGGCGGCCTCCGCCTCGCGCGCCATCGCGACGAGATCCAAGCTCGGCTCGACACGCCAAGCACGCATGCGCCATTGCGGATCGCGCACCGAATCGAGAAGCACGCGGTAACGATAACGCTTGGCACGAGCCGCGTACCTGGGTGTGTAACCGGGGGAAACCGGGCGCGCCGCCCGCACCGCAACGTC
>WNFJ01135045.1_pt4 | contig 14780 bp, 14 predicted proteins | sample 5400461 | NCBI WGS metagenome assembly WNFJ01 (sample SAMN13153349, study PRJNA577476) | soil metagenome | isolation source: 115 cm saprolite on Douglas fir-dominated hillslope | place: USA:California | collected 2013-09-17 | reverse complement strand
GCCCGGCTCGGGGCTTCCTACACGCGCCGCTGGCTCAATCGTTGGATCGAGGATTTCAGTCCCGATGGCGGCAACACGTTCTTCTTGGGCAATCCGGGTTACGGTCTTGGAAACTACTTGCCCGCGGCCGAACGCAACTACGACGCAGTGACGCTCTACTTCATGAAGACATTCAGCGACGATTGGCTGGCGAGCGCGAGCTACACGATTTCTTACCTCCGCGGCAACGTCGATGGGCTGTTCAACGTGCAGCAGTCGCTGAACATAAATCATAATGCGGACTTCGATATCCCCGCGTACGTGACCAACTCGAATGGTCCGCTGCAAGTGGACCACACGCACGACATAAAGCTCTTTGGAGCAAAGGATTGGGTGATCAACCAGAAGAACCGCGTCTCTACGGGTCTGGCGTTCCTCGCCAGGTCGGGCGAGGTGACGAACTATATTGGAAACGATGCCATTAACGGCTTCCAGTACTACCTTTTGCCGCGCGGCTCCGGGGGCCGCCTTCCCTGGACCTACGATATCGACATGAACCTTGGTTACCGGTTCAATATCGACAAGGACAGGTCCCTTCTTGTCACAATCGACATTTTCAACCTGTTCAACTTCCAGGAAGTCAATGCGCGCCACGACCAGTACACAGCCGCGACGGCGATCCCCACGAAGAACGGAGGGACGTTGCGCGATGTCAAGGTGAGCACAAGCGGAACGGCGCAAGGTCCATTCCGCTCATTGCTCGCTGGCGCCTCCCCAAAAGGGGACCAGGACCCGAATTTCGGAAATCCCGACGGCTATCAGCCGCCACGTGGCGTTCGCTTCGGAATCCGGGGCACTTTCTGAATGCTTGGGGCACGGAGGCGATCGTGATCACACCCACCGCAATAAAGGTTCACCGGTTTCTCCAAGCCGTCCCGACCCTCGTCGCCATCGGGCTTGCGCTAGGCGCGTGCGAAAGCGAGCCGCCCATCCGCTGCATCATGCAGGGTAGCCAAGCGAACGACGCCATCGGACGGTTCACTCTAATGGGGACGCCGAAAGCGGTGGCCGGGGCGCCGGCGAACGCCTGCGACTTCCAGCGGCTGGGTCAAGGGCTGCCGGGCCTTTTCCTGCCGCCGCCGCCGAAACAGAGAGGTCCCAACCCAATGCTGCTCTTGCACGGGTTCGAGGCCTTCTCCCCGAGCCCGACCGATCCCAATCAATCGAACGTACCTACCGCGCTTGCTCTCAAGGCCGAGTGGATCGGCGATCGGATTCAAGACGCGCAGGTCAACGCCGCCACAGACATGAGTCTCTCGGCGGCGGTGCGCGCCGACATGGCGAACTATCCCTACGTGAAGGGTGGTGACCCCGAACCCATGATGCCTCCCCCCGCCGAACCGAACAACGTCAAACGGCCGTACGCATTCGGCAAGTTCGACAGCGTGTATCCGGATTCGAGCGGAATCTGCCGGGCGACCTTGACCGCGTCTGAATTGAATTACCCAGAAGTTCCGACGCACGCGGTGATCGTCGGTATCCCTGGGGATGGCTCCTATGCGTCCGCGCCCGGGACGCTGGGAGACATGCCCGCGACGCACGTGCGGTACGAGTGGACCAACTTTCGCGCCCTCGTGACTACCCAGTCGCTCGGTGTCGAGGCTTTTGTAAACGTCCGCATCACGCGCGACGGCTGCCAAGCCGATTATCAAGTTTCAATTCTATCGCCGCGAGTGCCGTGCACAGCGGTCGACGATATGGGAAACGCACTCGTTCCACCCACGGCCGACCCAACGCTGTGCAGTGCAACCGCGACGCTGAAGAATCCCCTTGGCTCCGGCATCCATCCGGGCATTCCGGTGAGCTGCGAACAAGTCGGCGACCCGTCGTCGCCCGACTTCGAGTGCCTGCCCACCAAGATGGCGCCATGATGAGCGCAGTCGATGCTTTCCGAGCGCCTTCTCGGCGAGGAGCGGCAGCATGAGAGCCAGATACTTCGTCGTCGGAGGAGCCGTGCTTGCGATGGCGGCGTGGGGGATCGCGGCATGCTCGTTCGGTCCGGATGCCTACACTGGGCCTGACCCTCTCACTCCCGAGGAAGCTGGAATCGAAGCCGGCGACGACGGTAGCTCGCCGGGTGACGACGGCTCCTCCAGTGAGAGCTCGAACGGCGACAGCGGGTTGTCAGGGGACGGCTCGCTCCGCGACGGCGCGCCGGACGGCAGTCGACTTGAGGGCGGCGCGCCGGACGGCGGTCAGCAAGAGAGCGGTCCACGGGAGGGCGGCGCCTCCGAAAGTGGCGTGTCGGACGGTGCTTCGGAAGGTGGTGCGCTGTCGGACACTTCCGATGCTGGGGGCTGAGCCGCCGTGGGACTACGCGGCTGGGTTCGGGACCCAGCTGGCAAACCTGGGACGGACCCAGCCGACAAACCTTGGGACGGACCCAGCCGACAAGCCTTGAGACAGTTGAGCCGTTTGAGGAAGCCATGGACACTGCAATTGAGTTGCTCGTCGCCGCCCATCGCCAATACTTCGTGGGACTGCGAATAAAATGCGGACTGTGGCGGACGACTGAGAGGGATTCATGCTTCAAAAGCTTTCAGTCGCCGTTTCCTTCAGCGCCCTCGTTCTCGCCGTCTTCGGCGACGGCGGATGTGGTGACCCGGGAAGCGGCGTAGGTGGGACCGGTTCCGGATCGGCGCTCAGCGGGACCTCGCCCGGCGGCTCTGGGTCATCGAGCCCTTCGGGATCGATGACTGGCTCGGGCTCCTCAGGGAGCTCGGGCTCGGTCCAAAGCGGCGGCGCAACCTCGGGCTCCCCAGGTACCTCCGGATCGCTTCGAGACGGCGGCTCCGATGCTTCGAGCTCAGGGTCGCACCGACCAGACGCCGCGACCTCGGGCTCCTCGAGCGGTTCAATGCCCCACAAACCGGATGCCGCGACGATCCTCGAGCGGCAGCGCGAGCGGCAACCGTTGCACAGACCCCAGCCTGACGTGGAAGTCCGGCAACAAAACAAGCTTTCAATCTTACCCTGACCCGAACAGTCCAGAGTGCCTGATGTTCAGCGGGTGCCAGTATCGCGGTCAGTTTTCGGCTTGCCCGGGTATTGTGGAAACGCAGCAATGGGTCATGTCGCACAACATCGTCGCGGTATTCCCCCTCGGCTCGATGGCGCTTCACGATCTGTGTCTCCGACTAGGCAACAACACGATCATCGTCACCGTGCTCGACACCTGCAACGATTCCGATTGCAGCGGGTGTTGCACTCAGAACCGAGGAGCCGCGGATGCGCTCATCGACGTCGAGCAATACACCGACTTCCGATGGGGCGTAAACGACGGGCCAATCGAGTGGGCGGACCTCGGCCTGACTACGGGCTCCGGCTGCAATTAGTTCGGTGTTCGCTCGCGTGGCGCGCTCCGGTGGGGGGGAGCGGGGCGGCCCGCGAACTCCCTTCACGCCTACCGGCGATATGCAAGCCGCGCTCTCTGTGGTTGATCGCCCTTTCCATCCTTCCGGTCGTGGCCATTGATTGCACGCGGCAGGTCACGGCTCCGTCGTCCCCTTGCGAGGCAGCCCTCAAGTCACCTCCGCCTCTGGCACTCCCAGGCCCCATCGAGGTTGCCATTACCGTCGACGACCTTCCTCGTCACGGTCCCACTGTCCCAGCCCAATCGCGCTTTGCCATTCATCAATCTTTCCTGGGCGCATTTCGCGCCCATCATCTTCCCCCCGTCTACGGCTTTGTCTGTGGCGGTTCCCTCGACGCTCACCCGGAGGACGGAGCCGCTTTGGAGGCGTGGGTCGCGCAAGGCAATCTGCTCGGCAATCACACGCGAACGCATCCCGATCTGCACAAGACCACGCTCAATGCCTATCTCGCCGACCTTGATGCGAACGAGCCCCTTTTGCGCAAGCTCGCGAACGGCGCCGGCGAACGAACTTGGAAGGTTTTTCGCTATCCCTATCTACAGGAAGGGACAGACCTCGACTCGCGCGCGCGCCTCCGGCAAGAAATCGCTATTCGCGGCTATCGCATCGCAGAGGTCACAATTGATTTCTATGACTGGGCGTACAACGAGCCGTACGCGCGTTGCATGGCAAAGCACGACGAGCGATCGGTGGCAGCACTCAAGACAACTTATCTCGACTACGCGAACGCCGAGCTACACTGGGCCGGCGAGGCGGCGCGCGCGCTCGTTGGCCGGCCGATCCCGCAGATCTTACTCCTGCACATTGGAGCGTTCGACGCGGTCGTTTTGGCCGCCCTTCTCTCGATCTACGAAAGGCAGGGCGTGCGATTCGTGTCCCTCGACCGAGCGCTGGCCGATCCCGTCTACGCCGTGGAGCCGCGCCGACCGGCGGCATGGGAGGGCACGTTTCTATCGCAGCTCAGCGAATCTCGCGCGACCAAGGCCCCGCCCGAACCGATTCTGCCGGAGGCACTCTTAGATGCAGTGTGCCGCTGACGAAATTCAACTCCGGCTGGGGGGTGTGGGGGGAGCGGCCTCGCTCCCCCCATGCCCGCCGTGGCAGCCGTTGTTGCCGGAACGGAGCCGCGCCGAAGGCGCGGCGGAGTGAGGCTCATGCTGAACCGGTTCTATTAACAAGAGGAGATTTCCGTTGGGCTCATTGATGGCAACCGAGACGTTGGCCGCCGTGTCCGCAGTCGCCGCGCAAAGAGTCTCTGCGGACGCACGAATCGCAGAGCTCGCGCGGCGCCTCGTGCAGGAGCGGCCCAAGCTCGCTCTCACCGTGGCACGAGGCAGCTCTGACCATGCCGCCAACTACTTCGCATACCTGGTAATGCGCCGTCTTGGCGTGCCTGTCGTTTCGCTCCCGATGTCGCTCGTGACCCTTCATCGTGCGCCGCTCGCGGTTGCCGGTCAGTTCGCACTGGCGCTCTCGCAGTCCGGCGAGAGTCCCGATCTGGTCGACACGATGCAAGCGCTGCGCGAGGCAGGGGCGACGACGGCGGCCTTCGTCAATCGCACCGAGTCTCCGCTGGCTCGCGCCTGCGAGTCGGTCATTCCGCTGTGCGCGGGCGACGAGCAAAGCGTTGCGGCCACCAAGAGCTATGTCGCAGCGCTCGCCGCCGTTGCGCGCCTCGTTGCCCATTGGCAGGACGATGGGAGGCTGCTGCATGCGATCGATTCATTGCCCGACGGCCTCGAGGCAGCCTCTCGCGTGGACGGGTCGCGCTTTCTCGATGCCCTCGCAGGGGCCGAGCGCGCCATGGTCGTCGGCCGGGGACTCGGCTTTGCCGTGGCCCTGGAAGCCGCGCTCAAGCTCAAAGAGGTCTGCACCCTGCAAGCCGAAGCGTTCAGCAGCGCCGAGGCGCGCCACGGCCCGATGGCGCTCATCGACCAGGGGTATCCGCTCATCGTCTTCGCTCTGCGGGGCGCCGAGCAAGCGGCACTCATCGAGTTCGCACGAGAGATGCGGGCGCGCGGCGCTCGCACAATTCTCGCTGCCCCCGCAGACATCGCCGATGCCGACGTAACGCTGGCGGTTGCCGAGGATGACCTTCTCGATCCCATCGTGGCCATCCAGTCCTTTTATCTCCTCGTCGCAAAGCTGGCCGAGGCGCGAGGTCTCAATGCGGACCTTCCACGGCACCTGTCCAAAGTGACGCGCACACTTTGACGTAACGAGACACGCGGTTCAGCATGAGCCTCACTCCGCCTCCGCTTCGCTCCGGCTCCGTTCCGGCGCGGGACTTCAGCCACTCAGTGGGCTACGAGGTCCGCCATCCACGGTGCCTCGGGAGAGGCGTTCAACTGGCTCGCCCATTCGGGGTCGGTCAAGCGCTTGAAGTTGTCCGTCGTTTTCTCGAAGTACGACGAGGCCAGTCCCACGTACGCATGAGGTCCGGTGCAAGTTGCGATGCTGAGGATCATCATCCGCGCGTAACCCGTTCCGACGTGCAGCACCTTGCCGGCCGGGTTGCCGACCTCGTCGGTCGGCTGCGTGTGAACATCGGCGATGGTCGGATCGAACTCGAGCGAGTTGCCAAAAACAATCTTGGGATACCAACCGTCGGCGGCGCCTCCGCCGCACACCAGTTGAATGGTCACGGCCTGATTGATGAAGGCCATTTGGTCTGGCGTGAGCGGCGTGCCGGCCCGCTCGCTCTGAGCGATCGCAAGAAGGCGCTGCGCCGTGGCTTGAAGCACATCGAAGTACGGGCCGATCGTCGCTACGGCGCCCGAGGCCGTCTCGAGCTTCGCCACGAGCGCCCGCCCCATCGTGGCAAGTTTCGTGATGCGATCGAAGAACTCGGGGTAAGGCTCGACGTACGCGTCCGGAAATTCGCACGTGGGACCGGCCGTATACGACTGCTTCGCGTAAAGAATCGTGTCGTGCCTGAGCTCAGCCCACGACGCTAGTTGGGCGTTCAAGATGCGGCGCCCCCACGGTTCTGTGGCGGCAAGGACGGGCAGGCCCGCAGAACCGGGATTCGCAATCTCTTTGGACGGAGAGAGGGCGCGCAGTGCCGAGAGCCAAAGGTTGTAGATGTTCTCCTCCCAAAAGGCGGGTGCCTCCTCGTCAACCAGGAAGCGCATGAAGTGCAGATCCGGCGCGTATCCCCACTTCTTGATCTCCGGACTCAAGAGCGCTCCGGCCAGGTCGTTGCCCAGGGCGGCGAAGCCGACGTCGAGCGGATTGGGCATCATTCGCATCACGGTGCCGTGCCGTACGCGGTCGTAGACGAGGTTGGAAAAGACGTGCGAGTCGACCACGTAGCGCTGGCCGAAGACGAGAAAGCTCGAGGAAAGGGGCATTGTGCCCGAGCCCAAGCCGTTGATCATGATATCGGAAGAGATCTTCTGAACGCCGTACCCGCCGGTCACAATGGCCTGCGCGATGGTCGTATCGGCGACCTTCGCGAGATCGGCGATCGTCGAGGCGCCGAGATCGTGCAGCAGGCTGTCGATCTGAGGTGGAGTCATCGAGTCGTGCTCACCGACAAACGCGCCGATGGTTGCGTCGATGCGGTCCCAGTGCTGCGAAGCGTTGGGGTCCATCAGGGTCCTGAGCTGCACTGCCGCCTCGAGCTGGCGGCGGCGCAAGACTTGGCTGTGATCCGGCAGCGTCTCGATCAGACGAAAATCGATGCGACCGAGCCACATCATCGCTCGGAAATATCGCGTGAGCTCTAGAGTGTCCGTGTAATGGCCCCGAGGCGTGAACTGCGAAAAGTCGATATCGCGCGGCACCCCAAACAGCACGATGTTCTCGGCCCCACTCGCTGCGACCGCTTTCTGTGTGAAGGCATCAACGGTGCTCGGGTCGGCCCCCGCGACCGGCGCGACCGTCGCGCTGCGGAGCAGCCCGAGCGCGACCGCGAGGTAGAAGTCCGTGTCCTTCTGGACATCGGGACTGGCCTGCGAAGCTCCTCCCGCAGCAAGCTTCTCCCGCATTCCCGAGAGCATCGTGTCGAGCTCGCTCATGAGGACGCTTTGCTCGAGATATTTCAGGATGGAATCGTACGAGCGATGGACCGCGTTCAGAATCGAATCTGCCGACACAAACAGCGGCAGGTGTTCCGAGTAGATCGTCTGGTACCCATAGGTGAAGGTTGGAAACTTGTGTGCCGCCGAGATGACGAAGCCATTCTTCGTAAAGAGGGCATTCTCGGTTACGTTCATGCCCACCGCGGATGCCTGAATCTTCGGGAGATTGAGCGACTGCGCCGGATCGTAACCGAGCGATGTCTGCAGCGGCACCGCGTACCGTGTCGCAAACTCGTCGGCCGTCATCGTGTCGGTAGCAAGAGCTTCCATGCGGAGCCTGTCGAGCACCCCTTGCTGGTCCGGCGTGATCGCGACGGCGACGGCTGTCCCCGAATCCGCGGGATCCACCGAGCTTGCCTCCGTTGGGCTGCGGGCGTCCGCGGTTTGTGATGGAGGTTGCGCGCTGCCCGAGTCGGGGGGCCCCAAACTGTTTCCGTGTGCGGAGCAGCCGACCGCTGCTCCCTCGAGAACCAACATGAAAGTCGCTGCGAATAATGTGGACCGCATGGGGGGATGGCACGACAGAGCATATTCCGCGCCTGAGGACGGGTGCCAGAAGGGCTCGTTCTGCGTCCTCCATTGTGCCAAAGTGAGCCAGCCGCGACGGGCCTGTCGTGGGGGGGTGGATCGGTGCCGGGGACCCCACACCCCGGTCCTTAAGCCCCGTGCAGCCACTGGACGCCAAGCTCCTTCTCTCGCATTGTGGTTGCCTCATGTGCCGCAACATTCGCGTCCTTTACAACTTCCAGCCGCCCACGACGCCCGAAGAAATCCGCGCCGCGTCCCTTCAGTATGTGCGCAAGGTGAGCGGACTGAACAAGCCTTCGCTCGCCGATGAGGACGCGTTCGAGAGTGCCGTCCGAGATGTCGTCGCGGCCACCGAGCGCCTGCTCGCGTCTCTCCAAGCGCGCGCTCCGGTCCGAACGCGCGAGACGGAGCAGGCGCGCGCGAAGGAGCGCTGGAAGATTCGCGCGAAGCGTCTGTCGGAGCTCGGCAAAGCTCGGCTGCCCTGAGAGAAGGGGCCGCTCGTCCATCGACTCAAGGCGTTCCCGAGGCGAATCACGATCGCCAAGGGCGGAGTCACGATCGCCACCGGCGGAATCGCGATCGCCACACGCGGGATCATGATCGCCTCGGGCGGAATCACAAGTCCCGCGGCCCGAATCAAGAATCCCTTGGCTGGAATCGGAGTCGTCGCGCGCGGAATCATTGCTTCCCCCCAGCGAATCACGAGCTTTGTGAGCGGCGCCGTTGGCTTCGCCGTGCGAATCATGAGGATCGCAGGCGGCGCCGTTGGTTTCGTCGCGCGAATCACGAGCTTTGTGAGCGGCGCCGTTGGCTTCGCCGTGCGAATCAAGAGGATCGCGAGCGGCGCCGTTGGCTACGCCGTGCGAATTACGAGGATCTCCAGCGGAGTCGTTGGTTCCGCTGCGCGAATCATAATTGTCGCCGGCGCAATCATGGGTTCCGCCGCGTGAATCACGATGATCGCCGGCCGCGTCCCCGATTTCTCGACGTCGGTCACGATGGTCGCGGCCCGAATCAAGGGCTCCTCTGCGCGAATCGCGATGGCCACCGACCTTGATTGCGGGCCCGCGGACGGCGTAGCCTCGATGGTCGACCTCGATGGCCGAGATTCCCGAAAGCGAGTGGAAGACGCGCAAGAAGCGCATCGACCCCAAGCTCGAGGCAGCCGGGTGGCCGCTGCGCGGACGGCAAGCCCACCGCAGCGAAGAAGAAGACACGGCGAACGGCCCCGCCGACTACGCCCTGTGGCTCGACGAGCACATCGTGGGCGTCGTCGAAGCGAAGAAGGTAACTGTGGGCCCGCAGAACGTATTGACGCAGGCCGAGCGCTACGCGCGCGGCATCAGTGGCGGTCCGTACAACTACGCCGGTCTTCGCTGCCCCTTCCTCTATTCGACCAACGGCGAGGTCTTCTGGTTTCACGACGTGCGCCATGGGCTGAGTCGTTCTCGCAGGGTCTCGGGCTTCCACACGCCATCCGCGCTCGGCGAGCTACTCGGCCGGGACTTCGACGCTGCCGCTGACAAGCTCCGCTCCCTCCCGAATGACGGCAATCGGCTCCGGCCGTACCAGAGGGACGCCAACCTCGCCGTCGAGAACGCTATCGCCGACCGCAAGCGCAACCTGCTCGTCGCCATGGCGACAGGCACGGGCAAGACCTTCGTGTGCGTGAACCAGATCTACCGTTTGATGAAGGCGGGAATCGCCAAGCGTGTCCTCTTCCTCGTGGACCGCCGGGCGCTCGCCGCCCAGGCCGTGCGCGCGTTCTCGTCGTTCGAGGCCGAGCCGGGGCAAAAGTTCGACCACATTTACGAGGTCTACAGCTCGAAGTTTCAGACCGAAGACTTCGGCGAAGACGAGAAGTTCGACCCGAAGGTCATGCCCCAGAGGTACCTCACTGATCCCCAGGCCGGACACGCGTTCGTCTACGTCTGCACGATCCAGCGGATGGCCATCAATATTGTTGGGCGTGGTGCGATCTTCGGCACGGGGGACGAGATGGCGGACGAGGACGCCGACAAGATCGACATCCCCATTCACGCCTTTGATGTGATCGTCGCCGACGAGTGCCACCGCGGCTATACGTCCCAGGAAGTCTCCACGTGGCGCTCGACGCTCGAACACTTCGACGCCATCAAGATTGGTCTCACGGCCACGCCCGCTTCGCACACGACGGCGTATTTCACGAACAAGGTCTTCGATTACCCGTACGAGAAGGCCGTGCGGGACGGCCATCTCGTGGATTACGACGTCGTGAACATCCGTTCGAACGTCCGCATGGAGGGCGTCTTTCTTAAGGAGGGCGAGAACGTCGAGATCGTCGATCCCGTGACGGGCCTTTCGAAGATGGACCAGCTCGAAGACGAGCGCCCCTTCGACGCGAGCGAGCTAGAGCGCACCGTCACGTCCCCCGAGTCGAACCGCAAGGTCGTCGAGGAGGTCAAGAAGTACGCCGACGAGCACGAAACCCGCTACGGCCGATTCCCCAAGACGCTCTTCTTCGCCGTCAACGACCTCCCGCACACGAGCCACGCCCAACAAGTTGTGGACCTCGCGCGCGATGTTTTCGGCCGAGGTGACGCATTCGTTCAGAAGATCACAGGGGGCAAGGACGTCGATCGGCCCCTCCAGCGCATCCGCGAGTTCCGCAATCGCCCGAAGCCGGGCATCGCCGTCACGGTGGACCTGCTCACGACGGGCGTGGACATCCCCGACCTCGAGTACATCGTCTTCATGCGGCCGGTGAAGAGCCGCATCCTCTTCGAGCAAATGGTCGGGCGCGGGACGCGCAAGGGCGAGAAGCTCACCAACAAAGATCATTTCACCGTCTTCGACTGCTTCGACGGGACGCTTCTGGCGTACTTCAAAAACTCGACCGGAATCACCGCGGAAGAGCCCGCACCCCCGACGCGCACGGTCGAAGAGATCATCAAGAACATCTGGGACAATCGCGACCGCGATTACAACGTCGGCTGCCTCGTGAAGCGCCTGCAACGCATCGACAAGGCGATGGCGGGAGAAGCCCGAGATGACTTCAAAGTGTTCGTCGCCGATGGGGATCTCGTACGGTTCGCGCGGGCCCTGCCACAAGCGCTGCGAACCGACTTCGTTGGCGCGATGAAGCTCCTGCAAAACAAGGACTTTCAGAACTTGCTGGTCGGCTACAAGCGCCCGCAGCGCACCTTCGTGAAGGCGCACGAGTATGCCGACCAAGTGTCGTCAATGATGGTGCTTCGGGACGTGGCCGGGCGCGAATACAAGCCCGAGGACTATCTCGCCTCGTTCGAGCGGTTCGTCAGAGAGAATCCCGAGCACATCGAGGCCGTGCGCATCGTGCTCGAGCGCCCGCGCGAATGGTCCGCGTCCGCCTTGCGGGAATTGCGCGACAAGTTGCGGACCAATCCCTTGCGCTTCACGGAAGAGAACCTCCAGAGGGCGCACGCGGTCCGGTACAAGAAGCCGCTCGCCGACATCATCTCAATGGTCAAGCACGCGGCCAATGAGCAAGCGCTGCTTCTCACAGCGGCCGAGCGTGTCGACAAGGCGTTCGAGAGAGTGACCGCGGGCCACACGTTCACGCCCGAGCAAACGAAGTGGCTCGAACGCATTCGGGATCACCTGCGGCAGAACCTTTCAATTGAGCGCGAAGACTTCGAGCTCATCCCCATCTTCGCCAACGCGGGGGGGTGGGGGGCGATCCGCCGCGCATTCGGTGAACCGAGGCTCGACGCGCTCATCCACGAACTGAACGAGGCGATTGCCGCATGAAGATGCCGAGCAATGTTGCGTCGTCCTGGCTTGCCGACGCGGCGCGACGCAACTGCGAGCCGAAGGGCTCCGCCACGCGGTAGAGGTTTGGGAGGCCGAGCACGGTACGCTGACCGAAGCCGAGCTCCGAGCGGCCGCACGCGCGCTCCGAGGCCGTGGACGCAAGTGAGTAGCGTTGTGCTCGACTCCGGCGCGCTCATCCCGCTTGCGGCAATCGAAGACCGGTAATCGTTGCATGGAGAGGCACCACGAAATCGCGATGAAGAAACCCGTCTGGCCGCGCGGAGTACCGATCCCGTCGTTCAAGAGCTACGCCGAAGAGGTGAAGTTCTGGCACTCGTATGACTTCGACAGCCATCCGTCGGAGGAGGGATGGGAAGAGGTCCCGCGCGCTGAACGAGGCGATCGCGGCATGAGGCGAGAGAATTAACCGAGTCAGGACGTCACGGACGCCAGGAGAGGAGATCAACGCCTCCGAGGAATTTTCACTTGGCGGCCCTGGAGATTGGCGGTTTTCTCGGCATCGCGAGCTGAAGTCGAGGCGTGGAAAGTACAGCTTTCCCGCGCTAGGCTTCCAATGATGGGCGCCCGAACTAGTGGAATTCTCGCGGCTGCTTTGTCCTTGCCTGCCGAGGAGCGAGCCGGGCTCGCAGTCGAGTTGCTCGCTAGCCTCGATGGCGAACCTGATCCCGACGCCGAGCAGGCTTGGGTCGGAGAAATCACCGCCCGCGCCCAGCGCGCGCGTGGTGGGCAGAGTGTCGGCCTCGAATCGGAGGCGGTTCACGCGCAGGCGCGGCGTATTCTCGAAGGCAAGTGAAGGCAGTTCGCTACGATCCCGAGGCGACCGACGAGTATCTCGCCGCGATTGGCTGGTACTTCGCTCGGAATCGAGTAGCTGCAGACCGCTTCGTAGAAAGAGTCCTCGAAGCGGAAACCGCGATCCGCGAGCATCCGCCCCGGTGGTCACACTTCGAAGGCGTCCCGCGTGAGCTGGAGGTGCGCCGCAAGCTAGTACGGGGGTTCCCGTTCGCGATGGTCTACTTGGAGCTCGCCCTCGAGATCCGCGTCATCGCGCTAGCGCACTCAAGGCGCCGACCGGGCTACTGGCGCGGCCGAATCTGACACATCCCGCGCGCTCCTGTTGCCGCGGGGGCAGAAGGGCGCGATTCTCACCCGTCGCAGGGTCGCAAAAGAGGCCACGCAGCATGAGCAACGTCGATGTCGTCCAAAAGCTCTGGGGGTTCTGTCACACGCTCCGTCACGACGGAATCGATTACGGCGATTACATCGAGCAGATCACCTATCTGCTCTTCCTCAAGATGGCCGACGAGAAGGGTGTCGTCATCCCCAAAGGCTGCGCGTGGCCGACGCTCCGGGACGGAAGCGGGACCGAGCTAACCGACCATTACATCGACGTCCTCCGCAAGCTCGGCAAGACTGAGGGCATCCTCGGGGACATCTATTCGGGCGCGCAATCGAGGTTCAACAATCCGGTCAACCTCAAGAAGCTCATCTCGCTCATCGACGAAGTGCAGTGGACCGAGCTGGGCACGGACATCAAGGCCGCCGCGTACGAGGGTCTTCTTGAGAAGGCAGCGAGCGAGGGCAAGAAGGGCGCGGGGCAATATTTCACGCCGCGCATCCTCATCCGAGCGATCGTGCACTGCATGAAACCCGATCCGCGCACGGCGTCGGACTTCACGATCTGCGATCCGGCCGTCGGCACGGGCGGTTTCCTCGTCTCCGCATACGAGTGGCTCGTCGAGCAGACCAAGGGCGCGTTTGATCGCGATGTTGCGCGGCGACTGAAATCGAAGACGTACTTCGGAGAGGAGCTGGTGCCGCGTCCACGCCGGCTGGCGCTCATGAACCTCTACCTGCACGGCATCGAGCCGCACATCCGGCTCGGGGACACGATCGCCGAGCCCCCCAGTGCCGAGCGCTTCAACGTGGTCCTGACCAACCCACCGTTCGGCACGAAGGGCGCGAACCAGGCGCCAGAGCGGGAGGATTTCACCGTCTCGACGAGCAACAAGCAGCTCAACTTCGTCCAGCACGTATTGACGATCTTGAAGCCGGGGGGGCGCGCGGCGGTCGTCTTGCCCGACAATTGTCTCTTCGCGGACCAGGGCGGCGAGGTCATGAAGATCCTTGCCGAGGACTGCGATCTACACACGGTGCTGCGCCTGCCGCGCGGGACGTTCACGCCGTACAGCCAGGGCGTGAAGGCGAACGTCATCTTCTTTACGAAGGGATACGCGACCGAGAAGACGTGGATCTACGACGCGCGGACGAACGTGCCCGGGATTACCAAGAAGGACCGGCCGCTGTCGGCTGAGCACTTCTCGGGATTCGAGAAGGCTTACGGCAGCGACCCCAACGGCAGGTCGAAGCGCAAGGCGAGCGATTCGAAGGACGACCGCTGGCGAAGCTTCGATATCTCCGAGGTCAAGGAGCGCCAGTTCAAGCTCGACGGATTCAAGTGGCTCAAAGAGGACTCGCTCGAAGATGGCGACGATCTGCCCGAGCCTGAAGAGTTGGCGACAGAGGCAATCGCGGAACTGGAAGCTGCGGTCGCCGAGTTGAACCAGGTGCTCACGCTACTCGAAGGGAATGGCGTCGAGTTGATGCCGAAGGTGCGGGCTTCGGCATGAGTGACGAGCTCCCTGAGGCGTGGACATGGGCAAAACTTAGCGACCTCGGTGAGTTCGGACGCGGAAAGTCCAAGCACCGCCCTCGCAACGATCCGAGGCTCTTCGGCGGACCATATCCCTTTATCCAAACGGGAGACATTGCTCGGTCCGGCGGTCGAATCGTTGCGCACTCCCAGGGGTACAGCGAGTTTGGGTTGGCCCAGAGCCGGCTTTGGCCAGCAAACACGGTCTGCATGACCATCGCCGCCAACATCGCCGATTCTGGTCTCCTCAGTTACCCAGCGTGCTTTCCCGACAGCGTCGTGGGTCTCATCGCTAACCCAAATGTCACG
>WNFJ01635662.1_pt1 | contig 14785 bp, 9 predicted proteins | sample 5400461 | NCBI WGS metagenome assembly WNFJ01 (sample SAMN13153349, study PRJNA577476) | soil metagenome | isolation source: 115 cm saprolite on Douglas fir-dominated hillslope | place: USA:California | collected 2013-09-17 | reverse complement strand
AGCGGTGGGTCTGGGGGTCGGGGTCGTCCAGATAATGGATCTCACCGTCCGCTTGATCAAATGTACGGCCAGCTGCGAGCGCATCTACCGCTGATGACCACAGCGTTGGAATGCCGGGCCTTGGGTCTGCGATCGCAGTTACCGCCATGCAGAAAGCACGTTTACGCATGGGCGCCGCAACCTCGACACGACTCACCGCCTCAGCAGTGACCGCCCCGAACAGCTCGCGCTCGTTGTCGTTCGCTGGCCCAAGGATTTTGACTGACTCCAAACCGTGTCTCAAATCAATCTGGTCATTTGACGCAACGGCCGCGGCGAGGTCCCCATATAGCGCTACGCCGGCCATCTCGGTCCCGTGTCCGTCGTGGTCATGCGTTCCCCATTGGGGATTGCAAGTGTGGACATCCGCCTGCGCAATCGCTTGCTCAAGCAATTGATGACCGCGATTGACACCGGTGTCCAGTAGGCAAACGGAAGGACTCTGATCACCTGGGTACGTAGTCCGGTTTAAGAGATCTGCGGCCCAGGCAGCTTGTTCGCCGGCAGGAAGCGAGGCGAAGAATTCTGTGGGTGCCTTCGCTCTCCGCAATTCTGCCAAGTCACTAATCAAGTCAACCGATCTGGCCAATTGAGTTGGTGACGCACGGACCACGACGATTACTCGCTGATCGAAGACGAGCTGCCGGGGCACAACTTCAGCACCAACAGCCGCCGCGTATGCGACAAGCCGTTCGACTTCAGCCCCATCGGTGCGACGAAGCCAGATTTCCCACCAGGCCGCTTGATTGTTTGGGGGAAAGAGATCGGGGTCATCCGTCCATAGCACTTGCAACGTCGCCAAGCGGAGATTCGCTATTCGCTCAACAAGGTCTTGGTGTCGAGGTCGTCCCTTCTTCGTGTCCTCTATCGAATACGCTTCGAACCGCTCGAGGAAGTAGCCCATCGCCCCGTCCGGCACGAAGACAGTGGCCTGCTCGACGTTGAGCTCTCCGGCCTGGCGTACGGAGACGGCGACCAGTTCCGGATGCAGGTGGCCGCGCTGAGGGTCGAGCGAGGTGAGGGCAAGACGTAGATGCCGTTGGCGGCTGGCTGCAGATTTACTTCATCTACCGAGACTGCCCGGCGTTCAATGCCCTGTGCGACTACCCCCTCAAAGGAATTGCGCAAAGCTTGCCCGTATTCGTACCTGTCTGCCGGGCCTGGAGGACGGGCAGGGCTTCGGCCTTCGCCATGGGATGTGTAGGGTTCCGCTACCGCCCCTTGGTTGACGAGGATGTGCTTTCGGTTTCTTGGTGCCACGGAAAGTTGCCTTGTTTGTTCAGAGGGACGCTACTGAGCGGCGTTCTGCAAGGGCATGCAGCAGCGCATCGGTCGTTATGTGCCGGGCCCCCGACAACAGGGCGCCCTTAGCTGCCTGATCGGTCGCGAGCGTTAACTCCGAGTGACTCAGGCTCACCGCGGCCTTTGCAACTCTCCGCCAGTCCATATCTCCGGTTTCGAGGCTTGCTAAGCGGCGTCGCATCAACTGTTCCGCCAGCTTGGGGGTAGGCAAGGGGAATTCGAGCACGCTGTCGAAGCGCCGAAACATCGCGCGATCAAGGAGTTGTGGATGGTTCGTGGTTGCGACGACCATGCTCATCGACGCGTCCAACTCAAGGAATTGAAGGAATGAGTTCAGGACTCTACGAATCTCACCGACATCGTTAGCTACGCCTCTATCGCCTGCGAGGGCATCGACCTCGTCGAATAGGTAGACGCCTCGCGTTTGTTCCATGGCGTCGAACACGAGTCGCAGCTTGGCCGCTGTCTCGCCCATGAACTTGGTCAGGACGGACTCTAGCCGGATAAGAAAGAGTGGCAATTTAAGTTCACCAGCTAAAAGCCCAGCCGTCATCGTCTTACCCGTACCAGGAGGGCCAACAAGCAGCAACTTGCGGACTGGCTCAAATCCCTTCTGAACCAACCTCTCGCGCTGCCGCTGCTCCGCCAGGACCCGCTTGATTTTCATGATGAGATCAGAGGGTAGGGAGAGGTCGTTCAGACGTGTCTGCGGGTAACTGACCGTGAGAAGTGATGCCAGTTCACCTCGAGGCCTCGCTACTGGTACTGGCCGCGCTACGAGTCCCGCGCCGGATGGCTGTGATGCTTTCGCCGCGTCAATCATTTCCTTGAGTTCCTGAGCGAACCTCGTTTGGCCGCTGCGGGCAGCGCGCGCAGCCATCTGCATTGCGACCGAATAGAACTGTGCGTCATCACCTTGCCCGTGGCTGCGGATCAATGCCTTGACCTGATCAGCAGTCGCCACAGGCATCCCAATTGATTTGTTGGTGATGATCGATAGGGAGGCCGCTCACCCTACGCATGTCGCAAGCGGTCTCCAGCTCCCCGGCGGCTCGCTACCTTGTTTCGTTGGAGATCGTCAATCAGGTTGCTGAGTTTCGCTAGATCCGCAAGACCAAGGTTGGTTTCGGACAGCCGACGAATCAGAGCGCCCGCCGCAGGGACCTCCCGGATGTACCGCTCGGTGTTCCCGCCCAGTCGGCCAGCCAACGCCATCAAGGCATCAAAGTCCAACTGAAGGAGCGTCGCCAACCGCCGATCATTTTCGATGTCGCTGAGGTACGAGGCAGCAATGCCTGCGTCTCGAGCAACCTGCCGAAGGCTCTGGCCTCGGTCGAGCCGGCCCCTTCGCAGTCGATTCCCGAACGACAATCGCACGATGTTCGCCACGTACGCCGACAAGCTAACATGCGAAGGCTAGGTCCGCTTAAAAAACACAGAGCGCCGAAGGACGGGCCTGAAATGCGGAGATGGTCTGCTGACGAACTTGCTACCTTCTTGGCGCTTGGGACCTGCCGTGGTCTTACCGCTTGAAGAGGCCCTTCCGCAAGACGATACAAAGGATGGGCGCTGCTCTAGCCGCGGTCGCCGGGGTAAGAACTTCTGGAGCCGGGCCCAACGTGCGACCTGTAGCTCGGCTTGCCCCGCATTCTCGGGACCTAGAAGGGGACATTGGCTGCGTCGCTGATTGGTTCTGACGCCAACCGCTCAAGCACTTTCTGCCCGGTGACACCTCGCATTAGGAACCGCTCGCGTACCAGGGCGACGAGCTGGTCGCCACCAAGTCCACGACCTCCGGCTCTAACTTCGCGCCACGCCCGCACCGTATCCCGAGCGAGCTGTCTGACATCTTCGAGACTGACCAGAAAGAGGAATGGACTCGCCAACGTAGTCGCCGTGCGATCAACGTTGCCACGGGGCGACGCGATGACGCTCATCGAATTAGCAGGAGCGGGCTTGTCGAGCTTCGCGGCCATCCAATCCAGATGGGTGTTTGCTTGGCGAACCGTCGCGACGCTGACTTCTCCTTGGGGGCTTTCCTCACTCTTCGCCTCTAGGGCAACCCATGGTCCCAGGGGTGCCTCCCAACCGACATCTGGTGCGGCCGGCTCCGTGTACCGAGTGCTTCGGTAGCCCAACATTACCCCGAGTTGCTGCAATCCGAGCTCGAACGCAGTCGCGTCTGTTCCGTCGACGCGAGATCTCAATTGCTCGGACCACTTTTCGAACTTTCCAGGAGCACCTACGGAGACTGGAGCAAACGTTGCAACCGCCTCCTGGATAAGGGCTTCAGAGTAAGCGTCAGTCTCCGCGACCACGGGGAGTGCGTCTCGATGCATCCATGTGCGGTTGGACGCGGCTTCGTGCGCCTTCTCAAGCAGCTGCGCAGAGACAGTTGCAAGCTCCGGCTTGTTCTCTTCCTTGGCCGCGATTGCAGCCCACTGTGATCCGAGGTAGTTCCACAGAGCTTGGTAGGGTTTCCGACGCTTCTGGGCACCACCCACCTTGGTGACAACCTCAGCGGCCTTGCCCATAGCCCTCGACCACTCTCCACGCCAGGCGGCCTGGATAGCGGCGACTTCGTCTTGAGCGGCGGCTCGGAGCGCTTCGGCACCCTCCGGAAGGACGCGGGCCAACCTCGCCCGTTGCTCAGATAGATGAGGCTCCACCGACTCGGCCCACCACGGGTCCAGGTCCTGTGTCAGGAACTTCCTGATTATGCCGAGCACTTCGTCGACCGGCTGGTTGCTGTTGTCCCAGCCAAAGATGAACTCGCCTTGGACCTCCGGGTGAAGCGCCGCTTGGACTTCCGCCATGCCACAGAAACCCGTCAGCGTTTCGCCCATGATCACCACCACCGCATAGTCGCCGGGATTGCGCGTGCACCTGCCGGCGCCCTGGACTATCCGGGTCCGCACGCGCTCCTGAAGGACCCCGCTGGCCCCCAGCGAGAGCATCAAGAACCGCTCCTGTAGGTGAACGCCACCCGGGAGCTCATACAGGTAAACAAGACGGCATGACCGATCGGGGAGGTCGATTCCGTCGTACCTGCTTGTAAGCATCAGGAGACCTGTGTCTGCCTTCGCGAAGGGTTCCATGCTCGCCTCTATATCGGACTTACCGAACACTGGAAGCCCATCGCCCAAGACTTGCTGCGCTTCACCACTGCCTTTCCGACCACCTTCAGTACGGCGGTAGCTACCTGTTCGGGGCTAACACCCTTGACGCGGTTGGCGAAGACAAAGAGGCGACGACCCGAGCCGTGCTGTTCCCAACCGACGGGCACCGGCAGCCGCTCTATCGCCCTCCGGCCAAAAGCCCGCTCTAGCTCGCCGCTCTCACCCAGCGTTGCTGACATGTACACGCGCTGCTGCGCTTCCTCGAAGGCTGGGTGCGCGAACGTTGGTGCGATGAACGGCCTAATGAGGATCTCGCGGTAGCCGACGTATCCAAGGCAGGCCCCAAGCCTTCCACCGACCATGCTGGTGGCCCAATGATGGTCACCATCCATGCTGCTCAGGATCTCGATGAGATCCTTGGCTCGCCGATGCAGATATTCGGGTGAGATAAGCGCGACCTCTTGTGCGGCGCGTGGGTCGGGTTCATGGCTGCGCAGCAGCTGCGCGTAGACCGGATCGAGGGCCGGCGCGAGAGTTTCGATCATTACCTCGTACAGGGGGTTCTCGCGTGGGATCCGAATCGACCAGGCATCGGCGACGTAGGACTCGGCGGCATGTGCGTCGTCCAATACGAGAACTTGAGGTTGTTTCACTTTGGGCGACGTGTTGAAGATGGTGCTATACGTTGCGACCGCGATAGTCTCGGCGGCCTGGAACTCATACAACTGTCGCTTCTCCCAGCCCCCGTGCGGGCCGACCAACGTGGCGACGCGGATCCCGTACAAGTACGCGTGATGAGCGACTTGGTGCGCCAATTGCCGGGTCGGGCAAAGGTAGACAACACGGTCTCCCCTGGCACGTCGCCGCCACTCGGCGATCAGAAGGGCGGGCAGGGTCTTCCCTGCACCCGTTGGCAGCTCAAGCGCGATATCTGGGGTGTCCAGGTGATTGCCGTGGTACTCCCGGAGCAGGTCGGCTTGGTGTGACCACAAAAACTTTGCCGGGCTCTCGGGGGGCCTCGCCAAGTCGGCAAAGAGCGCTTCCGGGGTCGACGGCGCCTGACCGCGTTCGCGCCGAATTATGACTTTTGGCGGAGGGGTGGAGCTCATCGCGGATCAGACAGCCAGGTGTGCGCAACCACAGGACGGGGCGGGCGCCGCCTACAGATCGTCAACAATCCGCTTGATGTCTGCGACATCGCCTATGCCTTAGGCCCGTACTGCCTTGTCATGACAGTGACCTCGTAGGACCCCATCGCATCGGGCGCACCAAGGAACAGCTCGATGTCCACTTTCATGCACGTGACATCTTTTGTCAGCCTAAAGACGATCCACCAGCAGCGATCGGCGAGCCACAACAGACTGGTCAAGAAGACGTTCATGTTGACCTCCAATAATCTCCGCCCTTCTTCGGGGCCGAGCTCGTAAGGTCACCGGAAGAGTGTAGCCGCACGCTTGACGGGCGTCGTTACGCCTCCTCAGGGCTCGGGGTCAACTCCGTCCACTAACATTCGCCACCCACAGGACTGGCACTCCAAATACTCGCCACCGCCAACCTTCCCGTCCCAAAGAACGGACATCAGGAAGCGATTGCAGCTCGGACAACGGTCCACATTTGGGCCAGTAGAACCCGACCACTGATCCGTCGAGTCACTCGTACTCGGTTGCAAGGCGACGTCGCGTCCACTCTGCTCTAGGTAAATGCACAGCGCATTTTCGAAGTCGCCTGAGTCATACGCGGCTCCGGCCTGCCAATCAACTCCGGCCCCTTCAGCAACCTCGTTCCAGTTTTCGGACCACCAATGAAGGAGTCCCTCGCACCATTCGGAATCGGCTGTCGCGACCTCGATACCGGTCACTAACGCAAAACCCCGCGCGGGGCCTGTTTCCAGATACGCGCGGTCAGGTCCGTAAATGTGACCGCCGACTCCGAGACCACCTGCTCTAAGGACAAGGTCGAAGCAGGTGGTTCGCCCCCAGTTCGGCGCCCAAAGAGCGCGCAGGTCCAAGTAACGAGTCCGGAAGTCGAGTCCCCGGACCAAGATCCGCTCGAAATCGTCCCATCGTTCGCAAGCAGCGACCAGCGCCTGCTTCGCTCCCCGATGCCCAGTTTGTACGCGATGGTGTCCGATACTTCCCGCCGGCAGCTGGAGTTGAGCCAGAACAGCTGTTGCATCGGGGCGAGGTCGGGGGAAAAGCGAAGCGACGAACTTAGCGCCTTCTAGTCGGCCAAAGCAAGAGAAAACAACGAGTCCCCACCATTGCTCTTCGAACCACTGCGACGCCGCGGCTGCATCTTGGATGTCTTGACGCTTCGACCACCGTAACGACGCGCCCGATTCTTCGTACGTGTTGGCCCAGCTCAAGAACCGCGCAACCTCGTGACTGCGCCCTTGAAATACGTGCCGCCACTCGTCTTGACTCATGACCTCGAGCCGGCCGATTTGGCTGCTTGACCAATTAGTTCGCCGAGCTGGATCTCTCCCTTCAAACCGAGTCCGGTTGGCCTCACTAACGGGATGTTCCAGCCAGCCACATGAAGTCTGCGTGGCCCGATGAAGGCTTCGGCCACCCGCCAGGTAACCCGCTTTAGCTTTCCTGTTTCAATCATCCGTCCGTTCAAGAGCCGAATCACGTGATCGAACGCTGTCGTGCCATTACAGATCAGCAGAGTCAAAGGAAAGGATTCGATCTCCCAGTGAAGGAACGGGAGATCTGACTGCAGTAGAGCTTGGGCCTCGACAGGTTGCTCTTTCACGAGTTGTGACCATGTGGGATTTGTGGCCTCCTGGACGAGATCGAGATGCGCTGCTGAGCCGACACCATACGAAGCTCCCAGCGGCGTCAAAACACGATCGAGATGACTGAACCACGAATAGACGGGCATGCCGGGTTGGAAGTAGGAACGCATCGTACTGACTGCTCGATCAATCTGGTGATCCGATAGGGTTTCTCGGCTTGTGGCGTCAAGTGACTCGAGCGTTTCGAAGCGGCGGTTGGAGCCTTGTAGTTGGGCCCCGGACTGGGCCAGATTCTCCTGCTTGACGGATTGAGACCGACGGTGGCAATGCGCGCAGCTGGTAGATCGCCGAAGAACAGGACCGGCAGAGATCCTGGCACTGACGAGCGACTGGCCGCCTTCCGTAGGCGAGCGGCAAGAACCGTAGCGATGGGGGCCGGGACTTCAGAAGCATTCATCGAGATGCGGATCGCTAGGCGGCTCTGTCGTACACCGAGTGCCCGTCATCCCAGTAGCTATCGAAAACATGCTGGTAGACCGCATCGCACTTCTGGGCATACAGCTGCCGGGTGAACGCCTCGGGCAGCCTGTCGAGCGTCTCCTCAATCGCAACGCGCACGGACGCGCGCGTTCCCTGTTGCTTTCGCCAGTCGAGGACGATCTTGTCGCGTTTGAGAATCGTCAGCAGCTCCTCTGCAACCCTCTTTACCTGAGCTTGTTCGGCCTCCGACAGTGGTGGGGCCGGTCTCATCAGCAAGTCGAATATGGCGAGTAGCTCCTCGCTGAGCCCTTCAGAGAGGGCGCGAGCCTCCTCCTCCGTAAGCGTCTTGCTAAATGCGAGCAGCTCCTGAAAGAACGTCTCGGTGTTCATAGTGCCAGCGTTGTACTCGGCGACTAGCTTCTCGAAACGCTCGACCAGGTCGACCCGAACAGGATTCAGGCGGACTAAAGCCGCAATCCGGGCCGATAGTAGTGATCGCAGACGCTGGGCCGCGGTTCGCGGCCGTCCCTGCTTGAAAGCGTCTTCAAGCCCTTTCCAGTCCACCGCTCCGAGATCGAAAAGCGCCTCGGCTTCGCTCTCGGGTATCAGGTACTCGTGGGCGGCAACGGACTCGTCCAAGAGTTGCTCGACCCTGCCCAGAACTCCAGAGACGTCGGTCCGCTCGGTGTAGGCGGCGATGCCATCCGCCAGGAACTTGGACACGGCGCGCACGCGGCTGAACTCGTTGGCCCGTTTATCAGGGAGGATGGCCTTGTAAATCCGGTCGACTAATGAAGCGCGAGATAGGAATGCGATCTTCTCGTCATCGTCCACCATGAGCATCTCGATCGTCCGCTTCCCAGCCCCGACCAGCTCGAAGCCCTTCAGCCGGCCGAGGGCGTCGAGGTCCACGTCGCGTTCTAAACAGAAGGCCCGGAGGTCATCGACCGCCTCGCGTACGGCCTCGATGAGTGCGCCCTTCTCTTCCACCGGCACCTCGCCAGCCTTGCTTCCGACGGCGTAAATCGCAAGCGCCTTCTGGAGATTGCGAAAGACATCGACATAGGCGACGATCAGGCCGTTGTTCTTCTCGGGGAACACGCGGTTGGCGCGGGTGATGGTCTGCATCAAAGTGTGGTTGCGCAGCGGCTTGTCGAGATAAACGGTCGATAGTGATGGGACGTCAAACCCAGTAGTCCACATCGAACACACGAATGCGATCCTGAATGGATCCTCAGCGTTTTTGAACTTCTCCTCCAGCTGCTCCTCGACCATTCGCTTGCGGTGTGGCTTGATATCCAGTCCGCGTGCCGCCATTTCAGCGATCTCGTTTTGGGACTGAGAGATAACGATCGCCATGTCGGTGTTGCGCATGAAGCTGATCTCGCGCGCCAGAAGGTCCGCTTGCGCGGGCGAGAGGTCGCCCACCGCAAGGTTCTGCTCGTTCCTAGCGAGCCTCTCCGCCCAGAAACGTTGCACCTTGTCGAAGGTCCGGACAGCGGTCACCTTGTCGATGGACACAACGAGCGCCTTGCCAGGAAACCCCCGGCCAAGGAAGTGATCGACGAGGTCCTTGGCGACAGTTTCCAGGCGGTCGTCGCGGGTAATCAGCTCGTATTGCCGGCCGAGGGCCCGCGCAAGCTGGCGTTCCTGGGACTCGTCCAGGTCGGCCTCCTCCACTATGGCCATAAGGTCGTCGCCGAAGGTGGGATTGGCGATCTGCAGCTGAGGTATCCGATTCTCGTAGTAGAGCGGCACCGTCGCGTGGTCCGCAGTTGACGCGGCGTAGTTGTAGATGGAAACGTAATCGCCAAATACCTCGCGGGTCCGCTCTTCGCCTGCTATCAGGGGTGTCCCGGTGAATCCGAGGAAGCTCGCGTTCGGGAGGGCATTGCGCATGTTGAGGGCGAGCGTGTCGTACTGGGTGCGGTGAGCCTCGTCCGTAATCACGATCACGTCGCTTCGGTCGGAAACAACCGGATGGGTCTCGCCCTTCTCGGTGCGGAACTTGTGGATCAGGGTAAAGACGTAGCGGTGATCCTCAGCAAGAAGTTGGCGAAGATTCGCGGATCCGCTAGCCCTCATGTGCTTCTCAGTGATCACGCCGGCATAGAGGAACTCCTTGTAGGCCTGCTCGTCGAGGTCGTCGCGGTCGGTGACGATAACAAACGACCAGTTTCCGGGCCGTTTGCGCAACACTTTCTGTGAGAAGAAGAGCATCGAGACGGTCTTTCCGGATCCCTGCGTATGCCAGAACACCCCAAGTCTGCCCCGTTCATTTGGAGGTGCGTGCTGTAGCTCGTCCATCCGAGCCATTGCGTTGTTGACGCCGAGGTATTGGTGGTTGCGTGCGAGCAGCTTGACCAAGCCGCCCGGCAGGTCTTGGAACACGACAAAGTTCTCGATGAGATCTAGGAGGCGTTCCTTGGTGCACATGCCTCGGATGACGGTCTCCAGGGAGACGGATCCCTGCTCGCCTTCCGAGTTGATCTTCTTCCACTCGGAGAAGAATTCCCAGCCGGAAGTGATCGTTCCGACCTTGGTGTCTGCACCGTTCGACAGAACAATGAATCCGTTGGGGGTGAACAAGTGCGAAATCGAATCCCGATAGTCCCGAAGGTTGTCGTCGTAAGCGTTCCTTAAATTGCGGTGTGACGCCTTCAGCTCGATGAAGACCAACGGAATGCCGTTGACGAAACCGATGAGATCAGTGCGTCGGTGGTACAGGTCGGAGTGAACCCAGAGCTGCGAGACAAGGAGAAAGTCGTTGTTCTCCGGATTCTCCCAGTCGATGACGCTGAGCTTCTCGGGCAAAGTCGTTCCATCGGGCTGGCGAACGGATACCTCGACGCGATCTCGAATTAGCGAGTGGATCTGTTGGTTAGCGCGTGCATAGTGCATGACGGTGCGCGGCCTGGTGATCTCATTCACCGCCTGATCGATTGCTTCGGCGGGCGTTCCGGGATTGAGGCGTTCGATGGCTGCTCTCAGCCGGCGAATAAGGAAGACTTCGGACTTGTTATCGCGGCCGAGTGTTCCTGCTTGGCCTAGCGTCTCGTGGTATGCATTGATGGTGTCCCAGCCGAGATCCTCAAAGAGCCTGATCGCTGGTTGCTCGACGAGTTGGTCCTCGGTGTATTGACGAGAGGTCACGCAGCGGCATCCGCTGTCGCGACGTCGAGATCGGTCACATCGATCTGCCCGGAGATAAGGCGGGGCAAGAGAAGATCGCGGGTCGCGCTGAGAGTCGCCGATTGAACGCGGAGGCGCGACGCTAGCCGTAGAGGGGGTTCACATAACGTTGCGAACTCGTCGATCACGCGACGATGCGGAACAACGATAGGTGCTGCTTCGAACACCCCCGGCGTCACAGCTGGGTATGCAGATCCAGTCGCACGTCCACTCAGATACTCCACAAAATCATCAGTTGTCGTGAGCGCGTACACGTAGGCGAATGAAGCGCGGCGTGGAGACAGGACGGCGAATCCAGTGGAGGCCACGCAGTCCTTGTCTGGAGAGAGAACCAGAGCATGCCCGCGCAAGTTCGGGCGAACTGTGGACCACAAGATGTCGCCATCAGCTACCCGCCGTCGTGCACGTCCTGGCGCCTCTGCCAGGAGCATCTTCCTTGTCGCCTGGATCTCACCGCGCTGAACAGAGGCAATATCGATGTAGTGAATCGACTCACCCTGCTCAATCTTCCGGATCGTTGCCGCATTGACGTCAACGAGATCTCCCATGGTCCCGATCTTCCATCCGTCAGGCATAGGACCAAACTCCGAATCTACCAACAGGACCCTCTCGTGTCCCGGGTACCGGAAGTCAATGAACCACTCCCGATAGATCCGCTGAGTCATCTCTTCGAGAATATTGATCCGGCGACGGTTGTTTTCGATCCGCTCGTCATAGGCGGTGACAATCGCTGCGATCTTCCGCTGCGTGGACATGGAGGGCACAGGCACTAGCAATGTTCTCTGCGCTGTCAGGCTCACGTAGTCGGCCATGTCGGTGTCGCCCTTGCGAACGGTCCATTGCCGCTGGAACTCGGGTGAGCGCATGTACGCGAACAAGAACTGGCGATCAAGTCGGCTCCGGTCGGTCACTCGCCAGAATGTCGTTTGCGGCGAGCATACGAATGCGGGGGCACCCTCCGGAGCCAGGGCCAGCTTGCCGACCGTTCCTTTATGAGAGAACAGGACGTCGCCTGGCTTGCCAATGCCCTTTCGGATACGTCGGAGAGCCGCATTGTTGATGCGCCCTGCAGTCGAGAAAAGAACGTGGCCATCGGAGAGGTCGGCTGCGCGAAGGAACGGCGTACCGTCGTTAGTGAACTGACCAGGGCGCGGCCGATCCTCACCGTGGTTGCCGTCCTCAACAAGAAGGACGCCCTCATGTTGCAGCTCTTTGACTGTGTGCCACTTCCAGTCCGCCCGGAGGGCGAGCCATCCAGGCAATTCGCTCCTGCAGCACGGCCGCCTCATCATTGCTATTCCTCAGTTCCTCGCTCAGCTCTTGCAGCCGTACGCGAAAGTCGACACCATCGTTCTCTGTTGCAGCTACACCGACGTACCGCCCAGGGTTAAGGCTCCATCCTTGACTCTCAATCTGGTCGAGGGTGACCACGGCGCAAAGGCCTTGAACATCAATGTAGTGACCGTCTGGGAATGACTTCGACATCATGTCCGCCGACCCCTCAACCACCTCGGCATTCTCGTCGCGATACAACCGCGCAACGTTCGCTAAGAACTCGATCTGTTGCGGATCCCAATCGCGATGCGCCCGGTCAATCTGGCGGAAGATCTTGCGGGCGTCGACGAACAAAATCTGATTGTCGCGCGTCGAGCCGCGCTTGCCTCGATCGAGGAACCACAAAGTCACTGGCAGCGAGACCGTGTAAAAAAAGTTGGGGCCGACTGCCACTATGACGTCGACGGCCTTCGCTGCGATTAGTTTCTTGCGGATCTCAAGCTCGGAGCCACTTGCGTCCGCCGCGGAGTTCGCCATGACGAAACCGGCCCGGCCCTTGTTGTTCAGAGCCGAATAAAAGGCTTGGATCCAGACGTAGTTGCCATTGTCGGCCTTGGGGAGCCCGAACGGAAAACGGGGGTCACCCTCCAGCTTCGCCTTGTCGACCTTGTTCACGTTGAAGGGCGGATTTGCCATCACGTAGTCAAACTGCCCAACTGCCTTGAATGGATTCTCGTAGTAGGTGTTCGATTGGCTGATCTGGCCCTCGAGCCCGTGGACGGCAAGGTTCATCTTGCAGAGACGAACTGTCTCGTCGACACGCTCCTGCCCGTAAATGGACAACCTAGTGTTCTTGCCGTTGCGATGCTCGTCTACGAAGCGAGCGCTCTGTACAAACATGCCGCCGGAGCCGCACGCTGGATCTAGGATCTTGCCGCTGAACGGCTCGATGATCTCGACGATAAGGCGGACGATCGACATCGGCGTGAAGTACTCGCCACCCTTGGCTCCTTCAGCAATTGCGAACTTGCCGAGGAAATACTCGTAAACCTTGCCGAAGGCATCGCCTTCGACGTCGCCCAGCATTGCATTCACCGAACGCAACAGGCTGACAAGCGTGTCGTTCGTAAGCGACTGATACGTCCTTGGGAGGACGCCCTTCAGAGCTGGGTTTTCGTCTTCGATGGCCGCCATCGCGTCGTTGATAGCTTTGCCGAGGTTGTCCCCCTCCTTTAGTTGGAGGAGGTTCGCGAAACGGGACTGCTTGGGGAGGTAGAGAACGCCTTTGGCTTGGTAGTTGGCCTTGCCTATTTCCCGCCGGCCGGTCCCCTTGCCCAGCAGGCCCGCTTCCATCTGAGTGAAGCGGCTGTCAGCGAACTTAAGGAAGATCAACCCCAGGACCGGGATGGAGTACTCCGCGGCCTTAAGGTGAGAGTTGGCCCGAAGCTCATCCGCGGTCTCCCACAGGCGGGCGGCAATGTCGTGTATGTCTACCTTCGGTGTGGGTAACGCTGGCATTGGGGAAATTATCGGGATCGTTGGCCGAGGCTGAGGGTGGATTCGCGCGATTCTCGGGGCTACTCGCGCCTAGTGATCCTGACTAGGGCGACCGAGGCTTAGTTCAAACGGGCCGCCTCCTGCGCCTCGATCGAGCTGTACCGCGCCAGAGCAGCCCAGGCAGACAGCCCAATGCCCCACAACTACCCGGCAGGCTATCCGACCCGCGCCCGTGAAGATGTTGAGCCGCGGGAATTGGTGGAGGTCGGAACTATCGAATCGCGGACCGGCCGAGTGTCCACCGCGACCGCGATCGAGCTGAGCTGGTGAATTGCTCCGGCCGATCTCGCTGATCTTGGCTTCAGGTTGGAGGCTCGCCTGACCCCGCAGTCCTTGCGGTACGATTCCCGAACGCATGTTCGACCGCACTGGCTCGCGTCGCCGCGGGCAGATGTGCGTGCCCAGGCTGCCCCGGAGAACTGACCGACCCCGCCCGTAGTCGCGGTGGCTGGAGTTTCTGCCGCAGTTGTCGCTGCGCTTGGAAGACATCGACCATCGACGGCCAGGACTACGCCACCGCTATCCACGCACCCGGCCACACTCTTGCGCCAAGCGATCCGCCGGCGGGCAAACGCCCATGAGCAAAGGCTGGCGGCCGGCCTATTCGGTTGTAAAAGTGCCGCGTCGACGGCCGACAGCGTCAATGTGAGGTCAGGCGTCTAGCGCGTGGTCCTTTTGAATTTCGATTGCTCTGAGATGCTGGCCGGTCTCGAGGTAGGCCGCACGGAGCCGTCGGGCTAGATCTTCACGCTCTGGCTGCCGCTCCAATGCCTGCTCCAGGAGAGGAATCGCTTTGCGGGGTTCTTGGCGTGCCAGGTGGTTGGCAGCCAAGGCGCCCATGATGTCCACCCTTGCGGTGTCAGCCACCTGGCGGAGTGTGCGCACATACTCGGCAGCCCCGCCACGGCCACCATTGGTCTCGCTCTCGATCTCCTCCCATCCGGGGAGGAACTCGCCCTCGGTCTCGTCGAGGACTCGATTCGCTTCGGCCGCCAAGTCGCTGGATAGCATCCCTTGCTTTGCCCCGCAGTGCTTCGCAATCTCCTGAAGGCGGACGATGTCGATGCTGCACTTGGCCAAA
>WNFJ01157048.1_pt2 | contig 14792 bp, 14 predicted proteins | sample 5400461 | NCBI WGS metagenome assembly WNFJ01 (sample SAMN13153349, study PRJNA577476) | soil metagenome | isolation source: 115 cm saprolite on Douglas fir-dominated hillslope | place: USA:California | collected 2013-09-17 | reverse complement strand
CCGGTTTGCCCGCCGTCCGCCACTCGGCTCGCGCGCCGGACGCGCTCGTGAGGAGCGTGATCGTGCCGACGCTCGTCGATCCTTTACTGACCGTCCACCTGGACTCCATGTTGCCGCTGATCAGCGACACGGCTGCCAGCACCGCCAATACGACACTACGCATGAGTTCGTCCTTTGACTTCGTAGATGCGGACTGCTCGCTCTTTTCCTTTGACTTTGACTTCGTCCAGATAAACCGTCTGGAAGGTGCTGTCAATTCTCGCAAGAGTGAATTCGCTGATGATGATCTCCGTCCCGTAATCCTTGTTCTTACCCTCCAGGCGCGACGCGAGGTTCACGGCATCACCGATGACGGTGTATCCGAAAACCTTTTCTGCGCCGATGTTTCCGACGACGGCATCGCCGGTATTGACTCCGATTCCGATGCGCAGCGCCGGTTTTCCATCTGCTTCCCAGCGGCTCCGGATCCGCGCCGTCTCCTCGATCATCGCGATCGCGCAGTCGACGGCGTGGCGTGGGTGGTCGGGATCAGCGGCCGGCGCGTTCCAGAACCCCATCACGGCGTCGCCGATGAACTTGTCCAGCGTTCCGCCATGCTCGAGGAGGATCTCGACCATTCGCGTGAGATATTCATTGAGCATCTCCACCACCGCTTCCGGCTCGCTGGCCTCGGAAATCGTCGTGAAGCCGCGGATGTCGGAGAAGAGAATTGTCAGATCGCGACGCTCGCCGCCGAGGTGGACGCTTTCGGGGTGGGCGAGGATGTGCTGGAGGATCTGCGGCGACACGTAGCGCCCGAACGTTGCGCGCAACTCCGCGGTATGGCGTTGCTCGGCCGTGAATTTGACAGCGGTGATCGTGATGTACGTCAGCGCGATCGAGCTTGCAGCGGCGACGGAGTTCAACGCGATCCCGCCGCGCAGCGCCACGTAACCGGCAATGATCCAGATCGCGATGGCGGCGATCGCGATACCGCCGGCCGCCCATTGCGAATGCGTGCGATGAATGATTCCGCCGACGGTTGACGCGATGATCACGGCGAGCAGCGCCAGAAAAGCCGGACTGACTTCGCTGTTGAAGCGCCCGTTGATCAGATTGTCGATCGCGTTCGCATGAATCAGCAGGCCGGCGGTCGCGGGATGGAGCGGCGTGGAGCGCAGATCGAACAGGCCCTGCGCCGTGTAGCCGATCAGGACGATCTTGTCGCGAAATTGCGTCTCGAACGGCGCGAGCTTCGCCGCGTCGGCGCCTCGTTCGTCGCGCATTGCGGCCGCCGTCATCAATTTGTCGAAGTCGACGAACTGGCCGGTCGTCGTGTTGTGCCATCGGATGAGAAAGTTTCGGCTCGGATCGATCGGAGCGCGCCTGCCGGAGAAGACGAACGCATCGCGCTGCCACTCACCGGTGCGCGGCAATCGAAAGTACATGCGCGTCGCTTCGAGCGCGAGGCTTGGTACGTAGATGTCGCGCGTCATCCGATCGGCGAGCGGATAGTTGTGCACGACGCTGGTGTGCGGCGAGTTCTCTAATCGGATCGTGCCGATCGCCGGCGCGTTGCTCATGAATGGAGGCACGATGCCGAAGATGTTGCGCGAGGGTTCACCGCGAAGGGACCACAAGACGGACGCGACGCGGCGCAGGTCGTGCGGGAAATTCCGATCGGTATCCGCGGCCAGAACCACCGGCGCGCTGCGAACTACGTCCGCGAACGCGCGATCGCCTTCCGGATGGTTGATGTCCTCCTCCGAGAGTCCGATGTCGATCGCGATCACGCGCGCGCCGGCGCTCTGCAGCTCGCGGATCGCCTGCGCCCACACCTCGCGGCTGTAGGGAGGTTTTCCGAACCCGGCCTGATCGAGCGTGCGCACGCTCTTCTCGTTGACGGAGACGATCATGACGCGCGGATCGAGCGGGTTGCTCGGGGCGAGGCGACGCGTGAAGGCGTCCTGCAGCAGCCATTCGGCGCCGAGGAAGGTCGGGTCCTGGAGTGAGATGAGGATGATGATTGCCGCGCAGATCGCGCCGAGGAAGGCGCCAGAGCGAGTCACGGCGACGATCATAGGGTTCCGTCATCCTGAGCGCGAGCGAAGGATCTCAGCCGTCGAGGTCCTTCGCCGTCTGCGCGGCTCAGGATGACGACAAAAAACTGAGGGGCCGCAATGCGGCCCCTCAGAGTACGACTCCCCAAAAGTCGATGACGTTATTTCTTCTTCGCTGACTTTTTCGTCTTCTTAGCAGCTTTCTTCTTTGTGGCCATTATGCTCACCACCTTTCGTGCCGTACGGGACCTCTCGGTCGCGCATCCTTGGCATCGAGTGCCGGATCGCTCCGGCAAGCTGACTCGCGCATTGTGAAATGGGGAACCGTGCGGGGAGACAAATGATGACCATCAACATTCACTGAATAGTCCATCCAGTATCTGGTGATCATCATTTTCTGCACATAAATATGCGATTAATAAACCATATTGTCAAGCGATCACTTTAAAAAGACGAAATGTAGATTTCGCGCGTGAGGTCCGCACATCGACGCCACGTGAAAGTTTTTGCGCGATCGAGACCGCGCGCGATCATCGTCGCGCGCAATGTCGTGTCGTGCATCACGCGTCTCATCGCCTCGGCGAGCGCATCGATCGAATTCGCGTCGACGTGCAGTGCGGCATCATTCGTGATTTCGACTAGCGCCGGCGCATTCGACGTGATCACTGCAGTCCCGCAAGCCATTGCTTCCAGCGCCGGCAGTCCGAATCCCTCTTCGAGACTCGGCAGCACGAGCGCGATCGAGCCGCGATAAAGCGACGCGAGCTCCTCGCTCGATACGAAGCCAGCGGCGACGATGCGATCGCGATCTCGGAATCTGTCGAACGTTCCGCCGGCGAGAATCAACTGCGCGTCGGGCATGCGCGCGAATGCCGCGACGAGCCGATCGACGTTCTTATGCGGCTTGTCGTTGCCGACGAAGAGGAAATAGGGTCCCTCCGTCATCCTGACCCTGAGCGTAGCGAAGGGGAAGGACCTCCGGATGACGTGATCGACCCCGTTGTACGTCACCGAGATCTTCTCTGCGTGTCCAAACTCGGCCGCGATCTCGTCACGTACCGCGTTGCTGACCGTGATCACGCGTGCGCTCTTGCGAACGGCGCGGCCGATCATCGTCCGAGCGTAGAGGCGCGCCATAGGATTGCGATGCCGCAGATGGATCAGGTCATGGATCGTGACGACGAAGGGCACCTTCACGAACGGGACGACATAGTGCGGCGCGTGGAAGAGATCGATCTTCGGCGCACGGCCGACCGTGAATAATTCTCGTATCGAATATTTCGGCGCATCGACGACGATATGTTCAACGCCCGGCGGCAGGGCGATGTCGCGCGGCCCGAAGGCGACATAATCGATTCCGGTCATGGCGTTGAGCAACCCGCGGATGTACGTGCCGATGCCGAAGTCGCCGATCTTCCGGCAATCGATCCCGACTCTCACGCGTTCGCCGCCTCGGCCAGCAGCTCGGCCATCAGCTTCGCGCTGCGCTCCCAGCGAAACTGTTTCGCCCGCTCGACGCCGCGGGCGCCGAGATCGGCTCGCAATTCCGCATCGCTGAGGAGCCGGAGCATCGCGGCGCGCAAGGCGTCACGATCCCCGGGATTGATCAGCACAGCCGTTCCTTCCGCGTAATCGGGTATCGCGCCCGTTCGCGTTGCGATCACCGGCGCGCCGCACGCCATCGCCTCGAGCGGCGGGATGCCGAAGCCTTCATATCGCGATGGATAAACGAAGATCCGTGCGCCGCGGTACAGCTCGCGCAGGCGTTCGCGATCGACCCAGCCCGTGACTTCGATTCCCGCCGGCACATGGACGCCCCAACCGCGCTCGCCGCAGAGAATCAGCGGCGGCCGCGGCATCGGAATAGAGTGCCAGGCCGCGATCAGATCATCGACTCCCTTGCGCGGTTCGAGCGTGCCGACGAAGAGGATGTATTCGCCGCGGGCACCGGCAGGGTGAAAAAATTCATCGACGCCGTTCGGAATGATCTCGATGATCTCGCGCGGCACGCCGAACCAGCGTATCGCTTCGTTCGCGATCGTCTTGGAAACGGCCGCCACGCGTTCGGCGCGCTCGAGGCTCTCGCTGATGAACAGATTGAATGACGCGATGGTCTTGAAGAGGTGGCTTCCCGGCATCGTGAGCGATGTGAAATCGTGCAGTGTGACGACCGAAGGAATCCGCAGCGCAATCGGAATCGTTCCGTGCGGTCCCCATAAAACATTCGCGTCCGCAATGCGCGGCAGCACGAACTGCTGCCAGAGGATTCCGTTCGGCGCGCGGTCGACGCGAAACCGGCAGAGTTCGATGCCTTGCTTGTTCGTGATTTCGGCATGACTCGCGATCAGTGGCGCGGGGTCGAGCCGTCCGGCGATTTCCGCGGTGTGCACGCCGATTCCGCTGCGAGGAGGAACGAGGGCGCGCCCATCGATGATTACGCGCACCCCACCCGCTCCAAAACCTCGACGGTGCGCTCGGCTGCCGTATCCCATCGGAACTGCGCGACGCGCTCGAGGCCGCGCGCGATCAGCGCGTGGCGCATCTCGTGATTCTCAACGACTCGCGAGATTGCTGATTCGAGCTGCGCCGCGTCGCGAGGATCGAAGTAGAGCGCCGCGTCGCCGGCAATCTCCGGAAGCGATGAAGACTCTGCTGCAATCGTTGGAACTCCATGCGCCATCGCCTCGAGCAGCGGAAAGCCGAATCCTTCGTAGATCGACGGAAACACGAACAGTTCCGCCTTGCGATAGACCTCCTGCAACTCCGCGGGCGCGAGATAGTCGAGGTGGTGGACGTCGCGCGCGCGAAGGCGCGACACGAATTCCTCCGACTTCCATCCGATGCGCCCGACGACGACGAGCGCTCCGTCGTACTTGCCGCTGCGCTTCAGGTTCTCGAACGCATCGAGTAGGACGCCGAGGTTTTTGCGCGGCTCAATGGTGCTGACGAAGAGGATGTAACGCTTGGGTAAAGCAGTTGTCGGTTGTCGGTTGTCGGTTGTCACGGTCACGCCGGAATGAATCGCAAATACTCGCCGCGGATCGACCTCGTAGTAATGCAGCAGATCGTCGCGCGTTGATTCCGACACGCAGATAATCGCATCCGCACGTACGATCTCCCGCGTCATGTGCGCCTCCAGGCTGTGCAGCGTCTCCTTCTGCAGCAATTCCGGAAATCGTTTGTAGGTGAGATCGTGAATCGTGATGACGCGACGTCGTGCGATCGCTCCGAGAAGGCGAGGAAGGAAGTAGTTGGGGGCGAACATGACATCGCAATCGATCAGCGCCATCCATAAGACATACGCAGCAGCGGTGATCGCGCGCTCAGGCCGCGAGATCTTTCCGCGCCCCCGCAGATCGAACCAGCACACGTGGGCATTGGCGGGAACTTCGGCGTGGAGCGCCGGCCCGATGTCGGTCACCCGCGCGTCACCGAACAGGAAAAGCTCGACGTCATCGCGTTTCGCGATCTCATGCAGCAGGTGATAGAGATACCATCCGATTCCGGTAAGCGGCTCGTAAAACGGACGGATGTCGACGCCGACGCGCAGCCGCGAATCCGACCGCGTCGCGCGACGAGACGCGCGTTTCACCCGATCGGCGAAGGCATGGCTCAAAGTGTGAACGATGGATCCGAGCACGGACGCGGATGGTAACAGTGGTACGCAAGATCCTCATCTACCTCGGCGTCATCATCGTGATCGTGGTGGGAATCGCCGCGCTCCTGCTCTTCACGACTCCTCGAACGACGTCAGACACGCGCGCACTCATTGCGCAAGTTCCCGCGTCGGCTGAAGCGTTCGCGATCATCCCGCGCGCAGCGACTCTCGACACGAAGTTGCACATCAATCCGATCACGCGCGGCGCGATCGCCAAGTGGGGCGCGAAGCATCCATTTCCGAGTCCGTGGATGATCGGCGGTGCTGATCTCGTGGCGTGGAAGAACGGCGATCAGATTCGATACTTCGTCCGAACCGATCGCATTCGGGCATTTCTGATCCGCACTTTCGGAAAAGACGTGTTGATCGATTCGACGGGCGAGCCGCCAATCGAAGGTAGCGAGCTCGCGCAGATCCTCGATCTCGCTTCGAAATTGCCACCAGGCGACGCACTCGTCGTGCAACGTGAAGGAGGACGCGGCGCCTATCCGCCAATCGCCCGTCCGGCGGTGACATCCGTGGCCATCGCTCCTACGGAAATCAATCTGACGAGCGTGAGCCCGCCCGAAGCCCGCCCGGACGCAGTGAAATCCATCCCACGCTTGTTTCCGCGAGGCGCGGTCCTTTCCGCTGCCTTCACCCAGCCGCCGCGGATCGTCGGGGATCTCAATCGATTGTTCGGAACGAAAATCTCGTCGCTGTTCGAGCAGGGCGGAGCGCTGTGCATCTACAACGTGGACACGAAAAAGCTTCTCCCGCGACCTCTCGCTGTCATCGTTCTGCCGAACGATCCCCAGCGGCGCGCGATCCTCGACTCATTTCGTCAGGCGGAAGCGATCGGGATCCGAATTCGAACCGTCGAAATGGGTGACACGATCGCGCTCTCCTTCGACGACAGCATCGACCTATATCAAAAGGATGCGTTCGACCCCGCGCCGCAGGCCAATCAGTGGGCTTTGCGCATCGATGCGCCCAGGCTGGTGCCGATCTTGAACGATCTGCAGCAGAACATAGGTTTACGCATCGCGGCGCCGAGGATTTACAGGTCGGCGCGCGATCTCGCCTCCTGGATCGGCGAGCTCGAGCAGGCGAAAACCATTGAAGCGACTGATTCCGCGGATGCGCAGGCCGAGAGCCTTCGCGTCCGGATCTCGGCGAAATAGAATCGGGGAGGTGGGCGTTACTCGCAAAATTGCCATGGTTGACCCCCGCGAACGGATCAATCTCGACGAAATCGACAAAGACGGCCCCCAGTCGTACAGCCGGACGCTCGAGGTGTCGCCCTCGGAGCTGGCGGGCGACGAGATCGTCAACCTCGGACCGGTGTCGATCACCGCGAATGTGCAGAAGGGATCGCAGCCTGGAGAATATCTGGTCGAAGGATCGGCAAGGTTCACGGCCGATCTGCCCTGCTCGCGCTGCCTCGAGCCCTACCCGTTTGCCAGTTCTTCGTCCTTTCACCTAAGATTCCAGCCTCGGCCCGACGTCCCGCAGGGAGAAGACGAGGAAATCGAAATCGCGCCCGACGAGCTCGATGTCGAGTTTTACTCCGGTCGATCCATTTCGCTGCGTGACCTCGCTCTCGAGCAAATCCAGCTCTCGATTCCGATGAAGCCGCTGTGCACCGATGCTTGTCTGGGTTTGTGCCCAACCTGCGGCGCCAATCGCAATCGCGAGACCTGCGCCTGCGAGGAATCGATCGTGGACGCGCGGTGGGGAGCGCTGAGCGAGATCCGTCAAGCCATCAAGAAGAGAGAAAGTTAATCAGGAGACGAAATGCCTAACCCAAAACGACGCCACAGCAAAGCGAGAACCCGGACGCGCCGCGCACACGACTTCCTCAAGCAGAAGTCGACGTCCGTGTGCCCGCAGTGCCATGAACCGAAGCAGCCGCATCGCGTTTGTCCGAAGTGCGGTTACTACAAAGGACGCGAAGTCATCGCGGTCAAGGACGTTCTCTGAGTAGTAACGACCGGATTCGCATCGCCCTGGATGCGATGGGCGGCGATCACGCCCCGGAGGAGATTGTGAAGGGGGCGCTGCTCGCGGTGAGCGAGTATCCGGTCCAGGTCATCCTTGTCGGACAGGAAGAAGTCGTCCGAAAAGAGCTGGCCGTCGCCGATTCCCTGCGCAACATCGAAGTCGTCGATGCGCGGGAAGTCGTCGAAATGGAAGACACCGCGCTTGCGCCACTGCGGCGTAAGCGGAATTCGTCCGTGCGCGTGTGCGCCAATCTCGTTGCCGAAGGTCGTGCGGACGCGTTTGTCTCGGCCGGCAACACCGGCGCGACTTGGACATCTGCACGCGCAGTCATCGGAATGATCGAAGGCGTCAGTCGCCCCGCGCTGGCGGCGATTCTCCCCAATGCGAAGGACCATACGCTGCTGCTCGACGTGGGCGCTAACGTCGACGCGAAACCGAATCACCTCCGCGAATTCGCGGTCATGGGTCACTTCTACGCGCAGATGGTGTTCGGCATCGAAGCGCCTCGGGTTGGTTTACTTTCCATTGGTGAAGAGGAAGGCAAGGGCAACGAGCTGACCAAAGAGACCTTCCGCGTGCTCAAAGAGACCGGATTGAACTTCGTTGGCAACGCCGAGGGACGGGATATCTATAACGGGAATGTGGATGTTGTCGTCTGCGACGGCTTCATCGGCAACGTCGTCCTCAAGGCTTCGGAAGCGCTCGGTGAGATGGTCGGCAATCTGCTGAAGACAGAAATGCGTCGATCACTTCCGCGCAAGATCGGCGGACTTCTCGCGGGTGGTGCGTTCGACGGCCTGAAGAAACGGATGGACTACTCGGAATACGGCGGCGCTCCGCTGCTCGGCGTGAAAGGCGGTTGCATCGTCTGTCACGGCCGCTCGAACGCCAAGGCGATCAAGAATGCGATTCGCATCGCGCACGGATTCGCGTTGAACCGCATCGACGAGAAGATTCAGGCGAAGGTCACCGATCTCCACGCCCGTGAGCACGACAGCCGGGTGCTCGCGACGCAGTAAGCCTAAACGCACGGTATCGGACAACCGCCAGGAGTCGCGTTCGGCATCATGGTGTAGGACGCCGGCGGTAGGGATCCGCTTGGCGTAACAGTCAGCGGCAGCGTCGATCCGACAAGCGAGCCCGAAAAATGCGCGGGCGGCGCAGGATTGATTGAGACCGGCCCGACCTCGATGCGATACGTTCCATCGACATCGAACCGTCCGTCCGCGCGAATCGTTGGTTTTGGGAATTGTCCGTGGCCGCAGCCGACGGCCAGGTCGCATTGCAAATCGGTAACGGACAAACACGCGTTGTTCGCGGTCCAACGGCCGTTCGCAAGCGTAGTCATCGTCGGTTCCGTCGGGCTGCCGTGGCAACCGGCGAGAATCAGACAGACGATAAAAGCGCGCGTTGCGGCATTCACGCCGCCGACAGGATAGCGCTACTCCCGCCGGCAGAAAATCTGCGACAGAGTCAGATCATCGATTTGCACATCGGCATCGTGCACGAGCAGTCCAAACGCGCCCTCGCCGTTGCGTAAACGGTTGACGAAGGTCGCGTGCAGCGGCCGCGAATCGACGAGCGCGTGAAGATCCGCACCGTCGATTCGAATCGACCGCAGCGTCCAATTCTGCCCGAAATTGCGCATCGTGCCGGTGATGATTCCCTCTGCCGAGACCTTCAGATCGATCACGAAATCGGGATTGATGCCGACGTAGCGTCCGGCGATCTGCTGCACATTCGTGACAGCGACCGGATCGAAGCGCTTTTCTTTGACCTTCCACTTTGCGCCGATCGGGAGAGCCGCGATGAGAACAACGAGCAAGGCCGGCAGCTGTTTCATGTCTTCTTGGACGCCTCGCGCGATCAGAGGTTAGTATTCGCCTCCGCGTGGAACACAACACGGCATTCGTCTTCCCCGGACAGGGCAGCCAGTACGCCGGCATGGGACGGGATGTCGCCGAAAAGTATCCGGCCGCGCGCAAAGTGTTCGATGACATGGATCGCGCGCTCTCGTTTTCGATCTCATCTCTTTGCTTCGATGGACCGGAAGATCAACTAAAGCTGACCGAGAACACCCAGCCGGCGATTCTCGCCGTTTCGTCGGCGATTCACGCGGTGCTCGAAGAGCGCGGGGCCACCCGCCGGGATCTCGTTGCCGGACACTCCCTCGGCGAATACAGCGCGATCGGCAGCGTCGGCGGACTGACCCCGGCCGAGGGCGCGAAGATCGTGCGCGCGCGCGGAAAATTCATGCAGGAAGCCGTACCGGTGGGCAGCGGCGCCATGGCGGCCCTCATCGGCGCGAGCATCGAGCAGGCGCAGGAAATCTGCACCGAAGCAGCGAACGGCGAAGTCGTTTCGGTGGCGAACATCAACGCGCCCGGTCAGATCGTGATCGCCGGAACAAAGACGGCTGTCGATCGCGCGATCGAGATCGCAAAGAGGAAAGGTGCGCGCCGCGCGTTGCTTCTTCCCGTGTCCGCACCGTTCCATTGCGCGCTCATGAAACCGGCAGAGGAGAAACTGCAGCCGATTCTCGAGGCCGCGCATTTCAAAGATCTGTGGGTTGCGCTGGTCTCGAACGTCGATGCCTCGCCGATCGGAACTGCGACCGCCGTTCGTAACGCGCTTCTGCGTCAAGTCGTCTCGCCTGTGCGATGGGTCGAGTCCGTGCAGCGGATGATTTCGATGGGCGTTCGGCGATTCGTCGAGATCGGACCAGGCAACGTGCTCACCGGCTTGATCAAACGCATCGACTCGTCGGTGGAGCTGATCAACGTGTCAGACGTTCCGTCGATCGAGGCGTTCCTGGAGAAGGGGAGGGCATGAGAATCGATCTGAGCGGCAAGAGTGCGCTGGTGACCGGCGCGTCGCGCGGAATCGGCGAGGCGATCGCGCGAAGGCTTGCCGAGTGTGGCGCTAATGTTTTCTGCGCGGCGCGGAGCGTGCAGCGCGTCGAAGAAATCGCCGCCGAGCTGACCGCCGCCGGACATCGTGCAACCGGCGTGCAGCTCGACATCACGGGCGCCGACGTTCGCGATCGCGTGCGCGCGCTGCTCGAAAAGCAGTCGATCGACATCCTCGTCAACAACGCCGGCATCACCGAAGACGATCTTTTTCTGCGGATGAAGACCGAGGCGTGGACAAACGTTTTGCGCACGAATCTCGATTCGGCGTTTCACATCACGCAGGAAGTCGTGAAGAAAATGATTCGGGCGCGATGGGGACGCATCATCAACATCTCGTCGGTCGTCGGCTTGATGGGCAATCCGGGTCAGACGAACTATGCGGCATCGAAGGCCGCGCTGATCGGATTCACCAAGTCGCTGGCGCTGGAGATCGGCTCGCGCAACGTGACCGTCAACGCGATTGCGCCTGGTTTCGTTCAAACCGCGATGACGGTCTCGCTGGGCGAGGAGACGCGCAAAGCCCTCGAAGGCCGCATCGCGCTCAAACGCCTCGGCGTTCCGGACGATGTTGCGTACGCCGCCGTCTTCCTCGCGTCAGAGCAAGCCGGCTACATCACCGGCACTGTCCTCAATGTCAGCGGGGGGTTGTACACCTGACGGCGAAGACGGGAATGCACCCAAGCAAACACGCAGGGCATGTCGCATTCCGATCAGGCGCTCTCGCAATGCCGACTCGACGCGCACAACGTCGTATTCGGCCCGATAGAACGTCTCGCTGCGGCGACCGTACGACAGAAATCGATTGCGGCTGAGAGACAACTGCGACTCATGGCATTCGATTGCGTCGAATTTTCTTTGCTGTTCGCACGCGGAGAGCTCGAGCGTGCTCACGGCACGTTCGGCGGGCGCGTGTCCGTGCACGACGTACGTCGTAATGCTGGCCTCAGGCGCCGCGCAATGTGCGTAGTACGCAATCGCTCGGTGGTCTGAGTGCTGATCAAATGTCGATGGACTGATGACCAGAGTCGGCCGGACATCCTCGATCGTCTGGCGCAACTTGTCGCGCAACGCCACGTCACTCCGACGCGCCAGCGAGGCGATGCCCTGATCGGGAAATGCCAGGAAGATCGCGGATCGCTCGCCGATGCCGAGGCAAGCTAGCGAGCAGAGAGCTTCGCGGCGTCGCATCGCGCCCCACGCGGCGCGGTCCGAATCCGAAAGAAAAAGTTTCCGCTCGAGGAAACGCTGGGGCCAGGGATTGTTTTCGCCGTCAGTGACAAAGACGACGGTGATCTCACCGCCAGTTTCCAGGATGCGCTGGATGAGGCCCCCAGCCGCGATGACGTCGTCGTCGGGATGCGGCGCCAGGACCATCGTTCGCCGAGTCGAAAATGGGAGAGCCAGGGAATTCACGATCGCGTAGATGAAACGGCGAATAGCCGCGAATGAATGCCGGTGCCCATAAAAATGCCAAAGGCTCCTTTGCCCCGTTTGTCACAAACGTGTGACGACCGGGCGCAAGCATACGCCCACCTCGATACGGCAAGCCATCGAGGTTGCCGTGCGCCTCACCGCTATCAGTCAAAATAACGTACTGCCCAGGTATCGCAGTTGAGAACGAGCCGTCATCTGCAATCCATTCTCCCGCGGCGCGCAAGCGGCCGAGGTCGATGAAGTTGTCGTTGAGGAACGCCCGGCCTCGCGGAGGGAAAAATGGCCCATCGGCTTGCACCACGTGACACTGCGTGCGAATGACATCCTCGGGAATCGTGTCGACGATGAGTCCGCGCCGCATCAGCCGGCGCGTGATGAATTCGAAGATGTAGTAGTAAGGGCGCGGACGATAAATCGTTTCGCCCTTCAGATCGAGCAGCGGCTCGCCGGGACGGGTGACGCCGAGGACCTGACGCATCATCGTGACGTGTTCGGTCGTCTCGTCTTCGAAGCCGTTTGTGTAGTACCAGATCACTCCCGTAAAGATGAAGCATGTTGCGATGTAAAGCGGAAGGCGAATATCAAGGCGATCGAGCGCGGCCACGAAGAAGATCGCGACGATCGGCAGCATCACCATGTAATCGCGTGGTGAAATCAGGACCCAGAAGCTGAAGAGGGTGATGCTGAAAAAACCTGACGTAAACGCCAGAAAGAATCGCCAGCGAATCGCGGGATCGTCACTCGACGGTTGCTTCAGTCGTGCTAGCCATAGGACCAAAAGCAGGAGTGGGATGTACGCCAGACGTCTCACGAGAAGGTCGTTTGGGGACGCTGTCGATTCGATCAGCGCGTTGAATTGAATCACGCAGCAGTAGAGATTTTTCCATGCTCCTCGCGCCACAAAGTACGCAACGACGATCGAGGGAACAACAACCGAGCCGATGACGGCCGGCAGGACGTTTCGCCACTGTCGTGCGAAAAGCCACATCACGATAGCGGACGCTGCCAGCGAGAAAACCAGCAGCGACGTCTTCATCGATGTCGCTGCTGCGCAGCCGAGGAGAAGGCCGACGACAAACATTCGAGGGGCTGTCAGGCGGCCGCCTGTCATCGCGACGATCGTGAGACACCAGAACGCGATCCAGAGGTTGTCGGTGCGGTATTCGATCGATTTGAGGAAGTAAATCGGGAAGAGCGAGAGCAGCAGCGCCGCCCACACGCCCACCCGGGGGGAGTACAGGCGCCGGCCGACGATGTATGTCGAGGCGATGATGACCGCGAAGAGGAGAACCATCGGGGCGCGCATGTAGAGCAGGACATCGGGACGCTCGCCGGCGAGCTTCAACATCGGCGCTGTCAGGATGTGAAAGAGCGGCGCGTGATTGTCGAAGAGATCGCGGTACTGGAGCAGTCCGGCGGTCCAACCCCACGCGACGTGGAGATGTTGTGGCTCATCGGAATCGAATCGGTATCGGAAGTAGGCGGCGGCGTGGACAACGCACGAGAGAACGGCAATGCCGATCAGAATCAGCCGCTCGCCCCGCGCCATTTGTCGCATGCTGGAAGAAGTTGGTGCGCCCTGAGGGACTCGAACCCCCAACCAGCAGATCCGAAGTCTGCTGCTCTATCCAATTGAGCTAAGGGCGCGCGCCGGGCGGGAGTGTACTCGACAGGCCGCGGAGAGGTGAATAGAATCGCGCGCCGCGCTGTTGCCGAGGATCCCGCCGAAAAGGCCGTTGTAGCTCAGTTGGTAGAGCAGCTGATTCGTAATCAGCAGGTCGCCGGTTCAAGTCCGGCCAACGGCTCCATGCAAACGCTGAAATAATCCCCCTGTCTCCACTATTATCCCATCCACAACTCGCCAGCTCCTTGGACCTCGCTCCGTCGAGGTCCCGCTAGGCCAGAAGGAGGATCTATGAGGACTTACGAAGTCCTGTTTATTCTTTCTCCGCAGGTTCCGGAGGAAGAGACGACGACGCTGATCACTGACTTCAAGCGCGTCGCCGAAGGCACCGGCGCAAAGCTCACCAACGAGGAAGCCTGGGGTCGCCGCCGGCTCGCATATCCCATCCAGAAGTTCACCGAGGGGAATTACCACCTCTTCGTGTTCGATACCGACGCCTCGCTCTCCGAGCTCGATCGCCGCATGCGGAACTCCGATCGCATCCTGCGCCACATGATCGTGCGCACGGATCTCGATCACAAGCGCGCCGACAAACTCGCCAAGCGCAATCCGAAGAAGGAACGCGTCCGGCCCGCGCCGCCGTCATTCCCGGCAGCCGCCGAGCAGCAGCAGCAACAGACTGCTGCGCCGGAAGTTCCGGCGGTTGAAGGAGAACGATGATGGGAACTCCGATGCGAAGAAGCGGTCCCGGCGATCGACAGGGACAGGGTGGCGGACCGGGCGGGCAGCAGGGCGGCAAGAAGAAATTCTTCTATCGCCGCAAACGCGTCTGCAAGTTCTGCGTCGAGAAAATCGAGTACATCGATTTCAAAGACGTGAAGACGTTGCAGCAGTTCATCCCCGAGCGCGGAAAGATTCTGCCGCGTCGCATTTCGGGTACCTGCGCGCTGCATCAGCGCAAGCTGCAGAACGCGATCAAGCGCGCGCGCATCGCCGCGATGCTGCCGTTCGCGACGGACTGATTCGATGACCGAGACATCACTGCCGACCGAGACGGCGGCCATCCCCGAGCGTACGTTCGGACGATCGATGCGCTACGTCAGCGGTTACGCGATTCTCATCGCGGTGATGCTCGTGTCTCC
>WNFJ01225099.1_pt1 | contig 14793 bp, 9 predicted proteins | sample 5400461 | NCBI WGS metagenome assembly WNFJ01 (sample SAMN13153349, study PRJNA577476) | soil metagenome | isolation source: 115 cm saprolite on Douglas fir-dominated hillslope | place: USA:California | collected 2013-09-17 | reverse complement strand
GAGGTAGTTATGCCCGAAACAGAATTCAGTCCCGATGCTGCCGAGCGCCTCCGCCCCCTGCTTATACGTGATGTTGCCGAACGACTCCGTGAGGCCCGCAGAAAGAGCGAGCGCAGCTACGAAAAGGTCATGGAGGACCAAATGGATCGGCTCTATCGCACCGCCCAACAGCTTTCCCATCCTGACCCTTTCACCTACGCCGATTCCATTATTGGCGAAGCTATGAGCCGTTCTGGCCTGCATCCGCAGCAAGTTGCAGACATTGTGCGCCGCGTCATCGTTAAAGAGAAACTCAAGGCGCGAGACCATGCCAATATCACTTACGCCAAGGAAGCCCTTGCCTGTGGCGAAAGCCAGGCCGAAATCATCGCCTATATGGTTCAACGAGATTTTCCTGACGATCCCGCAAACGGCCATGACTACGCACGCTACATTCTGGCCGAAACCCGGCTGGTAGTCGAGAAAGAGCGCACCGCCAGTCTTAACCATCAACCTTCACTGGAGCAGTCCATCATGAACGACCAAAATAATAACAACCGCACTTTTAATTCCGACCAATATAAACGCGATTGGGCCTACGCCGCCCGCGCTTTGCAGAAAGGCGAAGCGCCGGAAAAAGTCATTAAAGACATGGCAGCCTTTCGCAAAGACCAATCCGATCCACAACAGTACGCTGAAAAGACCGTTGCCAAGGTTCAGGCGTACTTAGAAGTAAAAAAGGAACTTGGCGCCGATATTCCTCCGGTAGAACTTACCAAGGAAACCACTGACGCTTTGGAGAAGAGTCTTAAGCAGCTCTCTAAACTTGAAGTGGCCCGCCGCTTATATAACGACGGCGGGGACAGAGAAACAGTCACCAAATCCCTGCAACAGGATCAGCGCCTGGGCAAGAAAGAAGCCACCACGATTGCCAGTGAAGCGGAGATGAGGTTCCTTGCCGAGCGGGATCTCAACTACGCCATCCGCGCCCGCGAACGTGGCGAGAGCGACGACCGCATTATCCCCAAGATCGCTGAGTACCGGCAAGGCAAGATTGACGATCCCCAAGCCTATGCCCGTTCTCTTGTGGACGCGGCTGACCAAGTCAGGGACGCAGAACGCGAGGTGTCCATCACCCCGATGCTTCAACAGCGCATGGAGGCGATACAGCAACAGTACCGGCGTGATCTTCACCAAGCTGTACTTCAACTGGAAAATCGCTCACATGCGGATGTTACCTTGGAAATCCACGAACGTCGCCCCGATAGAGCCTACGATTCGCCTTCCTTCAGATTGCACGGGCAACCCGACCCCAGTTACGCGGTTGCCGTCGTGCAGCAGGCCGAACGCATACGCGAGATAACCAACCAGGGAAGAAAGCTAGAGGATACCCTTGACGTGGCCCAACGGGAATTTGGGCGCCACATCGGGGAGGCGGTCAATGCTCGTGAAGCAGGAAAAAGTCGCAGCGAACTAGTAAACCGAATCGCCGAAGGTTCAGCGGAGTTTTACGCACGCGCTGTGGTGAACCAAGCCGAGAGTATCCGCGATTATCAACGTGAGTTGAACGTCCGCCCGGAGATGGCTCGAGCAGCGATCGAACAGACAGCGGCCCATGAGAGCAGGACGACGGAAAGAACGGCTGCGGCGACTGTCGAGAGATAATTACTAAATTGCAGCAGCTTGAACTTGTTCGTTCGCCTGTTTCATCTGTTCCTGAACCTGACGCTGGAACTCTCGCACATTTGCAATCTTGTGAAAGGGTTCCGGCGTTCCACCTGCTCCGCGGGCAAGTATTGTGCCGTAGCCTAATATCCTGCCGAGGATGCTCTGTTCAACCACAACACTTTCGACCCGATTCAAAAACATCTCTACTGTCTTGATCTTGAGCAATCCTGTTTTCAGGATGACCCGCTTATTCGTCACCACGCAATCCACGGCCATGCGCAACAAGAGCGGCACGACAACAACTATGGTCACGAGAAGTGAAGATAGTAATGCAAATTCATTGAAGGCCCGAGCGCCCACGTCAGGCCGGAAGTCCTTCTATAACAATCTTCACCGTCACGCCGGACATGACACACAACAGAAGAGCAATAAATGCTGGCTTGAAACAGACAATCCAATGTGGGCGGGTGCGATACACCACCGATTCGCCGACAAGAAGATTTTTATCCACATGACTCATGGTAACTCCCGGTGTGCTCTTCTAGGATGCTTTAAACCTTAAGCAGTGCAATATTCCTTAGGTGTATTTCGGCCGCGCCAGGCGAGAACCGCTCCACCAAGAAGCACGGGATTCCTCGCCTGGTTACTCATGACTATTCAAAACCTACCTGCGTTTAACTCCGTTTTGGAACTCGTTGCCTGGATGTTTGACGGCTGGACTCCCAACTACTGATTGCACAATGTGCTGTCTGACATATTCCAAGACCGCTTCAGGGAAAAATCGAACTGATCCGTTAAAATGGGCACATGCTATTTCTTTGCCGGCCATCTTGTAGACCTGCTGGCGACTAATTCCCAGAATCTTTGCTACTTCCTTTGCGTTCAGAGGTTCTGATCGAGCTTCCAAAAATTCTATCCACTTCATAACTTCTGTCCCGTTCCTAGGTCACCTGAGATATCCGCAGCAGTGACTAGTCAGCAGCGCCGCGGGTGTGGAACACGCGCATGTTGCATTGGCGTTGAGTCGGTAGAAACATGAATCGAACGGGACAAAGACAACGAAGAAATAGACAGCGAGTTTGGCGTCTTCATAACACTGACGGCGGCATTGTGCAGACCACCTTTGCAACCTACAGACATTCCGGGCGGTCGCGGTCTAGCCTTATCACCTATCGGAACTCAAATAATTCCGAAATTGTCATCCGTCTCCTCATCTGGTTTAGATTGGCTCCACTCTCATCTTCATGCCGTACTTCGGACCCAATGTGAGACCTGGTGCGGGCACAACGGGATGTCCCGGAACAGGCCGCAGCCGAAATTTCTGAGCAATGGTTGCGAGGACCAGAACAGCTTCCATGGTCGCGAATGAGGCACCGATACACATGCGTCCGCCGCCCCCAAAAGGGAAGTAAGCGAACTTAGGCAGATTCTGCGTACGCGAAGATTCCCATCGATCAGGATCAAACTGGCATGGGTTGTCGTAAAACCGAGCATCACGGTGAATGGTCCACTGACAAGCAAAGACTTCTGCGCCCTTAGGAATGACATAGCCCCCCATTTCACAGTCCTGTGTCGCAGTACGCCCAAATGCCCAAACTGGCGGATACAGCCTCATAGATTCGCGCACGATCTTGGCCGCGTACTTCAGACGTGGGACATCCCCGAAAGATGGCGTTCTGCCGCCCAGAATATCCTTGAGTTCCTGATGCAACCGCTCTTCTACTGCCGGATGTTGACTGAGTAAGTACCATACCCAGCAGAGTACCATGGCGGTAGTCCCGTGACCCGCGACCAAAAATGTGATTACTTCATCTCGCACTTGCTGTTCAGTCATCGCGCCACCGTCTTCGTCGCGCAATTCAAGTAGCATCGAAAGGAGATCGAACCGATGATCGCCGTTGGTACGGCGCTCCGAAATTAGTTCGTGGACAAGGGTGTCAAACTGAGCCACCATGCGCCTGAACCGAAATGATCCTGGAAGCGGCAAGAAACGCAGAAAGGCTGGGAGCAACATCTGATTGCCGGAAACACTCTTCGTCAAATCGTTTAGAGGCTGTCTGAATTTTTCCGTCTCGCTACCAAGATCAACCCCAAACAGTGCCTTCGCTGCGATTCGGAGCGTCAATTCCATCATGTCTTTGTGAACACGGCGTATTTGGTCTGTCCGCCACGTTGCGATTGCCTGTTCCGTGTAGGCAGTCATCGTGGCAGCGTAAGAGACAACGCGTTCGCGATGAAACATTGGCTGCAATAGGTGGCGCTGCCGCTTCCATTCAGCGCCTTCCGCCGTCAGCAATCCATTACCAAAAAGCCAGCGGGTATTACGTAACACCCAATCTTTGGTAAAATTCTGCGCCTGAACAATTAGCAATTCCTCCACGAGGTCCGGGTGATTCAAGAAGTACACTCGCCGCAGTCCGGATCGATAGTAGAAGATGTCTCCAAACTTTTGTCCCCATTCTGTGTACAGCGCCAACGGATTACGTGCTGCCAGTGGGAAATTTCCAATGAGGAACCTTCCTTGAGGACCGGGGGGACGCTTGCTGAGTGTTGCCATAATCCTACCAACGCGGACGGGCCTTCTCGCCTAAATCCGAGAGCCGATGTTCGCCCAAGCTGCGATTAGAGTTTTATCGCAACTTATTGAACAATATTCTCCGGCAAGAAGAGTACTGTCAATCAAAAGTAGGCTACTATTTAGACCGATTTGCATCTATTCATAACTCGCCAAACATAAATCATGTGGTTATCCCTTCTTGGCGAGTACAAACAATATCTTCAGAAATTTCTCTACTTTGATTGAATGGCCGTTCTTTCTCAGAAATGCGGTCATAGGTATATCCGGACATTGGTCTTTTGCTAAAGTGAGCATCTTCACCGTGGGTGCCATTATCTGTCCCGTTGATACTTTTGTGAAGCTCACTCCTAAACCAGCCGACACAAGCGCTACGGCTTCTGGGATGGTGCTGACTTCCTGTTGAATCTCAAATTTGTATCCAATCTTGTCCCAAAACTTACGAACTTCCCGATAGTAGTCAGGATTCAACCGCCCAGGCAGTGAGATAACCGGTATATTCTTCAGCTCTTCGAGTCGCACGGTGCTGTTTCGCCTCTTGCACAGAGGATGATCCTTTGCCAAGATAACGCCAACTCTTTCGTTCATTAACACGTGAGTTTCCAGAGCAGGATCTTGCGGAATACCAATTCCAAGTCCAATATCAAGCCTGCCATCTAAGACACTCTGAACCTGTTCCGGAGTGAAGCAACTCGTGAAGGCAACGCCTTCGTTGCCGAAAGATGCGGTTGCACGTCGTTTGATATTAGTCAGCAGTTCGAAGTTCACATGTGGCGAGAATCCTACCGCTAGCGGTACCGCTTCGCGTTGAGACACTGCCTTCGCGAGATCGCCGGCGCGCTCGCTATGGGAAAGTGCCGCCCGTGCCTCCTCAACGAATACTTGGCCAGCTTTTGTGAGAGTAACCTGCCGCGTACTCCGTTCAAATAACTTGACGCCCAGGGAGGTTTCAAGCTCCCCAATCTTCCTACTCAGAGCGGGTTGCGAGACAAAAAGCTTCTTTGCAGCCCGCGTGAAGCTTAGCTCGTCCGCAATCGTAACCACGCATTGAAGTAGTCGTAATTCTATCCCCGGGTACACGAGCATCCTCAGAATTGCTTAAATGGCTGAATATGAACAGCTTACATTCCCGGCAATGCTTTTGTCAGCACCCATTTATATGTCTAACTATATGAATACCTACAAAAAGGTCTAAGTCGGTTACGCTTTGCCATTGACTCCAAATCGAGTTTGCCAATATCGTCCAGTTGTTTGTTGCAAGTTTCTGTTGGGCGCCAAATCATTTTGCAGTCAGCCTATCTTGAGTTCCAATTGCACGGCTCGGCTCTCTTGAAGGCGTGTTTCACAGGCTGCAAGAAACAGTCGCAAGAACGTTCTAAACAGCACCAAAGCTCATTCGGCGTCTCGCCGTCTGAAAGCTTCAAGAAAGGTTTTCGGGTTCCGTCATACCAATTCAGAGCAGGACATTAGCCGGGCTTGAATACGGCCCCGCCACAATCTTGGAGGATATATGCGCGGTTCCGCGATGTTCAAAAACACTATTCTTTCACTGGTATTGCTGACGCCGTCTCTATTGTTTGCAGGGGTTGATGTGATCTGTGACGTGACCTGCACTCCCGACCCTGGAAGTGGCGGATACAGTGGTGCGGTGGGCGACCGAACACTGCCTCGAAATGGGCGGGGCACCTTGAGCGTTAGGTTCCCTGTCATGCAGACAGGGCCTGCAACAGCGGATACCATCGACAATCTCGGGAGTCAAAGCTACAACCATGCCATTCCGATTCTGCACTTGCCGGGACGAAACGGCATGGATCTGAATCTGGTGTTGTACTACAACAGCCATGTTTGGGGATTTTCGCCAACTTCGGGACAGATGATGTTCAATCTAGACCGTGATTGGCCGAGCTATGGATTCAACTTGAATTTTGGATATTTGGAGTATTCGGGCCCTACTAATCCCGCTCCGACCTGGGTTTTGACGGAACCTGACGGCACGAAGCGCATATTGCAAGACGTCATAGCGCAAAATCCTCCCGGAGTATATCCAACTTGGCACACGACGCCAATCTATCAGACAGCCGACTCATCATTTATTACATATGACTCTAGCGCACACGTACTGACTTACAAAAATGGTACACGGGTATACTATCAGCCATTCGTAACGTCCCCATCGAGTACGACCTTGTTCCGACCCGTTCTTATCGAAGACGCGAATGGCAACCAGATTTGGATTTCATACGTTCCGGGCAAAGACCAGGCCATCAATCAAATTCAGGACACACTCGGGCGAATGGTGGATTTCATTTACGATGGTTCCGGCCATCTCATTCAGCTCAAACAGGACCAAACTGGCAACGTATATGCCACATTCGGTTGGAACACCAATTACCCTTTGCTCTACCAATTCACATTCTCAAGCCCGAGTATCAGTGCGCCTGCATACGGCACTCCATTAAGCGTGCTCACAACTTGCACGTATCCCAGTGGTACCGGTTATAAATTCACTTACGGCGACTGGGGCATCGTGACACGTATAGACAAACTCAGCAGCAATGGCACAACACGAAGTTACAAAAGCTACAATTTCCCGAGCGCAAGCGCTGGCGCGCTGGACGATGCGCCTGCCTACACAACAGAAACGGTTTCCAATGATGGCGTCAGTCAAGCAGTCTGGAATTATTTTGCTGCCAAAGATTCAAATGGAGAGGTCACCAGCTATTCGGTTACCGATCCAGCCGGAACCAGCACAGTCACGACGATCATCTCGTCTCTGTCCTCACTCTGGTGGGCGCCCGGCCTCGTACAGCAAATTCAGACTCTAGACTCTAACGGCGTGCCCTTGCGCACGGTGGCCAACGACTGGGAATTCATTCAAGCCTCCCAAGCTGTTCCGGGCAATGCGTTGCTCCAGCGCCAAACAATGACGCTAAACGATTCTGGCCAACAATCCAAGACCGAGTATTCCTACGATGTGAATGGCAATGTCACGCAAATGGATGAATATGACTTCGGGTTGCAGCTTACGCGAAGGACTAGCACAAGCTATCTTCCTCCTACCAGCAATCACATTTTGAATCTCCCATCGCAGATATTGGTACGAGATGCCAACAACAACATCGTTTCTCATACGGACTTCGCTTACGACAGCACGCCACTTACACCCGTCACGGGGGCTTGGATGCATGATGACAACTATTCAGCCCCTCGCGGGAATCTCACTAGTGTCACGCGATACGCCAACGCCGCTGCGGGTAGTGGAGCAATTACTCAGAGCAAATACTACGACAGCTTGGGCAATCTGCGAGCTGCAGATACCGATTGTTGCACTCAGGAACAATGGAACTATTCTTCGACCACCGACTACAGTTATCCGGATTCGGTTGTGCGCGGGCCGGTGGGCACTCAGCTCACCACGAGTTACGGTTATGACTATTGGACGGGACTAAATACCCAGATCACCGACGAGAACCTTCAGACCACCAATACGTCCTATGACTCAATGAACCGGGTGCACACCGTCGACCAGCCTTCAGGCTTGTCAAATCCCAGCCGTATCGTGATTACGAACAACTATGACGACAGCAGTCTCTCTCCATCCGTAACACGGTCGAGTACTGCAGATAGCGCCGTACAAGTGACAACATTTGACGGACTTGATCACGTGATTGAAACAGAGCTTCTGAACGGAGGCACTGCTGTCAGCACGGTAACAACTAGCTATGATGCTCTAGGGCGTCCATCTAAGGTAAGCAATCCTTTTGGTCCCGGTCAGACGCCAGTTTACACTATGAACCAATATGACGCATTAGGAAGGCCCTTCCAGGTTTCGCCCCCCAGCGGCGGCAGTTACAGCTATGGGTTTTATGGGAACTACAAAACCACCACTGATCCGGCTGGCAAAGTCTGGGCCGACCATACTGACGCCCTTGGACGTACTATTGAGGCGGACGAGCCTGGCTTTTCGCTAGACCGACAAGGAAGCGGTTCGGTCGCAGTCAGCGGAAACTTGCAATCTATCCCAGGCGGCGCGGGTAGTGGCAGCGTCACCATCCAAGGAGGTGAACAATCCTACCAATGGTGCGATCCAGATGAAGAACCGACTCGACAAGAACCCTGCCCTGGACAAACTTGGTACTATGACAACGGCTATGTGAGCATTACAGTAAACGGATACACTGCTTCCACCAGCTATGGCCGGAACAGTAATCCGATAGGCATTGCTGCGTGGCTGGCCAGCGGCTTCAATTCCGACGGCAATTCGCCGGTATGGGCATCAGCTTCCGGCAGCACAGTCTACTTCACCGCAAAGGGCACAGGAGCGGCGACCAACTTCTCGCTCTCGTCCAACGCAGTTTCAACCGATGTCACAGGGTTCTTTTACGGCTCCGGTTTCTGGACATCGCAATCAGCCTCAACCCTTACTGGCGGCTATGATGGCATCACGGATTCCGGGACAGCAACGATCACGGTCAACAATTGTCAAGCTAACGTCCCGTATGGGGCTTCTACTAATAGCAATCCTTCGGCAGTCGCCAGCGCCTTGGCTTCAGCGTTGAACAGCAATTGCTCTCAATGGGTGACAGCAAGTGCGCCTTCCACAATGGTCAATATAACCAGCGTAGCAACCGGTTGGGATGCCAATTATTCGTTATCAACTTCTTCGAGCACAAGCCAGGGGGGAGCATTTGGGAAACCTTCATTTGCAACCGCTCCATCTGGCTCTTCCCTGACAGGCGGACGGCCTGCTGGCAACTACATTGATACACCAAACGCGACTTATTACACGTTTGACGTGCTTGATGACTTAACCAATGTCGAGCAAGGCGCCCAGCGACGGGTGTATATATATGACAGTCTAGGGCGTACTATGTCGGTGACAACGCCGGAAAGTGGCACAACAAATTTCTCGTACCTCACCTCAGGAGGTGTGCAATGCAGCACAGATCCAACGTTGGCGTGCCAGCGAACTGATGCTCGGACTATCACCGCTCTCTACAACTACGATGGTCTCAATCGTTTGCAGAGTATCACCTACATTAACGATCCTTCGAGCGCACCCTCTGTGAGCTATGGCCACGATGCTGGCGGCGCAACCGCTTTCGCCTTGGGACGATTGACGAGTGTTACATCGGGAGCGGTCTCCGAGAGCTATACGTATGATTCCGTGGGGCGCGTCAAGAGCGTGACAGAAATCGTGAACGGAACCACCTATCCGCTTCAATATTCTTACTGGCCGGATGGGCAACTGCAAAATATCACGTATCCCTCTGGCCGTGTTGTCACTCACAGTTACGACACCATCGGTCGCTTGAATACGATTGCCAGCAGTGGAAACACCTACCTGACCATTCCCACAACCGGGGGTTACACAGCAGGTGGGCAAGTCCTTGCCGCCACATTTGGCAACAACGTGCAAGGTACCTTTGGCTACAACGATCACCTGCAACTCAGTTCACTAAGGTACGCAGGAAACACCAGCACTGATTTGCTGAACTTGACGTACAGCTACAACGCTCCCAACGGCGGAAATAATAGTCAGATCCAGGCAATTACCGCCTACACGTCTCCAGGAGTGGTAGACAATTTCAGAAGCACAAGCTTCGCCTACGATGATTGGTCCCGCCTGACCTCAGCGCGAACCGCTAGTCTATCCGCTCCACCATCTGGAGAGCCGCCAACTTGGGCACTAGCCTGGGACTATGATCGTTACGGTAACCGGCTTGACCAACGGATCACAGGAGGAACAGCTTCCGTCTATACTCCCCAATTGAACATTGACCCCAGCACGAATCACGTATCTACCGCCGGTTTCGGCTATGATCCTTCCGGCAACATGATCAGCGATGGGGGGAACTCGTACATCTATGATGCCGAGAGCCGCCTCGCTGCGGTGAACGGAGGTGCGTCAACTGCGAATGGCGCAACTTACACGTATGACGGCGGAGGGTTGCGAATCACGAGAACGGTCGGTTACCAGCCCGCTTGTAGTTCGAAATGCCCCCTCGTCCAGGTAATGAACACTTATGTCTATTCTGGCACTAAGGTGATAGCGGAATACGGGTTGGGCGGTCTTAATCAAGAATATGTCTACGACGGCTCAAAGGTGCTCGCCACAATCGCCAACGGAGTAGTGACATATTCTTATCCAGACCAGCTATCCACTCGCGTCGAGGCTGACGTCAATGGCGCGGTCACGCGTACCTACGGTCATCTACCATTTGGCGATGACTGGTACGAAACTGGCGCAAGCGGCAAATGGAAATTCACCACTTATGAACGTGACCGCGAATCAAGCCTCGATTATGCGATGTTCCGTTACAGGTCTCCCGTGCAGGGCCGGTTCCTATCGCCTGATCCCGCCAGAGAGACCGCGGTGGACGTACTGGATCCGCAAAGTTGGAACAGCTATGCCTATGTCTCCAACAGCCCCGTGGATTCGATAGATCCGGACGGCACTTGCACGATAATTGTAGCGGGAGTTGACACTCCTAATAATTCATTTATCAATGCGCTTGCCGCTGTCAATGGTTTCGGCGTCGTGTACCCCTATGGGGCTGGAAAATCCAACGGGGTGCTCAGTGTTCTTGGCAGGGATCTTGGTCTGGAAAGTTCAGGTTTCACTCAGGCCGTTGCCGCCGCCGATGGTGACCCCAACGGCATACAACTGGTGGGACACAGTGGGGGAGCACAAGTCATAGCCACTGGCATAGGAAGTCTGCCCGCGAATCTGCAAGCGCAGATAACCGCGATTGTCGGAGTATCGCCTGGTCTAGGATTTTTCTCAGGCATGGCTGGCCTTCCCCGTGGAACATGGTCCCTGGAGATATTTCACGGACATGGGGGCAAGGATTTCTTTGCCACCCTTACAAGTGCTTTCAGAAAAGGAGACGCGCTGCCCTGCAGTCACAATTTCATGTGCGAATATACGAATCTTCCGGTCAAGACCACGCGGAAGTTTACGAGCTGCGCAGGAACGCCACAAAGTCCCATATTCGGCGGCGGTGCGGGAAGCGGCGGTGGCCTATCCTTCAATCCTGGAGGGTGGATGTTCTATCAGCCATCATGGATCATGGAAGGACAGCTCGTCTACGGTGCTCCGGAGTGGGTATGGGTGCCCGGTGGATTCGGTCCTCCTCATCACGAGCCGTTCTCCGCTCCTTTCTAGTTGGATGGAGATGACTTGTTTGACTGTCTGGTGCCGACATGAGCAGGAGCGCCCAATTGCTGGTTCATAAAGAGAGGATCAAATGCAGCCAATCGTTAATCAAAAGTATTTTCGGCATACTAAGCGTGGTCCGTTCCGAATGGTGGCGGCTTCCACACTCCTTGCACTCATTTTCGTGTCGGCCGCTACATCCGTCCCTTGCTGTGCGGCAGATAAGACCAAGCTAGCCGAGGGGGAGTATGGGGTTACTCAAGCGCCCAAGAAGGAAACGATTGGCAAAGTCATCGATGAGTGGACACTCTGGCGCCTTCCCAATGGTCGCCTACAGGTGGAAGTCAGGCCGCCCCAGTGGTTCACGCCACTGCGGGAAAAAGGAAAGATGAAACAGACGTTTATCCTGACCAAAAAAATGGAATTAGTAGGCTATCGCGTTAATGCTGTCGCGGATACTGAACAAGAGAGCATATCCTGCAATCTACGGGCGCACGCGATCTCTTGCACAGAGGGAAAAAATCACGTCCAACGAGTGGTTGACAAAACGCCTTACACTTTAATCATTGCCGAATTCTACGCCCTAGATCTGCCGTGGTTCTACGCTTCTATAATCCATCGTGCTGATACTCCTGCCTCTACAACTCCGGTCTATGCGTTGGAAGAAGCAGACACAGACTCAAAGGTCCAGATTGTTCCTGATACATCCCAAGAGGTCAAATATCTTGGCAAGGAAAGGATTACTGTTCTCAACAAGCAATTGGACGCCTACAAATATGAACTCCCAGAGATGCACTCTTCGGTGTGGACTGACCCGAATAGTGGAATGGTGTTGGCCTTCCAATTTACAGATGGCGACGCACACTCCAAAGTGATGAACAATGATGTTGGAAGGATCGAACTAGTTAGATTCAAAAGCTACAACCCGATTTTTGTTCCCGAGCTGAAATAGTAAATCTTCGAGACGCAAGTCAACTACAGGAGGTCGCATGTCATATTCACATAATGCCAAAGCAATACTCGCCCTATGCTTTCTTTCTGCCCTGACGATGCTGGCTTCCATCCCCGCAATTTCACAACAGGAACAGACATTCCATGATCTATTGCCCCAACCACGCACTCCTGCCGAACTCTCAGACTATGAGCAGAAGCTGCTAACCATTACCCTCGATTGGTCGAGAGGTACTGCTTCGACGCCAGGGACAAGCGTGGATTTGCGGGAGGTCTTGAGGACTACGGATCAGGGCAAACTGATGGTGCAATATCACGTTTTTGTTAAAGGCGCCCCTCAAAATCAGCTCTACACTTCCTTCCAATGGCCTGTGACTGACCAGGCTCCGTCTGAATCCACGGCAGGTCTCACTCTGGCACAGGATGGCCTCGTACTCTGTGCCGGCAGAACACCCGACCAGTGCAGTTCTCCCACTGGAAAAGACGATCCTGTCGAATTCACATTCGTGCCCGAAAGAGGAGAAATCTTTCGGCTTGCCCTGGTATCCGCCGATCAAAAAACCAAGGTATTCTTTGCCGTGGTTCCCAATCCACTCCTCAATAAGGATAAGGGCTGTCTTCTGGAAGCTGTGCGGCTAACGCCACAATTCGAAGTCACAATGCTGCGAGGCAAAGGATACAAGCCGAATGAGAGCCTACATTTTATCTACAAGTCTTATGATGAAACCCACGACCTCCAAGTAATAGCCGATGCCAAGGGTGAATTTGTTTTCTCGCTGTCTCCCTTTGCGAAGGGCAAGCACGGAGGCAAGGGCGAAGCAAAGGTTAAGGGCAGCAGTTGCGCTCCAGCAATTTCCTTCGATTGGGGCAATAGCCTTGGTACCCGTTAGCCGATTCAACTTCCAGAGTCTTCAAAGCCGCGTACACGAGTATTTCAGATGCAATGTCGCGGATCATACCTACGAGGCGTAAATTTCTTATTCTTCGAAAGAAAAAAAGAGGTTGCTTTCGCGTCTTTTCCCACTACGCCTCCTTCGGGTGTACGCCCTTCGGCCAGGGCTCCCACGTGCGCCCGGTCTAAGCGCCGGTTTCGCGCCAAACACCATTCTTAAAGCCGGAGATTGAAGCTCTCTTTCTCAGTTCATTCGGGTTTGTCACTCACCGCGCTTGACTCGTGCGCACTGCCACCCTCTCTCGGCTCCGTTCTGTCCTGATCACCGTTCCGCCTGTTTTTGTCCGCTGTCGCGGCAAGTGAAGAACAAAAACAGCCGGAAACGGCGATCAGGAGGATTAAACAATGTTAGTTACAAACAAAGACAAAATCAAAAGCGTTCGTCAGGTTGTCAGAGCAAGTGTTGAGCTTTTGGCACATGAGATCGAGGCCGGTCATCCAGAGGTACTTTCCGAGTGCCTGAGAGCAATGTCCCGATTCCACACTTACAGCTTTGGCAACGTTCTCTTAATTGCGACTCAGCGACCAGCGGCAACTCAGGTTGCGGGGTGGCGCGGGTGGAGCGAGGTGGGCCGGAGAATCAAGCAGGGAGAGAAGGGCATTCTGATTTTCGCTCCCATTCTTTCCGAACCCAAGAAGGTCGAAACCCAGCCGAGCGAAGAGAGGGAAAGCAACGGCGAAGTGGCGCGGCCACAAATAGAGTTACTTGGTTTTCGTCCTGTGCGCGTCTTCGATGTCGCGCAAACCGAAGGCGCAGAGATAGCGCAAGCGAGCAGCTTCATCAATGGCGACTTAGGCGACACGTTAACGAAACTGATGGAGTTTGCCAGCAGTCAGGAAATCCAGATCGAGTATTCGGACAAGATCGCACCAGCACGGGGAACATCTTATCGCGGAGTGATTCGTCTGCTGCCCGATATGGAAGCCGGGGAGACAGTTTCAATTCTGCTTCGGGAACTGGCTATTCAGATGTTGTATGAGACTCAGCGGCGCAGCTTTGTTACTCGGGATGTCCTGCTTAGAGAAGCAAAGGCCGTTGCGTTTGTGGTCGGTAATGCTCTTGGTTTGGAGACAGAGCCGGCCGACAAGATGCAGCTCTATCGCGGCAATTTGAACCTGCTTGCTGAGAGCTTGGAACTAGTGCAGCGCACCGCTGCCGTCATCCTTGGGGCACTCAGCCCCAAGGATGTAGAGGTCAGCGGAGCAGTCAGCGAGGTGCAGCAATGAGAACCGTCGCCTTGATTCTGCAACTCGCCGCGCCTTTAAAGCCAGGTTTTTACATCAAGGTCAAAAACGAACCTTGGATGGACCTCGTAATCGAGGACACTCATGAGCTTGGACCAAACAATCTGCCGGTTATTTCGGTTGCGCACTACTCCAAACAACACGGTGACCTCATGCGCGACCCTGAAATGCTATTTGAGATGGAGAAATCCGGCACGGAAATTACCCTCACGCCCTTCTATTGGAGGAATGACTATGCCGGCATCGAGCAATACTCAGCATCCA
>WNFJ01047961.1_pt2 | contig 14798 bp, 12 predicted proteins | sample 5400461 | NCBI WGS metagenome assembly WNFJ01 (sample SAMN13153349, study PRJNA577476) | soil metagenome | isolation source: 115 cm saprolite on Douglas fir-dominated hillslope | place: USA:California | collected 2013-09-17 | reverse complement strand
CATCGAGACGGCGCTGTTCATGATGACGGGCGCGATCCAGGCCAGGGCCAGGTCCGGCGAACCGCTCCCGGCCGACTACCCCGACCTGGTTGTCGACCAGCTCCTCGCCGGCCTGTCGCCCCGCTGAGCCGCGCCGCCCCGCGCGGGCGGGCCACGGCGTGCCGGGCACCGGACCTCAAGCGAGGGCGCGTCCGATCAAGTGGCGGTTCTTGCCCAGCGAGCCAGGAAGCACGGTGAAGTGCACCTGCCCATCGTCGTCAACTGAGACGACCCGTACCACCGCTTTGCCGTAGCGGTTGCCGGCCACCAGTATCACCCTGGACGGATCTGGGCGGCATCCCGGGCGTCGCTCATGGTCGACCAGCCGAGACCTTCGTCGTCCTCGGCGTTGAGGTCGGCAACCAGGTCGATCTGCGGGTCCATCTGCCTCCTCCTCCAGGAACTGTCCCTACATCGTCCGCGAATCGTGGCGGCGCACCCTCCACTGCGCCTGTGCGCGCCCAAGATCCGTTTCTGTGTCATTCTGCCTGCACATAGGGCAGGCAGAATGACACAGAAACGGATCTTGGGCTGTTCCCCGGTGGTCGATGGCTGATTAGGCGCCATATATGGCGCCTAATCAGCCATCGACCACTCGACGCGGGGGGCGGACCGGCCGCGGGCGCGTCATCGCCGGCGACAGGTCAGCGGTCTAGAGATCGAACGCGCGGGCCTTGACGGCGGCGGTGAACGCGTGCCACTGGACCGGAGCGAAGATCAACTTGGGCCCGTCCGGGTCCTTGGAGTCCCGCACGGCGACGACGCCCGCCAAGTCCTCCGCAACCTCGACACAGTCACCCCCGTTGTTGCTGTAGGTGCTCTTGCGCCACAGGGCGCGGGACAGGTCTACCGGCTCCTTCGTCATCCTGCGCCTCCCTTGAGCCGCTCGTCAGGCCAACTCCCTCGCCGCGCTCGCGACGAGCCGCATCGACTCGTCCGGATCGAGCGCCTTGGCGATCAGATGGTTGAACATCAGGCTATACCGGTCCACGTGAGCCGCCTCCTCAAGATAGAGGCCACCCGCTTGGTTCTCGATGTAGACCACGTTGGAGTCACTTGGCTCCGGAAAACTGAGAATCCGGAACGATCCGTCCATCGCGGGGTGCGCTCCAGCCCTGAACGGCAGCACCTGGACGTTGATGTGCGGCAACTGCGCCATTTCGGCGACGTGCTGAAGCTGAGCGCGCATCACCTCCGCGCCACCGACAACGCGTCGGATGGCTGCCTCATTGAGGATTGCCCAGTAGCTCGGCGGGCTGTCGCTGGTGAGCCGCTCTTGCCGGGCTGTTCGCACGGCGATCTTGCGCTCGATCTCATCGTCGTTACCGACCGCGGGCGCGGCCTGCATGAATGCGCGGTAATACTCCGGCGTCTGGAGCAGGCCATGTATGAGTTCTGCTTCGTAGACGTGGATCGAGGCAGCCTCGGTCTCGAGGCCGACGTAGGCCTGGAACCACTCGGGAATGGCCGCGCTGTACGACTGCCACCAGCCGCGTTGGCGCGCTTCGCGCGCGAGAGTCAGCAGCAATTCGCGCTGCTCACCGTGCACGTCGTACACGTCAAGCATGAGCCGCAGGTCGGTGGGCCGCACCCGGCGGTCGCCCGTCTCCCATCTGCTGATCGTCGAAATCCCCAGATCACCGTCCGCGCGCTCGGAGACCTGCTCGATCGTCAGGCCGCGCTGCTCGCGCAGGCGCCGCAGTTCGTAGCGGAGGCGGCGGCCCCGCACGGTAGGGCTGGGGCGAACGGGCATGACGGCTCCTAGATTGGAAAATTGCCAAAGTATCACTTGCCACTAATAGCCATGCGGGTGCATGCTTGGCAACAGCATGTCATCGGCTGGTAATCAACGAGCGCGAAACGCGGCAACAGATGGTGAGCGATGGTGACGACTCGGCGCGCACTGCGCGTGATCCGATGAGCGGCGACGAGGCCCGCGCGGCGGACGCGTGGCCACTTCGGTCCTCGCTGGCGCTTGGCGCGTTCCCGAGCGCGGTCTCGTGCGCGCGGCTGCATACGCGCCAGGTCATCTGGGAGTGGGGCCTGAAGGAGCTGTCCGAGGTTGTCGAGCTCGTGGTCAGCGAGCTTGTCACGAACGCGGTCAAGGCAAGCGCCGCCACCGCGGCGGACCGTGACCCCGGTGAGCCTGGCGCGCCGCCGTTCGTGCGGTTACTGTTGTTCGGCAGCGACCGGGAAGCGCTGGTCCAGGTCTGGGACGGCAGCCCCGCTCTGCCGGTACGTAACGCCCCCGATCTCGCCGCGATCAGCGGCCGTGGCCTGATGCTGGTCGAGGCGGTCAGCGCGAGGTGGGGATACCACCACGTGAGCCCCAGCGCCGGACCCGCACCGCCCGGCCCGCGCGGCCAGCCAGGCAAGGTCGTCTGGGCCCTGGTCGCGGACCCGCTTCCCTGACCCGCGTGGTTACCCGTTCCCCGCTGGACGTCATAAGCGGAGGGCTCAGACGACCACCACGTCAAGCCCGGCGACGGCGGGGATCGCGGCGTCCTGGGTCACGAGTGAGATGCCGAGCGCGATCGCCGTCGCGGCGATCCAGCTGTCATTAACCCCCATCCGCTGCCCCGCATCACGCAGGCTGACGCGAAGCTCGGCCCAGGCTCGGGCGACGGCATCGTCAATGGGAACCGGGTCGAGTTCAAGCGCCCGCTCCAGGGTGGCGAGCCGCCGGGCGCGGCTGGCCGCACTGGCAGCAGCCAGCACCCCCGCGCGTAGCTCCGCGACAGTGACGATCGAGACCCCGAGCTCGTCGGGCAGCCGGTCAGCGACGAGTGGGCGCCCAGACTCGTCAGCGATGAAGACCGACGTGTCGGCCAGGCCCCTGCTCACAGTGGGGGCAGGTCGTCGGTGGTATCAGGTGCCAGCTCATCGATGTCCTGGCGCATGCCTGGATCGGCCTGATGGCCGGCGAACCGGTCGAGGAATGCCGCACGCGACATCCACCGGATCCGCCCGCCTACCGGGGCCAGGATCGCGACCGGCCTTCCGGCGACGGTGATGACAAGTTCCTCGCCGGCTTCCACCCGGCGCAGCACGCCCCGGGTATCGTTGCGCAACTCGCGCGATGGCAGCTCCACGGTCACGCCTACAAGCGTAGCAGGATGCGACAGGCGGCGGCTCCGGCGTGCCGTCACGTGCTGGGGCGGTGCTCGCGCCAGCGGTTGGTGATCGGCAGGCGGCGGTCCCGGCCGAAGTTCTTCGGCGTGATCTTCGGCCCCGGCGGGTACTGCCGCCGCTTGTACTCGGCGGCGTCCACCATCTGGATCACCCGTTCCACCAGGTCCGGGTCGTGCCCGGCGGCGACGAGCTCCGCTGCGCCGAGGTCCCTGACCACGTAGTCGTCGAGCAGCCGGTCGAGCACCGCGTAGTCGGGCAGCGTGTCGGAGTCGAGCTGACCGGGAGCCAGCTCCGCGCTCGGCGGCTTGAGGATGGAGTTCGCCGGGATCGGTGGCGTCTCGCCGCGCTGGCGGGCCTGCTCGTTGCGCCAGCGGGACAGCTCCCACACCAGCGTCTTCAGCACGTCCTTGATCGGTGCGAAACCGCCCGCGGAGTCGCCGTAGAGCGTCGAGTAGCCGGTGGCGAGCTCGCTCTTGTTCCCGGTGGTCAGCACCAGGTGACCGTGTTCGTTGGACAGCGCCATCAGCGTGGTGCCCCTGACCCGGGCCTGGAGGTTCTCCGCGGCCAGCCCGTGCAGGTCAAGCTCGCGCTCGAACGCCGCCACGACGCCCGCGATCGGCACCGTCAGCGCGTGCAGGCCCTGCCGCTTGACCAGATCCTCCGCGTCGCCGACCGAATGGGCGCTCGAGTACCTGCTCGGCATCAGCGCCACGTGTACCCGCTCCGCGCCGAGCGCGTCCACCGCGATGGTCGCGGTGAGCGCCGAGTCGATGCCGCCGGAAAGACCGAGGATCACCGACCCGAACCCGTTCTTGCGCACGTAGTCGCGGACCCCGGTGACCAGCGCGGCGTACACCTCCGCCAGGTCGTCAAGGCGGGGCGAGCACACGTTGACAGGTGGCGCGCCGCGCGGCAGCCGTTCGGGATCGGCCTCGGCCGCACCCGCCGGAGCCGGCAGGGTGAGCCGGTGGATCTTCATCACGGTGCCGTCCCGTGCGTCGGCCGGGCTGTCGCCGTCGGGCTGGGCCGGGCCGGCGGCCGGCAGGTCCAGGTCCGCGACGACCAGCGCCTCCGCGAACTGCGGCCCCCTGGCGATCAGCCCGCCGGCCGCGTCCGCCACGATGGAGTCGCCGTCGAACACGAGCTCGTCCTGGCCGCCCGTCATGTTGGCGTAGGCGAGCGCGGCCCCGGCCTCCCGCGCGCGGCGCACGCACAGGTCCAGGCGCACGTCGTCCTTGCCGCGCTCGTACGGTGAGGCGTTCGGGACCACGAGCAGCGCCGCGCGGGCCTGCCTGGTGACCGCGACGGGCCCGCCGTCCTGCCACAGGTCCTCGCAGACCGCGATCGCGACGTCGACGCCGTCGCCTGGCCCGTCGTCGGTGTGCCAGCTTTCTGTGGCCGCCCGCACCGGCAGCCGGAACACCGGCAGCGTGTCACCTGGGACGAAGTACCTGTACTCGTCGAACACACCGTAGTTGGGCAGGTGATGCTTGGCGCTGCGGGCGGCGACCCGGCCCTGGTAGATCAGCGCCACCGCGTCCTGCGGCGCACCGGCCGGCAGGCCCGTGCGTGGAGCGACGCCGGTGCGGCGGTCCAGATATCCGACGACGACCGCGAGGTCACCAAGGCCTTCTGCGGCCAGCTTCGCCGCGAGGTCGTGCAGCGCCGCCACCGAGGCGTCCACGAAGGAAGCGCGCAGCGCGAGATCTTCCACCGGGTATCCGGTGAGCATCATCTCGGGGAACACCGCGACGCGCGCGCCGGCCTCGGCGGCCCGCCGCGACCACGCCGCGATGAGAGCGGCGTTTCCGGCCAGGTCTCCGACGGTGGCGTTCACCTGTGCGAGGGCGATCCGTAGCCTGGGCACGGCTTCAGCTTAGAGTCTGTGAGGTGACCACGAATTCAGGCCCCGATGTGGTGATCCGCGCGGACGCCGAGACCGGCGAAGGACCGGTCTGGGACTACCGGACCGGCGAGCTTGTCTGGGTGGACATTCCCCGTGGCATCCTGCACCGCTCGACCGTCCGCCCCGCGGCGGGCGGCCGTACGGCGGACAGCGCGGCGGGCGGCGTGACCGACCGGGTGATGAACGTCGGCATGATGCTCGGTGCGGCGGTGCCCGATTCCGGGACCGGCTGGGCGGCGGCCGTCGAGGATGGTTTCGGGCTCATCGACGCCGACGGCCGTCTGGATCTGCTCGACCCGGCGCTGCCGGAGCCCAGCACGCGCATGAACGACGGCGCGTGCGACAGCCTGGGCCGGATGTGGGCGGGCAGCCTCACCAAGACCTTCGACCCGGGCGGCGGCAAACTGCATTGCTGGACGTTCGGGCAGCCGTCCCGGGTGGTGGCCGGGGACCTGACGCTGCCGAACGGGATCGGCTGGAACGGCGCGAACACCCTGATGTACCTGGCCGACACGAGGCACGCGGCGGTGTTCGCTTACGAGTTCGACCTCGACGACGCCCGGCTGGGCGAGCGTCACGCGGTAATCGAGGTGCCGCCGGCACAGGGCCAGCCCGACGGCCTGTGCGTCGACGTGGACGGCTGCCTCTGGGTCGCGCAGTGGGGTGGCTGGCGCGTGTGCAGGTACGATCCGGGCGGCCGGCTGCTCGCAACCGTGGAGTTCCCGGTCGCGCAGCCGAGCAGTTGCGCATTCGGCCCGGACACGGCGCTTTACGTCACCTCCGCGCGTGCGGGCCTGCCGCCCGGCCACGGCCAGCCGCTCGCCGGATCGGTCTTCGCGTTCGACGCCGGGGTGCGCGGTGCGCCGGCCGGGACGTTCCGCCTGTGATCGGAGGCACTCACTGCCCACGTGACGCGCGGGACGCACGACGTCGTAATCTGCAGGAAACAAGCGCCAGGCAGACTGGGCGCCAGACCGCATGAGGGCGCCCCGACCGCATGATGGCGCTATATCGTCGTTCGCACCGGGTGCGGTGGATCACCACGCCCGACCGTCGAGAGTGATGGCCGTGGAAAGACAAGTCGAGTTCGTGCTCCGCACGCTCGAGGAGCGAGACATCCGTTTCGTTCGGTTGTGGTTCACCGACGTGCTCGGCTACCTGAAGTCGGTCGCCGTCGCACCCGCTGAACTCGAGGGCGCGTTCGCCGAGGGCATCGGTTTCGACGGGTCGGCCATTGAGGGGTTCGCCCGGGTCTACGAGGCGGACATGCTCGCCAAGCCCGACCCGGCCACGTTCCAGTTGCTGCCCTGGCGCGGCGAATCACCCGGCGTGGGCCGGATGTTCTGCGACATCATGATGCCGGACGGGTCACCGTCGTACGCGGACCCGCGCTGGGTGCTCAGGCGCGCGCTGAGCCGGGCGGCCGAACTCGGGTTCACCTTCTACACGCACCCGGAGATCGAGTTCTTCCTGCTGAAGGAGCGGCCGGAGCCGGGGTTCCTGCCCCAGCCGATCGACTCGGGCGGGTACTTCGACCACACCCCGCACACGATCGCGCACGACTTCAGGCACGCCGCGATCATGATGCTGGAATCGATGGGGATCTCGGTGGAGTTCAGCCACCACGAGGGCGCCCCCGGCCAGCAGGAGATCGACCTCCGCTACGCGGACGCGCTCACCACGGCGGACAACATCATGACGTTCCGGCTGGTGATGAAGGAGGTGGCGCTCGAGCAGGGGGTGTACGCCACGTTCATGCCCAAGCCGTTCACAGATCATCCGGGGTCGGGTATGCACACGCACGTGTCACTGTTCGAGGGCGACCGCAACGCGTTCTACGAACCGGGCGCCGAGTACCAGTTGTCCAAGCTCGGGCGCGCATTCATCGCCGGCCTGCTCCGCCACGCGGCCGAGATCACCGCGGTCTGCAACCAGTGGGTCAACTCGTACAAGCGGCTGTGGGGGGACACGGAACGGACCGCGGGTGCGGGCGGCGAGGCGCCCGCCTACATCTGCTGGGGACACAACAACCGGTCGGCGCTGATCCGGGTGCCGATGTACAAGCCGCAGAAGGGGAACGCGACCCGCGTCGAGTTCCGCTCGCTCGACTCCGCCTGCAACCCGTACCTCGCGTTCGCGCTGATCCTCGCGGCCGGGCTGAAGGGGATCGAGGAGGACTACGAGCTTCCGCCGGACGCGGAGGACGACGTGTGGGCCCTGACATCCTCGGAGCGGCGCGCGCTCGGCATCAAGCCGCTGCCGCAGAACCTGGACGAGGCCATCCGCGCGATGGAGGGCAGCGAGCTTGCCGCGGACGCGCTCGGCGAGCAGGTGTTCGACTTCTTCCTGCGCAACAAGCGCGCGGAATGGATCGAGTACCGCCGCCAGGTCACCAGGTTCGAACTGGACCGCTACCTGCCCGTCCTCTGACGGCCAGCCCATCACCCCGCAGGTGCGGCGGTTATCCATCCCGAACGGCTGCCGCGCACGTGGCACCGGGCTTGTGTGCGGAGCAGGTGTGTCGCCGGCGAATGCCGCCATTCACGCGGCGATGTCGCCAGCTCACGCCGCGCCGAGCCTGCCGGTCGGGCCCGCGCTGGCCGCCGCCGTCATCGCGGCCGCGCTGTGCCGCACCGGTCACCGCCGCGGATCGTAGGGGTCAGGGCACCTGTGATCCGCGGCGCTGACGAACCGGCGGTCCCGGCCGCGGCGGGGACCGGCGATGGTGCCCGGTGTATGTCGGACATGCGGTGGCCAGCCGCTGACCGTAGGCGGCAGGGAACCAGAGGGGGGCAGGGACCAGAAGGGCCCGCGCCAAGGTAGGTATCGGTCGCCAGGGACCGAAATGTCGTAGAAATACCGACATTCTTGACATTGAATGCCGACTCCGGGTGGGGGAGGCTCTCGCACGTGGTCTCCGGCAGGCTGCAAAACCGGTGCGCGGCATTACGGTTCAAGGGTGAGCACCCCGCGCGCAGGTACGTTGGCGGGCACGCTTGCCCGGATGGGTTTTGCCGAACCCGCGCGGGCTGAGCATCTGATCACGGAAGGACTCCGGCTCGATGCCGACGGCGCGGACGCCGAGGTGCTCGCCGCGATCGCCGCCGGGGCCGATCCAGATCTCGCGCTCGCCGCACTGACCGCGCTCGTCCAGCGCGGCGGTGACGCCCTCGGGAGCGAGTTGCGCGCGGCGCTGCGGCGTGAACGCGGTCTCCGCGACCGGCTTACCGCGGTACTCGGGGCGAGCGCCGCGCTCGGGGATCACCTGCTGCGGCACCCCGACGACTGGCGGGTGCTGCGCGGCCCGGACGGGCTGCGCCGCCCGGCCGCGGATGAGTCACGCGCCGCCTTGCTGACCGCCGTTGGGGCGGACCCCTACGATGCGGTGCCCGTTGCCGCCTGGCCGGGCCCGGCGCGCCGGGCGGGCACGGCCCACCGGGTGGATCGTGCCACTGGGGCCGGCGCGGTTGAAGGGGCCGGCCTGCCCGGCGGCGCGGGCCTGGTCGCGGGACCGGGCACGGTCCGTGGGAAGCGCGCCGACGGGGGTGCGTCTCGCGTCCGCGCTACAGCAGCCGCAGGCAGCGGACCCGCCGCACTGGCCCACGTGGCTGCGAGCCCCGATGGCGATGCGTACCAGGGTGACCCGGTGAGCGCGCTTCGCCTGGCCTACCGCCGGCGGCTCCTTCATCTTGCCGCGCGTGATCTGACCGGAGCCGCGGCGTTCGAAGATGTCACGGCGGAACTCGCCGATCTTGCCGGGGCGGCGTTGGACGGTGCCCTCGCCATCGCCCGCAGCCGCCTGCTCGCCGAGCAGGCCGCCGAGCAGGCGGCGGAGAACGCCGAGCGCACCGAGCGCGCGGGCCAGAGCGCGGGCCAGCACACGGACGATCGCGGCTGGCCGGGCGGCAGCGGCTTGCCGTGTCGGCTTGCGGTGATCGGCATGGGAAAGTGCGGCGGGCGCGAGCTTAACTACGTGAGCGACGTCGACGTCATCTTCGTTGCCGCACCCGCGATCGGCACGGAAGACGCCGACGGCGCTGCCGGCACAGACACAGCGAGCACAGAAAGCACCGGGGGCACGGACGAGCGCGGAGCGCTCGCACCCGCGACAAGGCTGGCCAGCGCGATGATGCGCGTATGCGCGCAGAGCGCACCAGAACCGCCGCTGTGGCAGGTGGACGCCAACCTGCGCCCGGAGGGGCGCAGCGGCCCCCTGGTGCGCACCCTGGCCAGCCACCGTGCCTACTACGAGCGCTGGGCGCAGACATGGGAGTTCCAGGCGCTGCTGAAGGCGCGGCCCATCGCGGGCGACCTCGAACTCGGCGCCGAGTACGTCGAGGCGATGGCGCCACTGGTGTGGCAGGCCTCGCAGCGTGAGCACTTTGTCGAGGACGTGCAGGCGATGCGGCGCCGCGTCGAGGACGCGGTGCCGCGTGAACAGGCGGGACGTCAGCTGAAGCTCGGCCCCGGCGGGCTTCGTGACATCGAGTTCGCGGTGCAGTTGCTGCAGCTTGTGCACGGCCGCGCCGATGAGAGCCTGCACGACCCGGCGACCCTGCCAGCGCTGGCGGCGCTGTCCCGCGGCGGTTACGTGGGCCGGGAGGACGCCGCCGGCCTGGCCGAGGCGTACCGGTTCCTGCGGCGGGTGGAACACCTGCTGCAACTGAAGCACCTGCGGCGCACACACGTCGTCCCACCCGAGAAGGACACCGCGGGGCGGCGAAGGCTCGGCCGGGCGCTGCGGGCCTATCAGCTGCCTAACGGTGCCAGCGCCGACACAAGCACGCGCAGCACGGATCCTGCCGCCGAATTCACAGCGCAGTGGCGCAAGCACACCCTGGTGGCGCGCCGCCTGCACGAGAAGCTCTTCTACCGCCCGCTCCTGCAGGCCGTGGCGCGCCTGCCGGGCGACGCCGTCAGGCTGACCCCGGACGCCGCCCGCACGCGGCTCGAAGCGCTTGGCTACGATGACCCGGCCGGGGCGCTCCGGCACATCGAGGCGCTGATCGGAGGCGTGTCACGGCGCGCGGCGATACAGCGCACGTTGCTTCCCATCATGCTCGGCTGGTTCGCGGACGCGGCCCAACCCGACGCGGGGCTGCTTGCGTTCCGCCAGGTCAGCGACGAGCTCGGGGACACCCCCTGGTACTTGCGGCTGCTCAGGGACGAAGCACAGGCCGCCGAGCGGATAGCGTTCGTGCTCGCGTCGAGCAAGTACGCCACGGGGTTGCTGCTTCGCGCTCCGGAGACCGTGCAGCTGCTCGCGGCCGACGCGGAACTGGCTCCCGGGCCGCGGGACGCGCTGACCGCGGAGGCACTCGCCGCTGTCGGGCGGCACGCCAGCGCCGAGGACGGCGTCACGGCAGTCCGCAGCCTGCGCCGGCGCGAACTGCTGCGGACCGCGGTGGCGAGCCTGCTCGGCCGCGTCGGGGTGGAGGAGACGGGGGAGGCGCTCACGACTGTCACGGCCGTCACGATCTCGGCTGCGCTGCAGGCCGCGACCAAGAAGATCGAGATCGAGCTGCGCGCGCCGCTGCCGACCCGGATGTCCGTGGTGGCCATGGGCCGGTTCGGCGGCCACGAGATGGGTTTCGCCAGCGACGCCGACGTCATGTTCGTACACGCCCCGCTGCCCGGCGCGGACGAGGGCGAGGCCACCAGGGCCGCGCACGCGGTGGCGGAGGAGTTGCGGCGGCTGCTCGCCATGCAGGCGCCTGACCCACCGCTGACCATCGACCCGGACCTGCGCCCGGAGGGGCGGCAGGGGCCGCTGGTGCGCACGTTCGCGTCCTACGCCGCGTACTACCGGCGCTGGTCGGCGCCGTGGGAAAACCAGGCCCTGCTCCGCGCGGATCCCGTCGCGGGAGATCCGCAGCTCGGCGAGCGTTTTGTCGCGCTCGTGGATCGGCTGCGGTATCCAGACGGTGGGATCGACCGCGCGGCCGTTAGGGAGATCAGGCGGGTAAAAGCGCGGATGGAAGCCGAACGGCTGCCGCGGGGTGCCGATCCGGTCGGCCACCTCAAACTCGGCCGCGGTGGCCTGACCGACGTCGAGTGGGTCGTGCAGTTGCTGCAGCTGCGGCACGCGTACGCGACCCCCGGGCTGCGGACCACGCGCACGCTCGCGGCGCTCGGCGCGGCGGCGGAAGCAGGGCTGATCGCGCGTGCGGACGCGGAGGTGCTCGCGACCGCGTGGCGGCTGACGACCAGGATCAGGGATGCGGCCATGCTGGTCCGCGGGCGGCCGGTTGACGCGCTGCCCGCCGAGCCGCGCGAGCTTGCGGCGGTCGCCCGGGTGCTTGGTCACAAGCCGGGGGAGAGCGGCAAGCTGCTCGACGATCAGCGGCGCGCGGCGCGGCGCGCGCGCAAGGTGATGGAGAGGATCTTCTATGACCAGCCGCTATGATGAGGGCGCGGCCGGTAGATCTCGGTGAATCCGGGCGGTGATTCAGACGGCGATCCGGCCAGGCGGTGCTTGTCTTCGAGGAGCCGATCGTGGTTCCTATCGGCGGCGACGACAACGCCGCCGGTCGTCGTCTGGGCGCCGATCCGCGCCGCCAGAGATCTGCGGGACACGCCCTGGCCGCCGCCTGGCCCGCGCGGCCGTCGTCGGCTTGGTGGCACTGGCGGCAGCGTGCGGCGGCGCCGCGCCCGCGGCCGGGCCCGGGCCGGCCACGCCCACCGCGGCGCCCACCGGGGCCGGCCCGACCGGCCCGGCCGGGGCCAGTCCAACCGGGGCCAGCGCGGCCGCCGCAGCGGTGCCCGCTCCCGCTCACATCGTGCTTGTCGTGATGGAAAACCATGCGTACGGCGACATCATCGGCAACCCCGCGGCGCCGTTCATCAACGCGCTGGCCCGCCGGGGCGCGGTGTTCACCCGGTCGTCCGCGGTGGCCCACCCGAGCGAGCCCAACTACCTGGCGCTTTTCTCCGGCGCGACCCAGGGCGTCAGCGACGACAGTTGCCCGCACACGTTCCGCGCCCCCAACCTGGGCGCCGACCTGGCCGCCGCGAGGAGATCCTTCACCGGATACGCGGAGAACCTTCCGGCGGTGGGCTCGCCGGTCTGCGTGAGCGGCAGCTACGCGCGCAAGCACGTGCCGTGGGTGAACTTCGCGAACGTACCCGTCTCGGCGAGCCAGCCGTTCTCGAAGTTCCCCGGCTCGCGCCCCGCCGCGTTGCCGACGGTGTCCTTCGTGGTCCCCAATCTGTGCGACGACATGCACGATTGCTCGGTGGCGACCGGGGATGCCTGGCTGCGGCGCCACCTCGGCGGTTACGCCGACTGGGCGATGACCCATCACAGCCTGCTGATCGTCACCTGGGACGAGGACGACGGCAGCGCCGCGAACCACATTGCGACGATCTTCGTCGGCCAGGTCGTCAGGCCGGGCCGGTACGGTCAGCGGATCACGCACTACAACGTGCTCGCGACGATCGAGGTCGCCTGTCACCTGCGCCGCGATGGTCAGGCCGCCACGGCCGCGCCGATCACGGGAGTCTGGGCAGGCGCCCGCTAGCTCAGCGCGTCAGTCTTGGATGCGCCGGAGCTGAGGGGTGCGTCAGTTCTTGGGTGCGTCGGTCCTGGGGTGTTTCGCATCTGGGCCGCGTCGGTCCTGGGTGTGTCAGTCCTGGGCTGCGTCAGGGTGTTCGGGACGTCGCGCCCAGGAAACCCCGCGGGCGGGCCCGGCCGCGATGGCCCTGCCCGCCCGCGTCGGCTGTTACGGACCGCTACCGGTGCCTGCGGCTGCGCGCCCGTGTCGCGATCAGGCCGAGGATTCCCAGCCCGACAAGTGCCACCCCGGCGAGGGCGACTTGCAGCAGCGGCGCTCCGGTCGTGGGCAGCTTGGGCGGCGGCGGGCCAACATGGCCGTGGGGGACCAGCGTGAGGCTGGGGGTACCCGGCGTGTGAGGCGGGTGCGGGAACGTCGGCGACGGCGGCACGGGCGGCGGCGAGGGCGTAGCGCACGGGGCACCCGAGGAGCCTGAGGAGCCCTTGGAACCCGGGGAGCCCTTAGAACCCGACGAACCCGAGGAGCCGTTGGAACTTGAGGATCTCTTGGAGCCCGAGGAGCCCGTGGAACCCGAGGAGCCCTTCGAGCCTGAAGATCCCGTGGAACCGGGGGACCCCTTGGAACGCGAAGAGCTTGATGAGCCTTCGGAGGCTTCTGAGTTTGGAAAGGCTTCAGAGTTTGGCGCGCCTTCGGAGGCTTCAGAGCTTGAGACGCCTTCGGAGGCTTCCGAACTCGAGGAGCCCTTGGAGCTCGAGGAGCCCTTGGATCCTGAGGAGCCCTTGGAACTCGAGGACCCCTTCGATCCTGAGGAGCCCTTAGAGTCGGAGGAGCCCTTGGAACTTGAGGACCCCTTCGATCCTGAGGAGCCCTTGGAACCGGGGGACCCCTTGGAACTTGGCGAGCCCTTGGAACTTGGCGAGCCCGCAGAACCAGGGGAGCCCGGAGAACCCGAGGACTTCGGGGTGCACGCGGTGCGCGACGTCTGCGGCGTTGCGCCGCCGGGCACATTTGCTGCGTTCGTCGGCTGTACGACAGTCGTGATCCTGGTTTCCGGCGTGCTGGCCGACCCCGACATCGGGCAATGGCACGTGACGTGTGCGGTCAGGGTAAGGCGCTGCGCCGCCGAAGATTGCCAAGCTGGCACCGCGGCGCGCGGCCCGGTCGCGCTCGCTGTCTGTGCCCCAGCGTTCTGGGCATTAGTGAGCTGGGCGCTGTCCCCGGTGACGTCCGTCTTGAACATCACAGACGCCGAGCTGGCTGGGCCGATCTCGGGGAACACGCAGTGCGCCATGTACGGGTTCATCGTGCACGCGGCGACCTTCGATCTCAGGGTGATGCCCGCCATGCCCGGCGGAAAGGCCACGGACAGGTGGACCGAGCGTACGGTTGACCGGCCAAGGTTTGCGATCGTCGCGGTGTAGCGCAGGGTCTGGCCGCGGACGGCGGTGCCCGGGCCGCCCAGCCGCACCTGTAGGCCACGCGAGTGCTGTGCGCTGTCAGAGTGCTGTGCGTCGGCTGAGCGGCCCATGTCGTGCGCGTGCCGCACGCTGATGTTGTGTGCGTGCCACGCGCCGCGGCGATGCGGCATGACGTGCGCGTACTGCGGCCCGCGCGAGCGTTGGATGCCGTCCAGCCGTACCGACGTCGCGGTGGCGGGCCCTGCGTGAGAGGCGACGGCAGGCGGTGTCGCCATCGCCAGTGCGGGTGCGGACATGACCGTGCCTGACACGGTCATCATGGTCAGAAGGCGGCGCATTTATCCCCCGGGATTAACTTCGGAACACGGTCATGCGGTTACGTTGAGTGACTAGCCTAGAGCCGCATCGCCCCGCTCACGTGGCATTTCCGTTGTTCCGGTGCGTCGTGGCTTCGCCGCCGCGAGGCGGCCGTGCCGTAATCGGTCGCGAACCTGTGGTGACGTGCCGGGCGTGGCACCGGACCCGAGGCGGCGCGGCGCACGCCAGGGAGAGGGTGTCCCACTGCTCCGCGCCGCCCCTGCGGCCGCCCCTTACGTGCCCGGGCTTGAGAGGCTCACCGGGCTGCGGCGACCCGTGGACGACCCCCGGGGGGGTGAGCGCCCGGCGACGCCGCGTGGCTTGTGGATGGCTTTGTGGACGAAGCGGTGGACAAGTGTGGTGGCGCGGGGGATAACGGCGGGTGTTCTGTGGATGTGGTGTGGATGGCGGAAGAATCTTCAGATCGGTGGG